>Ga0210044_10000711_pt1 | contig 50718 bp, 45 predicted proteins | sample CryGey13umfilter_2_FD_183959 | JGI IMG/M metagenome (GOLD analysis project Ga0210044, IMG submission 183959) | Groundwater microbial communities from aquifer in Utah, USA - Crystal Geyser 4/9/14 3 um filter (SPAdes) (version 2) | ecosystem: Environmental > Aquatic > Deep subsurface >...
CCGGGCCGGGCGGCGCCCCTTCCAGCAGCGCGCGCAACAGGGCGGCGGCCACGGCGGGCGCTCCGGCGCAGAGCGGCCCGACCTTGGATCCCTCGGCGCAGGCGCGGATCACGCCGTAGCCAAGGATCGCGCCGTCCCCGCCCAGCGCGACCACGCCGCGGCGCGTGGCGGCGGGCGCCAGCCACGCCGCAAGAAAGCGGGGCCGCGCATAGCCGGTGATCGCGGCGTCATGGGCGATCAGCGGCGCGACCTGCTCCGGCGCCGCCGCGACGATGCGCACATCCGGCGCCGCATCCGCCAGCGCGGCGGGATCGGGCAGCCCCGCCCAGCGGATGTTGCGGTGCGCCAGCGCAAAGCCCGAGCGGCGATAGTTCGCCTGCTGCGCCACCACCCCGTCCAGCCCGACGCGCGCGCCCTCAAGCCGCACCATCCCCGCCCGCCACAGCGCCAGCCCCAGCCCCTTGCCGCGCCAGCCCGGCCTGCAGAGGTAAAGCCCCAGAAAGCCGGTGTCGGGCGCATGGCGGACCACCGAGACCGCCGCCACCGCCGCGCCGTCGATCTCGCCGATCAGAAAGCCCTCCGGATCGGCGGCGAGAAACGCGGGCGCGTCGTCGATGCCGGGGTTCCAGCCCTCGTCGCGCGCCCAGCCCAGCACGGTCTCCAGATCGGCCAGCGTCATCGCGCGGATGCGCATCACGGCGCCGCGCCGAGCGCTTGCGCCAGATCGGGGGCGGGGCGGTCGCGCGGGGTGAAGTCCAGCCCCGAGACGAGATCGGCGAGATGGCTGCGCATCAGCGCCTCCGCTTCCGCGCCGTCGCCGCGCGCCAGCGCCTCGGCCAGCGCGCCGTGGGCGCAACGCGCGCACAGCGCGTCGCGGCGGCGCCAATACAGCGCCACGATCAGCGAGGAGCGCGCCACCAGCGCGCGGATGAAGGCGGCGATGGTCTGCTGCGCCGCGATGTCGGCGATCAGCACGTGGAACCGCCCCGAGAGATACACCGCGCGCCCGGCGTCGCCGCTGGCGACCGCCGCCTGCTCCGCGTCGAGATGGGCGCGCAGCGCGGCGGCGTCGGCGGGGGTGGCGCGTTCGGCGGCGGCGAAGGCGGTGCGCGGCTCCAGCAGGGCGCGGGCCTCGAACACCTCGCGCGCTTCGCGCGGGGCGGGGCTGGCGACGAAAGCGCCGCGGTTGCGCGCGATCGCCACCACGCCGTCATGCGCCAGCGCCTGAAGCGCCGCGCGCACCACGGTGCGGCTGACGCCGAACACGCGGGCGACCTCCTCCTCGGTCAGCTTGGCGCCGGGCGGCAGGCGGTGGGCGGCCACGGCGTGCAGCAGCCGCAGCCGCACCCGCTCGACCGGCGCATCGGCGCGCGCGGCGGCGCTGGCGGAGATCGGCTGGGCGGCGACGGATGAGAGCATCGGCGTGTTTTCACCAGCGTTGGCGACAGCGCAAGCATGCCGTTTTCAGGCGCGGGATCACAAGAGAAAATTGTGCACAATTTCCGCGCAGAATGTTTTGCATCTGCGCCGTATTCCGGCACGCTTGCCAAAGCGGCGCGCGCAAGCGCAGACGCCGCCGCGCGGTTTGCTCTGTGAAACATGGCGTTGACGCTGTTTCGCCGGTTTGGCGCCGAATTTGCTTAACCATGGTTGACCAACTGTGGAGGCATCATGGCCGCAGCGCCCGATCTGGAGCTCGCCGCTCTCACCAAGGCCTATGGCGGCGTGGTGGCGGTCGATGCGATCTCGCACCGTTTTCGCGCGGGGTCGTATTGCTGCCTGCTGGGGCCGTCGGGCTGCGGCAAGTCCTCGACGCTGCGCATGATCGCGGGGCATGAGAGCGTGACCTCGGGCGACATCATCCTGGGGGCCGAGAACATCACCCGCCGCGCCCCCGCCGCGCGCGGCACGGCGATGATGTTCCAGAACTACGCGCTGTTTCCGCACCTCAGCGTGATCGACAACGTGGCGTTCAGCCTGAAAATGCGCGGTCAGGCCAAGGCGCCGCGCCGCGCCCGCGCCATGACGCTGCTGGAGCTGGTGGACATGGCGCCCTACGCCGAACGCCTGCCCGCGCAGCTCTCAGGCGGCCAGCAGCAGCGCGTGGCGCTGGCGCGGGCGCTGATCACCGAACCGCAGGCGCTGTTGCTGGACGAGCCGCTGTCGGCGCTCGACCCGTTCCTGCGGGTGCGGATGCGCGTCGAGCTGAAAAAGCTGCAGCGCGAACTGGGCATCAGCTTCATCCACGTCACCCACGGCCAGGACGAGGCGCTGGCGCTGGCCGACGAGATCGTGGTGATGAACGCCGCGCGCATCGAGCAGGCCGGGCCGCCGCGCGCCGTGTTCAACGCGCCGCGCACCGAATTCGTGGCGCGCTTCATGGGCGGGCACAACGTGATCCACCTTGAGCACGCCCGCGTCGCCGTGCGCCATGACCGCACCCGCGTCGCGCGCGGCGGCGAGAGCGGCGCGCTGGCCGCCATCGTGACCGGCGCCGAGTTCCAGGGCGCCAGCGTGACGCTGGCGCTGCGCACCCATCGCGACGCCGACATCGCCGCGACGCTGAGCGACGCCGCGTTCTACGCCGACCCGCTGCAACCGGGCGAGGCGGTGAGCGTGTCGTGGGACGCGGGCGACCAGCACGTTCTGAGCGCCTGACAACAAGACAAACAGGGAAAAGAGGACCATCCGACCATGACCGACACCAAGCCCGCAAAACCCGGCGTCAGCCGCCGCACGCTGCTCAAGGGCGCCGCCGCGACCACCGCCGTCGCCGCCACGGCGTTTCCGGCGCCGATGATCTGGGCGCAGAACATCAAGGACATCACCCTGCGCCAGTTCGGCACCGGCGTGTCGAACCTCAACGAGGTGGCGCAGAAGGTGAAGGAGGATCTGGGCTTCACGCTGGAGATGACCGCGCTCGACAGCGACAGCGTGGCCCAGCGCGCCGCCACCCAGCCGGGCAGCTTCGACATCGCCGACATCGAATACTGGATCTGCAAGAAGGTCTGGCCGGCGGGCAACCTGCAGGCGATGGACACCAGCAAGATCAAGAACTACGACAAGATCGTCGGCACCTTCCGCAACGGCAAGCTGACCCCCGACACCGTGATCGCGCAGGGCACCGCGCCGCATACGGTGGGCTTTGTCGAGGGGCCGGGATCCAAGACGTTCGTCCAGGAGGAATCCGGCTGGATGACGCTGATCCCGACCATCTACAACGCCGACACGCTGGGCATCCGCCCCGACCTGATCGGGCGGCCCATCGGCAGCTGGACCGAGCTGCTCAACCCCGAGTTCAAGGGCAAGGCCTCGATCCTCGACATCGCCTCGATCGGCATCATGGACGCCGCCATGGTCTGCGAGGCGATGGGCGAGGTTCAGTATGGCGACAAGGGCGACATGACCCGCGAGGAGATCGACAAGACCATCGCGATCTTCATCGAGGCGAAAAAGGCCGGGCAGTTCCGCGCCTTCTGGAAAAGCTTCGACGAAAGCGTGAACCTGATGGCCTCGGGCGAGGTGGTGATCCAGTCGATGTGGTCGCCCGCGATCACCGCCGTGCGCGCCAAGGGCATCCCGTGCGTGTATCAGCCGCTGAAGGAGGGCTATCGCTCATGGGGCGGCGGCATCGGCCTGTCGAAGAACGTCAGCGGCCTCGCGCTGGACGCGGCCTATGAGTACATCAACTGGTATCTCTCGGGCTGGGTCGGCGGCTTCCTGATGCGGCAGGGCTATTACTCCGCCGTGCCCGAGACCTCCAGGCTGTTCATGTCTGAGGACGAGTGGGGCTACTGGTTCGAGGGCAAGCCCGCGCAGGGCGACATCGTCAACCCGCAGGGCGTGGTGATGGAGAAGGCGGGCGCGGTGCGCGACGGCGGCTCGTTCTACGACCGCATGGGCAAGGTCGCCTGTTGGAACGCGGTGATGGACGAGAACCAGTACATGGTTCGCAAGTGGAACGAGTTCATCGCGGCGTAAGGCTGGGGAGTGCGCCCCGGTCTGTTCCCCCACAGGGGAGCGAGAGACTGCGGGCGGCGCCCCCCTCACCCCGACCCTCTCCCCCGAGGGGGCGAGGGAGGACGCGGGCGGCGGGCGGCAGTTTTTTGCGGCGGCGCCCCCTCACCCCGACCCTCTCCCCCAAGGGGGAGAGGGAGCGCGCTGGCGGCTAAGGCGGCGCGCGGCGTCAGGTTTGGCGGCGCCGCGCGTCTCTCGCGCCCCCTCTCCCCCCGCCGGGGGGAGAGGGTCGGGGTGAGGGGGGACTTGGACACAGGAGAGACGCATGGGCGCCATCGCCCGCCTTCCCGCCGCCGTCACCGGCTGGCTGCTCGCCGCGCCGCTGGTGGCGGTGCTGGCGTTCTTTCTGGTGCTGCCGGTGCTGACCATCGTCGTCGTCAGCTTCTGGACCTCCAGCGCCTATTCGTTCGAGCCGGACTTCAACCTTGAGAACTACGAATTCCTGCTGACCTCGCCGGTCACGCTGTCGGTCTATCTCAAGACCTTCAGCTATGTGATCCTGTCCTGGACCTTCTGCCTCGGCATCGGCTTCACGGTCGCGTATTTCCTGGCGTTCCATGTGCGCAGCCTCAGCTGGCAGGTGGCGCTGTTCCTGCTGTGCACCATCCCGTTCTGGACCTCCAACATCATCCGCATGATCTCGTGGATCCCGTTCCTCGGCCGCAACGGCATCGCCAACACCGCGCTGATGGATCTGGGCCTGATCGACGCGCCGCTGGAGTGGCTCTTGTTCTCCGACTTCGCCGTGGTGCTGGCCTTCGTGCACCTCTACACGCTGTTCATGGTGGTGCCGATCTTCAACACCATGATGCGGATCGACAAATCGCTGATCGAGGCGGCGCGCGACGCGGGCGCCACGGGCTTCCAGATCCTCACCAACGTGGTGATCCCGCTCACCAAGCCGGGGATCATGATCGGCTCGATCTTCGTGGTGACGCTGGTGATGGGCGATTTCATCACCGTGCGCTTCATGTCGGGCGGCCAGTCGGCCTCGGTGGGCCGGGTCATCTCCAACGAGATCGGCCTGCTGCAATACCCGGCGGCGGCGGCGAGCGCGGTGGTGCTGCTGGTCACGGTTCTGATCATGATCGCGGCGATGCTGCGCGCGGTCGATATCCGCAAGGAGCTGTAGATGGAGAAGCGCCCGCGATCCTTCTACGTCCTCGCCGCGTTCTTCGCGCTGTTCGTGCTGTTTCTCTACGGCCCGACGATCACCATCGCGATCCTGTCGTTTCAGGGGCCGCAGGGCGGGCTCACCTTCCCGATGAACGGCGTCTCGACGCACTGGTTCGCCAACCTGTTCCAGCAGCAGGCGGTGGGCGACATCTGGGGCGCGTTCCGCCGCTCGCTGGCGCTGGGGCTGATGGTGATGGTGGTGACGGTGGTGGTGGCGGTGATGGGCGGGCTGGCGTTTCGCAAGCGGTTTCCCGGCTCGGGCGCGCTGTTCTACCTGATCGTCGCCAGCCTGATCATCCCCTCGATCCTGATTTCGCTGGGGGTGGGGCTGATCTTCAACATCCTCGAGTGGCCGGTGCACTGGGCGACCTCGGGGTTCGGGTCGCAGCTGACATGGACGCTGCCGTTCGGCCTGCTGATCATGTTCGCGGTGTTCAACCGCTTCGACAAATCCTATGAGGAGGCCGCGCGCGACCTCGGCGCCTCGCCGTGGCAGACGGTGCGCCATGTGGTGCTGCCGATCATCGCGCCCGCGCTGATCGGCGTGGCGCTGTTCGGCTTCACGCTCAGCTACGACGAGTTCGCCCGCACGCTGCTGACCGCAGGCTCCTACAACACCCTGCCGCTCGAGATCTTCGGCATGACCACCAGCGTCACGACGCCGGTGCTCTATGCGCTGGGCACGCTGACCACGGCGTTCTCGATGGTGGTGATCCTGGGGCTGCTGGGGATCGTCTGGCTGGCGCGGCGCAGGCGGGCGCGGCTGGGCTCGGACGCGGGGAGCGGGCTCGCGTGATGCGCCTGCTGCTGATCAACCCCAACAGCACCGCGTCGATGACCGACACCATCGCCGCCGCCGCCCGCGCCGCCGCAGGCCCCGGCGTGGAGATCGTCGCGCGCACGTCGCTGAGCGGCCCGCCCGCGATCCAGGGCCCCGAGGACGGCGCCGCCGCCGTGCCGGGCGTGCTGGCCGAGGTCGCGCGCGGGCTGGAGGAGGGCGCGGACGCCTTTATCATCGCCTGTTTCGACGACACCGGGCTGGACGAGGCGCGCGCGCTGACGGGCCGCCCGGTGATCGGCATCGGCGAGGCGGCGTTTCACGCGGCGGCGATGCTGGGCGCGCGGTTCTCGGTGGTGACGACGCTGGCGGTATCCGTGCCGGTGATCGAGGACAACCTGCGCCGCTATGGCCTGCTGGGCCGCTGCGCGCGGGTGCGCGCCTCGGGCGTGCCGGTGCTGGCGCTGGAGAGCGACCCCGCAGCGGAAGCCGCCGTCGCCGCCGAAGTGCTGCGCGCCCGTGATGAGGATGGCGCGGGCGCGGTTGTGCTGGGCTGCGCGGGCATGGCCGAACTCGCCGACCGGCTGGCGGCGCGCACCGGCGTGCGCATGATCGACGGCGTGCGCGCCGCGACCCTGCTGGCGCAGGCGCTCGTTCGGCTGACGCGAAAGGAGAGCGAGATGACCGAAGCCGACCCGGTGAGCCGCGCGCGCGCGGTGGTCGAGGCCTATCTGGAGGCCTCGATGGCGCCGGACCCGGTGCGCGCCGCGACCTTCGTCAGCCCCGACCTCGCGCTCACCTTCACCGGCGGGCGGCGGTTTTCCGGCCCCGCCGACTGCACCGCGTTCAACGCCAAGCGCTATGCGTGGGTGAAAAAGCGCTTCCTGCGCACCGACGCGGCGCTCGACCCCGACAGCGGCGATGTGCACGTCTATAACACCGGCTATCTGTATGGCGCCTGGCCGGACGGCACGCCGTTTCAGACCAACCGCTACATCGACATCTTCACCGTGCGCGACGGGCTGATCGTGGCGACCGGGGTGTGGAACGACAGCGCCGAGATCCTGCTGGCGCGCGCGGGTTTGGCCGAGGCGCCATTGTCTGGCGCGCCCGACGCCGAGGCGTCGCTGTGACGCTGCCCGATCACGGCCGTTTCGCCTATCGCCCGATCACCGCGCGGCAGGATTTCGACTGGCCGGGCGGCGCGCGGCTGGCGGTGTATTTCGGTCTGAACCTGGAGCACTTCGCGTTTGGCGAGGGGCTGGGCGCGGAGCTGGCGCCGGGCGGGCCGCAGCCGGACGTGCTCAACTACGCCTGGCGCGAGTACGGCAATCGCGTCGGCGCCTGGCGGATGCTGGAGATGTTCGACCGGCTGGCGCTGCCCGCCACGGTGATCGCCAACAGCGCGCTCTATGCTCACGCGCCCGACCTGATGGCCGCATTCCGCGCGCGCGGCGACGAGGTGGCGGGCCACGGGCGCACCAATGCCGAACGGCAGAGCACGCTGGACGAGGCGGCCGAGCGCGCGCTGATCGCCGAGGCCACCACCGCCATCACGCAGGCCGAGGGCGCCGCGCCGCAGGGCTGGCTCAGCCCGTGGATCGCCGAGAGCCGCGCGACGCCCGATCTGCTGGCCGAGGCGGGATACCGCTATACGCTGAACTGGTGCATGGACGATCAGCCGGTGTGGATGCGCACCCGCGCGGGGCGCATCCTGGCGGTGCCCTATCCGCAGGAGGTCAACGACATCCCCGCCATCGTGGCGCGCAAGGACGGCGCCGAGGCCTTCGCCGCGATGATCGTCGATGCGTTCGACGAGATGCTGGAGCAGTCGCGCGCGCAGCCGCTGGTGATGGGCGTGGCGCTGCATCCCTATATCGTGGGCCAGCCGCACCGCCTGCGGCGGCTGCGCGGCGCGCTCGCCCATATCGCCGCGCCGCGCAAGGATGTCTGGCTGACCCGCGCGGGCGCGATCAGCGCGTTCTGCCACGGGCTGCCGGAGGGCGTGATCGTCTGAGGCGGCGGGCGCCGGGGGCGGCGCGGGCGCCGGGGGCCGGGCGACAAATCCGCGCGGCGGCCCCGGGCGGTTGATCTTGCTCAACGCGCCCGGCGATCCTTGCCCCTATGGTCTCACGATCATCAACCGCGCCGCGTTCGGCGGCGCCTTGGGGACGCGCCCATGCACACCGCGCCATCGCCCGCCTGGGGCCTGCTGTTCCGCTCATCCATCGGGCGCAAGTTTCTGGTCGCGGGGTCGGCGGCGTTTCTGGCGATCTTTGCGCTGGGCCATACGCTGGGCAATCTTCAGGTGTTCTGGGGGCCTGACCCGATCAACCGCTATGCGTATCACCTGCAATCGCTGCCCTACGGCATCCTGTGGATCATCCGCGCCGTGGTGCTGGGCGCGGTGCTGGGCCATCTGGCGCTGGCCGTGCGGCTGCACGCGATAAACCGTCGCAGCCATGGCCGGGGCTATCGGCGGGAGCGCTGGCTGAGTGCAACGCAGGCGTCGCGCTCGATGATGCTGAGCGGCGCGGCGATCCTGCTGTTCCTGATCCTGCACATCCTGCATTTCACCAGCCGCAGCCTGTCGGATTTCTCCGCCATCGCGCCGTGGCCGCTGGCCAGCGACGGCACGCCGACGCCCAATGTCTATGCGATGATGTATCAGGCGTTCTCCGATCCGCTGGTCGCGCTGCTCTATGTCGGCGCGATGGCGCTGGTGGCGCTGCACCTGAGCCACGGCGTCGCCAGCCTGTTCCAGAGCGTGGGCTGGCGCAACGCGGTGTGGCGGCCCCGGCTTGAGCGCATCGCGCGGCTCTATGGCCTGTTCGTGTTTCTGGGGCTGTCGTCGATCCCGCTCGCGGTGCTGCTCGACGCGCGGGGCGGGGTGGCGATCTTCGACCGCGCCGCGCTCGTCTCCCTGAACCCGAGGTGACCGCCATGCTCGACGCCGCGCCGCGCGCGCTCGACGCGCACATCCCCGACGGGCCGCTTGAGGACAAGTGGCAGACCCACCGCGCCAGCGTGAAGCTGGTCGCCCCCAACAACCGCCGCAAATACACCATCATCGTCGTCGGCTCGGGGCTGGCGGGGGCGGCGGCGGCGGCGACGCTGGGCGGCATGGGCTATCGCGTGCTGTGCCTGTGCTATCAGGACAGCCCCCGCCGCGCCCACTCCATCGCCGCGCAGGGCGGCATCAACGCCGCCAAGAACTATCAGAACGACGGCGACTCGGTGCGCCGTCTGTTCAAGGACACCATCAAGGGCGGCGACTTCCGCGCGCGCGAGGCGAATGTCCACCGTCTGGCGGAGGTGTCGAACCAGATCATCGACCATTGCGTGGCGATCGGCGTGCCGTTCGCGCGCGAGTATGGCGGGATGCTCGACAACCGCTCGTTCGGCGGCGCGCAGGTCAGCCGCACCTTCTACGCCCGCGGCCAGACCGGCCAGCAGCTTCTGCTCGGCGCCTATTCCCAGCTCAACCGCCAGATCGCCGCCGGAACGGTGACGATGATCACCCGCGCCGAGATGCTGGACCTCGTGGTGGTCCCCGGCGCCGACGGCGCGGGCCACGCCAAGGGGATCGTCACGCGCGACCTTGTGACCGGCGAGATGCGCAGCCATGCGGGCGACGCGGTGGTGCTGGCGACCGGCGGCTACAGCAACGTGTTCTACCTCTCGACCAACGCCATCGGCTGCAACGCCACCGCGATCTGGCGGGCGCACAAGCGCGGCGCGGGCTTCGCCAACCCCTGCTACACCCAGATCCACCCGACCTGTATTCCCCGCCACGGCGCCGACCAGTCCAAGCTGACGCTGATGAGCGAGTCGCTGCGCAACGACGGGCGGATCTGGGCGCCGAAGCGGGCCGAGGACTGCGGCAAGGACCCCGCCGACATCGCCGAGGCCGACCGCGACTATTATCTGGAGCGCAAGTATCCCAGCTTCGGCAACCTCGCGCCGCGCGACATCGCCAGCCGCGCCGCCAGGCAGGTCTGCGACGAGGGACGCGGCGTCGGGCCTGCGGTGGAGGGCCAGCGGCGCGGCGTCTATCTCGACTTCACCGACTCGATCCGGCGGCTGGGCGCGGAGGCGATGTCGGACCGTTACGGCAACCTGTTCACCATGTATCGCAGCATCACCGACGAGGACGCCTATACCCGCCCGATGCGCATCTATCCCGCCGCGCACTACACCATGGGCGGGCTGTGGGTGGATTATAACCTGATGAGCGACGTGCCCGGCCTGTTCGTGATCGGCGAGGCGAATTTCTCCGACCACGGCGCCAACCGGCTGGGCGCCAGCGCGCTGATGCAGGGGCTGGCGGACGGCTATTTCGTGCTGCCGGCCACGATCTGCGACTATCTCGCCCGCACCGGCGCGGGCGCGCCGCAGACCGACGACCCCGCCTTCGCCGCCGTGCGTCAGGAGGTGACGGGCCGCATCGACCGGCTGCTGTCGGGCAAGGGCCACCGCTCGGCGCGCCAGATGCACAAGGCGCTGGGCGCGGTGATGTGGGACAAATGCGGCATGAGCCGCAACGCGGGCGGCCTCGCCGAGGCGCTCAAGAGCATCCCCGCGCTGCGCGAGGAGTTCTGGTCCGACCTGCGGGTGCCGGGCTCGGGCGCCGAGATGAACGCGGAGCTGGAGCGCGCGGGGCGCGTGGCGGATTTCCTTGAACTGAGCGAGTTGATCTGCCGCGACGCGCTGACGCGCGAGGAATCCTGCGGCGGCCATTTCCGCGAGGAGCACCAGACCGACGACGGCGAGGCGCGGCGCGACGACGCCAACTTCGCCCATGTCGCGGTGTGGCGGCATCGCGGCGAGGCCGAGGCGCCAGAGCGTCTGGTCGAGCCGCTGGCGTTCACCGCGATCGCGCTGGCGACGCGCAGCTACAAGTGAGCGGGGGCGAGGCATGAACTTCACGCTGCACATCTGGCGCCAGGACGGCCCCGACGCGCCGGGCCGCTTCAAGACCTATCCGATGCGCGACATCAGCGCGGGCCTGTCGTTTCTGGAGATGCTCGACGTGCTGAACGAGCGGCTGGTCGCCGAGGGCGCGTCGCCGATCGCCTTCGACCACGATTGCCGCGAAGGCGTCTGCGGCATGTGTTCGCTGACCATCAACGGCGCTCCGCACGGCGGCGAGGCGGGGTTGACGGCGTGTCAACTGCACATGCACCGCTTCAAGGATGGCGCCGAGATCACCGTCGAGCCGTTTCGCGCCGGGCCGTTCCCGCCGCTGCGCGATCTGGCGGTGGACCGCTCGGCGATGGAGCGCATCCAGCAGGCCGGCGGCTTCATCTCGATCCGCCCCGGCGAGGCGCCCGACGCCAACACCATCCCGGTGCCGCGCGCGACCGCCGAGGCGGCGATGGACGCCGCCGCCTGCATCGGCTGCGGCGCCTGCGTCGCCGCCTGCCCCAACGCCAGCGCCATGCTGTTCACCGCCGCCAAGCTGGCGCAGCTCAACAGCCTGCCGCAGGGCGCGGTGGAGCGCGACTGGCGCACGCTGGCGATGGTGGGCGCCATGGACGCGGCGGGCTTTGGCGGCTGCGCCAACCACGGCGAATGCGAAGCGGTGTGCCCCAAGGGCGTGACGCTTGACGTGATCGCGCGCATGAACCGCGACTACGCCCGCGCCGCGACGCGCAAGATCCTCGGCGCCGGGATCTGAGGCGCGAAACGGCGCGGGCGCAAATCGCAGGCCTGCGGCTGGACGCGCGCGCCGGGCGCGCCGATGTATGAGGGCCGCAACGCTGGAGAGGCCGCCCATGACCGACACCGCCGCCGATTTGGCGCTTTTCACTTTCGACAACAGCTACGCCCGCCTGCCGGAGCGGTTCTATGTCCGCCAGCCGCCGCACCCCGCGCCCGCGCCGCGCATGGTGCGGCTGAACCGGCGGCTGGCGCAGGCGATGGGGCTGGACGCCGACGCGCTGGACGGGCCGCGCGGCGCGGCGATCCTGTCCGGCGCGGTCACGCCGCCGGGCGCCGCGCCGCTGGCGATGGCCTACGCCGGTCACCAGTTCGGCGGCTGGTCGCCGCAACTGGGCGACGGCCGCGCGATCCTGCTGGGCGAGGTGGTCGGGCCGGACGGCGTGCGCCGCGACCTGCACCTGAAAGGCGCGGGCCGCACGCCGTTTTCGCGCGGCGGCGACGGCAAGGCGGCGCTGGGGCCCGCCTTGCGCGAATACATCGTCAGCGAGGCGATGGCGGCGCTGGGCGTGCCCACATCGCGCAGCCTGGCGGTGGTGGCGACCGGCGAGACGGTGTATCGCGAAACGCCGCTGCCCGGCGCGGTGCTGGCGCGGGTGGCGACAAGCCATGTGCGCGTCGGCACCTTCCAGTTCTTCGCCGCGCGCGGCGACGACGCGGCGCTGAAGGCGCTGGCCGACTATGTGATCGCGCGCCACTATCCCGGCGCGGCGCAGGCCTCCGCGCCCTGTCTGGCGCTGCTGGACGGAGTGATCGCCCGCACCGCGGCGCTGGTGGCGCAGTGGATGGCCATCGGCTTCATCCACGGCGTGATGAACACCGACAACGTGTCGATCGCGGGCGAGACCATCGACTACGGCCCCTGCGCCTTCATGGACGACTACCACCCCGACACGGTCTATAGCTCGATCGACGCGACCGGGCGCTACGCCTATGGCGCCCAGCCGCGCGTGGCGCACTGGAATCTGGCGCAACTGGCCAGCGCGCTGCTGCCGCTGCTGGGCGACGACGAGGCGGCGGGGATGGCGGCGGCGCAGGGCGCGGTCAACCGTTATCCCGACCTGTTCGAGGCCGCGTGGCTGGCGGCGTTCCGCGCCAAGCTGGGGCTGGCGCGCGCGCGGGAGGACGACGCCGCGCTGATCGGCGCGCTGCTGGCGGCGATGGCGGCGGCGCGGGCCGATTTTACGCTGACGTTTCGCGCGTTGTGCGCCGCCGGGGCGGACGACGGCCTGCGCGCGCCCGAAATCGCCGCGGCGGCGCCGGACGGCTGGCTGGACGACTGGCTGGGCGCGTGGCGGCGCAGGCTGGAGCATGAGACGCGCGACCCCGCCGCGCGGCGGGCGGCGATGCGCGCGGCCAATCCGGCGTTCATCCCGCGCAACCACCGCGTCGAGGCGGCGTTGTCGGCCGCCTATCAGGGCGATCTGGCGCCGCTGGACGCGCTGACGGCGGTGCTGGCCGACCCTTACGCCGATCAGCCGGGGCGCGAGGCCTGGGCCGCGCCGCCGCGCCCCGAGGAGGTGGTCCACGCCACGTTCTGCGGCACCTGACGCGGCGGCGGTTCAGTCGAAACGGGTAAGCCAGCCGCGCAGCAGGGCGCGCTCCAGCCGCACCGCCTTGTTGCGCCAGGCGCGCGCGCCCGCCGGACGCCCGGCCCGCCCTGACGCCGCCAGCGTCGCGGCGCGGCGGTCGAGGTCGTTGGCGAAATAGGCGAACGCCAGCCTGCGCCCCGAGGGCGTGACCGCATAGCCCGCCAGCCCGCGCGCGAAATCCAGCGTGCCGGTCTTGGCGCGCACCGTCGCGCCCTTGGGCGCGCGGGCGTCGGCGTCGTCGATGGCGTGGTCGCGCAGCAGGTGGAACAGCGCGGCGTCGCCCCCCCGCGCCGCCGCCGCCAGCACCTGCGCCATGCGGCGCGGCGTCACGCGGGCGTCGGCCGACAGGCCGGAGTGGTTGCGCAGGCTGAAGCCGTCTTCGGCGGCGAACCCGGCGAAATCGGCGATCCAGCGGTTCATCGCGGCGGCGGAGGCCGCCAGATCGCCGACGGCTGCGCCGCGCGCCGCGCTGGCGGCGCGGCCCAGCGCCTCGGCGGTGAGGTTGGTGGAATAGCGCAGCATGTCGGCGGTCATCTCGATCACCGGGCGGCTGAGATGGCGCGCGATCACCGCGCCGTCCTTTCCGCCCCCCGTTCCACCGGCCTGCTGAGCGGCGCCAAAACGCATCCCCGCCTGCGCGGCGGCGGCGCGGAACACCTCCGCCGCATAGGGCTCGGGCGCCTGCACCGGCAGCCAGACCGAGCCGCGCCCGCGCAGCGCGCCTTCGCGCACCCGCCATGTCTCGCCGGGGCCGTCGGCGCGCGCGAACGCGGGGCAGCCGCAATCGTCGGGCGCAAGGTTCAGCGCCACCGACGTCACCGCCGGGCTGTAGCTGGCCGCATGGGCCTCCAGCGCATACTCCAGCCGCGCGCCCTTGCGCTCCCACGCCAGCCGCACGCGGTTGTAGTTGAGGTTCAGCGCCGCGACCGCAGGGTTATAGGCGGCCTCGGGCGGCTGTTCGGCGTCGATGAACGGGATCACCGCGCCGGGCGCGACGCGCACCGCGCCGTCCACCACCTGCGCCTGCGCCGCCGCGTCGCGCGCCAGCGCCGCCAGCCCGGCGCTGTCAAGCTCGGGATCGCCGCCGCCGCGCAGGCCCAGATCGCCGCGCAGCCGACCGGCCCCGATCGGCCCCAGCGCCACCGCCTGCGTCTCGAAACGGTGCTGCGGCCCCAGAATCGCCAGCGCGTAGAGCGTGGTGGCGATCTTGGCGACCGAGGCGGGCGCAAGGCCGAGGTCGGGGTTCAGCGCCTCCAGCGTCTCGCCGGTCGCCAGATCGACCACGATGAAGCCCAGCGCGCCGCTGAGGCCGCTGGCGTCGGCCAGCGCGGCGCCGAAGGCGGAGGCGATCGCGCCAGCGGCGCCGCCCGCGCCGCGCGGCGCGGGCGCGGGCGCCTGACGCGGCGCGTCGGCGCAGGCGGCGACCGCCAGCAGCGACAGCGCGGCGGCGGCGGTCAGGCGGAGGCGCAGGGCGCGGGTCAACGCATGGGTCATGGCGGCGATCATGGCGCGATTATGGTCAACAAGGGGTTTATCGCCAAGCGCCCTGCGCGCGGATCGCGGTCGATGACTGGCGCGACATCGGCCCGGTCAGCAGCACCCAGCGCGGCGCGGGTCCGGCGGCCAGCGCGCGCGCCTGCGCGCCGGGCAGGCGGCGGCGGGCGAAGGCGCGGGCGGCGGGGGAGAGGCCTGCGGCGAGCTGCTCGCCCGGCCGCGCCAGCGCCGCCACCGGCACGGTGCGCAGGATGTGGTCCCACCGCTCCCACCGGTGAAAGCCTGCAAGGTTGTCGGCGCCCATCAGCCACACGAAGCGCACGGCGGGATAGCGCGCGCGCAGCGCGTCGAGCGTGTCGGCGGTGTAGCGCACCCCCAGATGCGCCTCGATGTCGGTCACGACCACGCGTGGATGCCGCATCATCGCCCGGCAGGCGGCGACGCGCCGCGCCAGCGCCGCAGGCCCGCGCGGCTTCAGCGGATTGCCCGGCGACACCAGCCACCACACCCGGTCGAGCGCCAGCGCGCGCAGCGCCCATCGCGTGATGTGCGCATGGCCCTCGTGCGGCGGATCGAACGAGCCGCCCAGCAGGCCGATGCGCTGGCCGGGCGTGGCGATGGGGCCGATGCGGGACAAGGGGACGCTGCGCCTCCGGGCGGCCATGGTTGCAGGCGCAGTGGGAAAGCAGAGCGCGGGGCATGTCAACCGGCGCGGATCGGCGGCGGTGACGCCGACGCCGCCGCGTGGCGCGTCGGGCGGCTGTCATCGGCGATGAGCAGCCGGTCGATCCCGGCTGTGCGCGCCGGTCTGTGCGCGCCGGTCTGTGCGAAACGCGCCGGCATGGTTCCCGCCAGCGCGCCGCGCCTTCAGAGATGCGGCGCCAGCAGGGCGCGGGCGTCAACCCGCGCCCGCAGGCGTTTGGCGAGCAACACCATCCCCGCCGCCTTGCGCTGCACGAACAGCGCGTCGATGGGCGGCAGGCGCCAGAAGTCGCGGTCGGCGGCCAGCGCGAGGCCGCCGTCGCGCAGGCGCGCGGTCAGCGACGGGTCGGCGAAATCATAGGTCCCGCTCGCGCGCAGCGGCGCCAGCGCGATCTCGGCCAGCGCCATCACCGCGTCGTGGTGGCGCGGATCGGCGCCGGCGTCGATGAAGCCGATCTCGACCGCCAGCCGCCGCATTCCCGCCGCGTCGCCGGCCAGCGCCGCCCGCATCAGGTCGCGATAGCGTGCGGTCATCGCCGGGGCCAGCGCGCGCGTGGCGCCGAAATCCAGCAGCACCAGCCGCCGCGTCGCCGGGTCATAGCGATAGTTGGCGAAATTGGGGTCGGTCTGCATCACGCCGAAGTCGAACAGCTCGCGCAGCGTCAGCGCCAGCAACAGCGTCGCCACCCGGTCGCGCTCGGCCTGCGGCGCGTCGGCCAGGCTTTCCACCGCGACGCCCTCCACATAGGTCATCGCCAGCACGTCGCGCGTGGTGAGGTCGGGCTGAAGCCGTGGCGTCACATAGTCGTCCGCGCCGCTCAGCAGCGCCGCGAAGCGCTCCAGCGCGCGGCCCTCGCGGGCGTAGTCGGCCTCATCGTGCAGCTGGCGCCGCGCCTCGGCCAGCAGCGGCGCGACGTTCAGCGACGGCGGCAGCAGGCCCGACAGCTTCAGCAGCGCCGCGACGTTGGCCACGTCGCTGTCGATGCTCTGGCGCACGCCGGGATACTGGATCTTGATCGCCAGATCGCGCCCGTCCTTCGTCAGCGCGCGGTGCACCTGGCCGATCGAGGCGGCGGCCATCGGCGTCGGCTCGAAGCGGGCGAAGCGGTCGCGCCAGCCCCGGCCCCAGCGCTCGGTCAGCACTTTTTGCAACTGGCTGGCGGGCATGTGCTGGGCGTCGGCGCGCAGGCGCGACAGGATTTCGGTCAGCTCCGGCGGCAGGATGTCGCCCGCGTCCATCGACAGAAGCTGGCCGATCTTCATCGCCGCGCCGCGCAGATGCGCAAGCTGACGGGTGACGCGCAGCGCGTTGGCGGGCGTCAGCAGCAGGTCGGCCGCCGAGGGGCGCCTGCCGCCCGCGACCTGGCGCGCCGCGTCGAGCGCCATGCCCCCGGCGACCCCTGCGGCGAGGCCGCCGAAGCGGGCCAGCCGCGCGATGCGGCCGCTGGGCACGGCGACGCCCTTGGGCGCGATAGGGTGATCGGGCATGGGAGGTTCCGGCTGCAAGACGCTTTGCATAGAGATAGCACGGTCGGGCCGCGCGTCAGCCGCCCGCGCGTCTGCGGCCCTGTGCGCGCCCGACGGCGCGGCGGCGTCCAGCCATCTCCCCGTCGCCGCCGGTCGTCCGATCCGGCGGCTGAAGCGCGCCGGGCGCTGTTGAGTTTTTTGGCGGCGCGGGTGAAGGTGCGCCCGGCGGCGGCCATGCGGCGATAGCGCGGATGGCGCAGCGCCGCATCCCGCGCCCGCACCCTGACCCGCGTTGTCCATCACCCAATAAGACCCACGGAGCATGACGCCATGAACGCCGCCGCAAGGCCCTGCATCATCTGCGTCGCGATCACCGGCTCGGTGCCGCGCAAGGCGCACAACCCCGCCGTGCCGGTCACCATCGCCGAGCAGGTGGAATCGACCCATGAGGCCTTCGAGGCGGGCGCCGCGATCGCCCACCTCCACGTGCGCAACGACGACGAGACCCCGACCTCGGACCCGGAGAAATTCGCCCGGCTGATGGAGGGGCTGCGCGCGCATTGCCCCGGCATGATCCTCCAGCTCTCCACCGGCGGGCGCTCCGGCGCCGGGCGCGAGCGCGGCGGGATGCTGCCGCTCCGCCCCGAGATGGCGTCGCTGACGGTCGGCTCGAACAACTTTCCCACCCGCGTCTATGAAAACAGCCCCGATCTGGTGGACTGGCTGGCCGGCGAGATGCGCAGCCACGGCGTCAAGCCCGAGATCGAGGCGTTCGACCTCAGCCACATCTTCCAGGCGGCGGCGATGGCGAAGGACGGGCGGCTGCAAGGCCCGCTCTACGTCCAGTTCGTGATGGGGGTGAAGAACGCGATGCCGGTTGACCGCGCGGTGTTCGATTTCTACGTCGCGACGCTGAAACGGCTGGCGCCGGACGCCGAGTGGTGCGGCGCGGGCGTCGGGCCGGGGCAGATCCTGCTCAACGAATGGTGCGTGGCGGGCGGCGGCCACGCGCGCACCGGGCTGGAGGACAACCTGCGGCTCGACCGCGACACGCTGGCGCCCTCCAACGCCGCGCTGGTGCGCCGCGTCACGGCGCTGTGCGAGAAATACGCCCGCCCCGTGGCGACGCCCGCGCAGGCGCGCGCGATGCTGAGCCTGTGAGACGCGGCGTAAGGCGGTGCTTTCGAAATGACGCCAGATCGCCGTAACTACCCACCCCCAGTTTCAGCCGCTGCGGGCTTTGGCGGTTTGCGCCGCAATCGGGCGAGGATGCCGATGATCGTGGCGAAGGGGTTCGCGCCGTTGAGCCTTGCGGTGTCGACGGCCGTGCGGACGTCGGCCTCGGCCTCGGCCTCTGCGGCCCACATCGCGCGATAGCCGTTGATGACCTTGCGCTGGATCACGCACGGTCGAAGTTTTCGCTCGGAGGTGTTGTTCGTGACGTCGACTTCGCCGGGATAGTCGCAAAAGGTGAGAAGCTGATCTCGGGCGCGCCCGATCTTGGCTTGCAGTTTTCGCGCCAGATCGCACCCGGTCGGCGCGCACAGAAGGGCTTCGAGATGTTTTTCCAACCCTCGCTTCTTGTTCGCCAGGGTCGAGGCGGCGACGCCAACGATGGTTTTGGCCAGGGCGAACGCGCGTCCCAGCCAAAGCTTGAACCGCAAGGGCGGATCGTCCGAACCGTGCTCCAGCGCGAAGGCCGTGTCGCGCGCCAGATGGGCCAGGCAGGTCTGATGCCGGTCGCCGTGCTTTTGCTGCGCCGAATAGCGGTCCGAGATCCAGACCGCTTGCCTGACCGGCGGGATCTCGATCTCGTCGTGAGCGCCGATCAACGCCAGCGCGGCGTCCGACGCGAACGCGCCGCCGCACCGATCGCAAGCGCCCGGAAGATGGTCGCGGACTTCATCGGGAACGTCGGCCAGGCGCCGATTGTGCGGCTCATGTCCCGGCTTCGCACCGCCAGGCCGAGCGTTCCGCCGCCTTTGTTTCCTGTTCGTCGAAGGCGGCTTTGACGACGTGCGCGAAGTCTTGTCGGGCCGCTGAAGCTGGAGCGCCAACTCGACCAGTTGCTTTTTCGTCAGATGCCGCAGGTCTTTGCGGTCCATGGCGCCATGGACTCAGAGATCGATGCCCGCAGCGAGGGGGGAGTTGCCTGCCCAGCGAGCCGACCATTGCCGGCGGCGCGTCGAGCGGGCTGAAGACGGCGCAGGCGGCGGGCGCGCCGGAGGATGCGCGGGCTTGAGCGCGCCACCCCCGTCGCCTATCGTGCCGGAGGCGGCGCAGGGGGATCGGCGGATGGCTGAGCGGGTTCTGGTGCTGGGCGCCAGCGGCTACATTGGCCGCCACCTGACGCCGCGCCTTGCGACCATGGGATACGCTGTCACGGCGGCGGCGCGGCGCACGGCGGCGATGGCGGCGGAGGGCTGGGACGGCGTCGCGATCAAGCCCGCCGATGCGCTGGACCACGACAGCCTGCGCGCCGCGCTGACCGGTCAGGACGTGGTCTATTACCTGGTGCACGCGATGGCGGCGGGCGGCGACTTTCCCGCGCGCGACCGCGCGGCGGCGGCCAATCTGGCGCGCGCGGCGGGCGACGCCGGGGTGCGGCGGATCGTCTATCTCGGCGGCCTGGCGCCGCGCAACCCCGACACCGCGCACCTCGCCTCGCGCATCGAGACCGGCGCGCTGCTGCGCGAAGGGCCGGTCGAGGTGGTCGAGATCCGCGCCGGCATCGTGATCGGCGCCGGTTCGGCGGCGTTCGAGGTGATGCGCGATCTGGTGGCGCATCTGCCCGCCATGGTCACGCCGCGCTGGGTGCGCGCGCAGTCGCCGCCGGTGGCGCTCGACGACCTGCTGGCGACGATGATCGCGCTGGCCAGGGCGCCGGGCGCGGGGGGGCAGGTGTTCGAGGTCGGCGGGCCGCAGCGCATGAGCTATGAGCAGATGATGCGCGCGCTGGCGCGGCTGATGGGGCGGCGCGCGCCGATCATCATTCCCGTGCCGCTGCTGACGCCGGAGCTGTCGAGCTGGTGGCTGGCGCTGATCAGCGCGACGCCGGTCAACGTGGCGCGGGCGCTGATCACCGGGTTGCGCTATGATCTTTCCGCCGACGACGCGAGCTTGCGCGCGATCATGCCGCCGCCCGCGACCGACTTCGAGACCGCCGTGACCCGCGTGTTCGAGCAGGAGCGCGCGATGCTGGCGGTGGACCGCTGGCGCGAGGGCGCGTTCGACCTGCGCGGTCGCCGCCACGATGTGAGCTTCTACGGCAAGAGCCTGACGCGCAGCGCCGACATCGCCGCGCCGCCCGGTGCGGTCTGGCGCACGGTCGCGATGATCGGCGGGCCGGAGGCCGGGTATTTCGCGCTGGCGCCGTTGTGGCGCGCGCGGCGCTGGCTGGAGCGCAGGCTGGGCGGCGACGCCGCGCCGCGCCGGGGCGCGCAGGCGCTGGCGGCGGGCTTGCGCTTCGACGGCTGGCGGGTGCTGGCGGCGGCGCCGGGCGCGCGGCTGACGCTGGTCTCGACCGTGACCGGCCCCGGCGCCGGGGGGCTGGAGATCGCGCTGGCGGCGCTGCCGCAAGGCGCGACGCGGCTGGACGCGACGCTGCACTGGCATCCGGCGGGGGCGCTGGGCCTGCTCTACTGGTTCGTGCTGTGGCCGCTGCGGGCGCTGGCGCTGGGCGCCATGGCGCGCGCCATCGCGCGGCGCGCGGCGGCGGATCAGTCCAGCGCCCTGGCCGCCGCGCGCGCGATGTCAGGCTCCAGAAAGTGATAGTCCGCCGCGAGCAGCCGTTTGGGCAGCGCGCGCTGGCCGTCGAGGATCACCGTCGCGCCGTCGCCCATATAGCGCTGGATCAGCCCCGCAGGCACGGGGATCGGGATCACCCCGCCCGCCGCGCGGCCCAGGGCGGCGGTGAACTGCGCCATCTGCGCCGGGTTGGGGCTGGTCGCGTTGTAGGGGCCGCGCATCGCGTCGTCGTCCAGCGCCCGCCCGATCACGCCCACCGCGTCGCTCAGGTGCAGCCACGACAGCCATTGCCGCCCCGACCCGACCCGCCCGCCGATGAAGCGCCGCACGGTCGGCAGCACCTCGCGCATCCGCCGCGTCATGCCCAGCACCACGCCGAAGCGCAGGATCACCACCCGCACGCCCAGCGCCTCGGCGGCCAGCGCCTCGCGCTCCCATGCCTGGCAGACGGTGGCGAGAAAGTCCCACGCCGGGCCGGGGGGGCTGTTTTCGTCGAAGATCGCCGTGTCGCTGACGCCGTAGAAACGCGCGGCGGAGGCGCTGACCAGCACGCGGGGCCGGCCGGGGGACCGCTCGCGCGCCGCCGCGATCGCCTCGACCACGCGCCGCGTGCCGTCGGCGCGGCTCTGGCCGATGGCGCGGCGGGTCTCGGGCGTCCAGCGCCCGACGATGGGTTCGCCCGCCAGATGCACCACGGCGTCGCAGCCCGCCACGCCCTCGGCCAGCCCGGCGCCGCTCTGCGCATCGTAGGCGACCACGCGCAGGCCGGGCGCCCCGGCGCCGGGCAGCACCCGCCGCGCCAGCGCCGCGTCGCGCGTCAGCGCCGTGACCGCGCGCCCCTCGGCGCGCAGCGCCGCCGTCAGCGCGGTTCCGATCATGCCCGTCGCGCCGGTGACGGCGATGCTCTGCGGTTTCACTGGCGCAAATCCCTTCCCGCCGCTTGCGGCGTTGTCGCGTTGCGGCGGCGCGCCGCCGGTCGCACGCTGCGCAGGATGATCGGGTGCGCGGCGGCGCGGTCAAGCCCGGCCTTGGGCCAATCTTTCAGGAGCTGGCGATGACGGTGAGCGCGTACCGCGACTATCCCTATCACGCCGGCGGCGCGTCGCTGACCCGCGCGCCGCAGCATGCGCTGTGGTCGGTCGTCGGCGCCATCGGCGGCGAGCATCGCTATTACGCGCTCGACACGCTCTGGACGGTGCGTGAGTGGATGGACGCCGCCATCGGCGGGCCGGGGATGCGGCGCGCGGGCGGGCGCGGCGCCGAGGTCGCGGTGGGCGACGTCATCGACAGCTGGCGCGTGCTGGTCGCCGACCGGCCCCGGCGCCTCGCCATGGAATTCGGCATGAAGGCGCCCGGCCACGGCGTGCTTGAATTCGACATCGAGCCGGTGCACGGCGGCGCGCGGCTGGCGGCGACCGCCTACTGGAAGCCGCAGGGGCTGGCGGGGCTGCTCTACTGGCGCGCGATGGAGCCTGCGCATCTGGTGCTGTTCCGCCGCATGACCGCCGAGATGTGCCGCCGCGCCGAACGGCAGGCCGGCGACGCCGCCCAACCGGAAGCCGCGAACACGCCCGAGCCTGCGCCGCAACGCGGCTGACCGCCGCCGCCCCAACCCGACCCAACGCGACCCGAACCCAAAGGATGCGCCATGGACATCGCCCTTTTCAGCACGAAACCCTACGACCGGCAGACTTTTGAGGCGGTCAACGCAGGCTTTGGCCATGCGCTGACCTTTCACGAGGCGCGGCTGGGGCCGGACACAAGGGCGCTGGCCCACGGCTTCCCCGTGATCTGCCCGTTCGTGCATGACATTCTCGACGCCGGGGTGCTGGCCGCGCTGGCCGACAGCGGCACGCGGCTGATCGCGCTGCGCTGCGCGGGGTTCAACAACGTCGATCTCGGCGCGGCGAAGGCGCTGGGGCTGACGGTGGCGCGGGTTCCGGCCTATTCGCCCTATGCCGTGGCCGAGCATACCGTGGGGCTGATCCTTTCGCTCAACCGCCGCATCCACCGCGCCTATAACCGCGTGCGCGAGGGCAATTTCGAGTTGAACGGCCTGATGGGCTTCGATCTGCACGGGCGCACCGTGGGCGTGGTCGGCACCGGACAGATCGGCCATCGCGTCGCCGCCGCGCTGTCGGGGTTCGGGGTGCGGCTGATCGGCTATGACCTGCGCGAAAACCCCGATTGTCTGGCGCTGGGCATGACCTATGCGCCGCTCGACCACCTGTTCGCCGAGTCCGACATCATCACGCTGCATTGCCCGCTGACGCCGCAGACCTATCACCTGATCAACGCCGGAACCCTCGGGCGCTGCAAGCAGGGCGTGATGCTGATCAACACCGGGCGCGGCGCGCTGCTCGACGCGGAAGCCGCGATTTCGGCGCTGAAATCGGGGCGGCTCGGCTATCTCGGCCTCGACGTCTATGAGCAGGAGGAGACGCTGTTCTTCCACGACCGCTCCAACGAGATCCTGCAGGACGACACCTTTGGGCGGCTTCTGAGCTTTCCCAACGTGCTGATCACCGGCCATCAGGCGTTCTTCACCCATGAGGCGCTGACCGAGATCGCGCAGACCACGCTCGGCTCGGTCACCGCCTTCGCCGACCCGGCGGGCGCGATCGCGCCGGAGCGCCTGCTGGTCGGCCCGCCAGCCGCCTGAAAGCGCGTTCAGACCGCCTTGCGGCGGCGGTTGGGGCAGGTGGCGCAGGAGATCTTCACCCCGTCCGGCCCGTGGATCGCCGGGCCGCCGCAGGAGCCGCGCAGGCAGGGCCTGCGCAGCATCACCCCGACCGCCATCATCGCGATCGCCGCCGCGAAGGCTGTCGCCACCACCCCGAACACCGCCGCAAGCGTCGCCATCGCCAAAGCCCCCGTTCAGACCGAGCGCCGCGCGCCCAGCGCGGCGAAGGCGGTGGTGGGCGCGTCCGACAGCGCCCCGGCGGCGTCGCGGGTGATGAACAGCGCCGCGACGCCCGCGCTTTCGGCCAGCGCGCGGCCCTTGTCGGCGCCCATCACGATCAGCGCGGTGGCCATCGCGTCGGCGCGCATGGCGTCGTCGGCGACCACCGTCACCGAGGCGAGGCCCCGCGCGATCGGCGCGCCGGTGCGCGGGTCGATCTCGTGCGTATAGCGCCGCCCGTCGTGTTCGATGACGGTGCGATAGTCGCCCGACGTCGCCACCGCCCCGGCGCTGACCGGCAGGACCAGCCGCGCGCGCTGCGGCCAGGCGTCGGGCTGCTCGACGCCAATCGCCCACGGGCGCCCTTCGGCGTTCAGCCCCTGGGCGCGCACCTCGCCGCCCGCCTCGACCATGAAATGCTCGATACCCTGCGCCGTCAGCGCGCGCGCCGCCGCGTCCACGCCATAGCCCTTGGCCACGCCGCCAAAGTCCAGCGCCAGCGCGTCGTGCGCCTTCGAGACCGCGCGGCGCGCGGGGTCAAGCGTCAGCCCGCCAAAGCCCACCGCCCGCCGCCCGGCCGCCAGCGCCGCCGCCGAGGGCGCCGCCGACACCCGCGCGGCGCCGAAGCCCCAGGCCTCCACCAGCGGGGCGACCGTGGGATCGAACGCGCCGTCCGACCACGCCGCCACCGCGCAGGCCTCGCGCAGGACGGTGAAGAAAGCGTCGGAGATCGCCGTCATGCCCGCCGGCCGCGCGTTGAACCGGCGCAGTTCGGACGACGCCCGGTGCAGCGACATGGCGTGATCGACGCCGTCGAGCGCCGACTGCACGTCGGCGCGCAGCGCCTCGATGCGCGCGGCGGCAAGGGCGCGGCCCGCGATCTTCACCGTGTAGGTCGTGCCCATGGTCTGGCCGCCGAAGCCGACGGCGGCGGCGCGGGCGGGCGAGGCGGGGGCCAGCGCAAAGCCGCCGAGCGCCAGCGCGCCGACGGCGCCGAAGCCCGCCAGCACCGCGCGCCGCGACCGCGCCAGCGATTTTTGCGGGCGGGGCGAGAGCAGCATGTCCATCAGTTGCCTCCTTCGGCGTTTGTCGTCTGCGACCGGGCCGCGTCGCGCACCGCCGCCTCGAAGCGGCCCTCGCCATGGCGCAGCAGGTGGTCGGTCATGTCACGGATCGACACCAGGCCCAGGACGCGCGGCCCGTCCATCACCAGCAGATGCCGGAAGCGGTTGACATACATCAGCGCCAGCGACGCCTCGACGCTGTCCGACGGGCCGACGAAGCGCACGTCGCGCGTCATCGCCATCGAGATCGGCGTCGCATCGGGGTCCAGCCTTGGATGCACCACCCGGCGCAAGAGGTCGCGCTCGGTGAAGATGCCGTCGATCAGCCCGTCCTCGTTCCGGATCAGCACGGCGCCGATGCCCTGCGCGTTCAGCACCTCGACCGCGTCGCGCACCGTGCCGCCTGCGTCCACCGTGAACAGCGCGGCGTCGTCCGCCTTCGCCGCCAGCACCGCGCCTATGGTCTGTTTCATGACCTGTCCTCCCCCGTGCGCGTCAGTTGCCGAAATCGTCGAGCATGATGTTCTCGCGATCCACGCCCAGATCGAGCAGCATGGCGATCACCGCCTTGTTCATCACGTCAGGCCCGCAGAGATAGTATTCGATGTCTTCGGGCGCCGGGTGCGTGTCGAGATAGTGCTTGCGCAGCGCCTGCTGGCGCACCAGCCCCACCGGCCCGGTCCAGTTGTCCTCCGGGCGCGGCTCCGACGGCACCAGGTGGAAGGTGAAGTTGGCGTGCTCGGCGGCCAGCTTTTCGAACTCCTCGACGTAGAACGCCTCGCTGAGGTTGCGCGCCGAATACCAGAAGCTCATCCGCCGCTTGGACTTGAGGCGATAGAGCTGGTCGAAGATGTGCGAGCGCATCGGCGCCATGCCCGCGCCGGCGGCGACAAAGCACATCTCCTTGTTGGTCTCACGCGCGAAGAATTCGCCGAACGGGCCGGAGCACGTCACCTTGTCGCCGGGCTTGAGGTTGAACAGCCACGAACTCATCACCCCCGGCGGGATGTCGTTGCGATACTTGGGCGGAAAGGCGAGCCGGATGGTGAACAGCAGAATGCCCTTCTCCAGCGGATAGCTCGCCATCGAATAGGCGCGCTCCACCGGTTCGGGGACCACCGAGACGAAGCGCCAGAGGTCGAACTTGTCCCATTCGGCGCGGAACTTCGGCTCGATGTCGAACTCCTTGAACGACAGCGAATGGGCCGGGCATTCGATCTGCATATAGCCGCCGGCGCGGAACGGCACCGCCTCGCCCTCCGGCAGCGCCAGCTTCAGCTCCTTGATGAAGGTCGAGACGTTGGCGTTGCTGATCACCGTGCACGGCCATTTGCGCACGCTGAAGATCTCGGGCGGCAGGTCGATGCGCATGTCGCGCTTGACCTTGACCTGACAGGCCAGCCTGTGCCCGCGCCGCGCCTCGCCGGGCGAGATGAAGCCGGTCTCGGTGGGCAGCAGCGCGCCGCCGCCCTCCTTCACCACCACGTCGCACACGCCGCACGAACCCTTGCCGCCGCAGGCCGACGGCAGGAAGATGCGGTGCGCGGTCAGCGCGTTCAGCAGCGTGCCGCCCGCAGGCGTCTTGAACGCGGCCTCCTCGTCCTCGTTGATCACGATCGACACGTCGCCGGTCGAGACCAGCGAGCGCCGCGCGGCCATCAGCAGCAGCACCAGCGCCAGCACGACGGCGGTGAACAGAAGGACGGCTATTCCCATCGACAGCACGGCCGCGCTCCTAAAGCTGGATGCCGGAAAAGACCATGAAAGACATGGACATCAGGCCGACGACGATGAAGGTGATCCCCAGTCCGCGCAGACCGGCGGGCACATGCGAATAGCTCATCTTCTCGCGGATCGCCGCCAGCGCGATCAGCGCGATGGCGAAGCCGAGGCCGGAGCCGAAGCCGAACACCACGCTCTCGGCCAGCGTATAGTCGCGCTCCTGCATGAACAGCGAGCCGCCCAGGATCACGCAGTTCACTGCGATCAGCGGCAGGAACACGCCCAGCGACACATAGAGCGCGGGCGCGAAGCGATCGACGCTCATCTCCACCACCTGCACCGCCGCCGCGATGATCGCGATGAAGATGATGAACGACAGGAAGCTCAGATCGACATCGGCCAGCGCCGGGCTGAGCCAGCCCAGCGCGCCCTCCGCCAGCAGCGCGTTGAGGATGATGTTGTTGAGCGGCACGGTCAGCGTCTGCACGAACACCACCGCCGCGCCGAGGCCGATGGCGGTCGCCACAGTCTTCGAGCACGCCAGAAACGAGCACATGCCGAGGAAATAGGCGAGCGCGAGGTTCTCCAGAAAGACCGCGCGCAGGCCGAGGTTGATGAAGTGCTCCATCACTCCTTCTCCTGCAATTCGGGCTTCCAGGTGCGCAGCGCCCAGATCAGCAACCCGATGATGAACAGCGCCGAGGGCGCCAGCAGCATCAGAACGTTGGGCGCATACCAGCCGCCGTCGCGGGTCAGCGGCAGGATGACGAAGCCCAGCAGCTTGCCGGTTCCCAGCAGTTCACGCACCGCGCCCACCAGCACCAGCACCAGCGCATAGCCAAGGCCGTTGCCCAGACCGTCGAGCGCGGCCAGCCCCGGCGGGTTGCTCATCGCAAAGCCCTCGGCGCGGCCCAGCACGATGCAGTTGGTGATGATCAGCCCGACGAACACCGACAGCTCCAGCGACAGCTCGTAAAGCGTCGCCTTGAGCACCTGGTCGAACACGATCACCAGCGAGGCGATGATCGCAAGCTGCACGATCAGGCGAATCGAGGTCGGCACCCGCTCACGGATCAGGCTGACGGCGGTGCTGGCCAGAACCGCCACCACGATCACCCCTGCGCTCATCACCAGCGCCTTGTCCACCCGCGTGGTGATGGCGAGCGCCGAGCAGATGCCCAGCACCTGAATGCCGATCGGATTGTTGAGCAGGATCGGGTTGACCAGCGCGGCGCGCGCCTCGGCGCTCAGCCACGGTTTGCGCGGGCGCCCGGAGCCGACCGGCCCTGCGGCGCCTTCCGTTGTCGCGGTCATGACAGCTCTCCTTCGCGGAAGCGGCGCAGGAACGGGCCGTAGCCGTTCTCATCCAGCCAGAACTGCATGAATCGGGTGACGGCGTTGATGGTGACCGTGGCGCCGGACAGGCCATCGACATGCAGCGGATCGGTCTGGGGCGGCCCTGCCTCGCCCTTGCGCACCGCGATCGCCACGGCGCCGTCGGCGTCATGGATCTTGCGCCCTTCCCAGCGCGCCAGCCAGTCGGGGTTGGCGATCTCGCCGCCGAGGCCGGGGGTCTCGCGGTGCTCGTAATAGGTCAGCCCGCGCACCGTCTCGGCGTCGGGGGCGAGCGACAGGAAGCCGTAGATCGTGCCCCACATCCCCAGACCCTCGACCGGGATCACCACCTGATCGACCGCGTCGCCCTGCATGATGAAGAACACCTGCGCGCGGTCGGGCAGACGGCGCACGCCGGCGTCGTTGGCGGGCGCTGCGCTGCTGGTGGCGGCATCGTTGCGCGCGGCGCGCTGGTCGAAGCGCCGCGCCTCGGCGGGGTCGGCGTCGAGCAGCGCGCCCGTGCGCAGGTCGATCAGCCGCGCGACGATGGCGCGGTCGAATACCGCATCCACCTCGGCGACCGACAGCGACTGCCCCGGCTCGGCGAGGCCGGCCGCGAACAGCACGTTCTTCTCCATGTAGAGCCGCGCGTTGGCGTCCTGCATCGGCTTCAGCGAGACCGCCGTCACCGACACCAGCGCCGCGCAGATCAGCGCCACGACCAGCGCGAAGCCGATGGTGTATCCGGTGGCGTTGACGTTGAGACTTTTGCTGTCACTCACGACGCGCGCGCCTCCTGCGGATGTTGGCCTGGATGAAGCCATAGTCGATCAGCGGCGCCATCACGTTCATCAGCAGGATGACCAGCATCACCGCCTCCGGGTAGGCCGGGTTCACGACGCGGATCAGCACGATCAGCGCGCCGATCATGCCGCCGTAGATCCACTTGCCGGCGTTGGTGAAGGCCGAGGTCACCGGGTCGGTGACCATGAACACCGTGGCGAAAGCCCAGCTGCCCACCACCATGTGCCACCAGAACGGCGCCGCGAACCAGGGGTTCGTCTCCGAGCCGATCACGTTGAACAGCGTCGCCATGGCGGCCGTGCCCAGCGTCACCGCCGCCATGGTGCGCCATGAGCCGACGCCGGTGACGATGATCAGCGCCGCGCCCAGCAGACAGGCCAGCGCCGATGTCTCGCCCATGCTGCCCGGTATCAGCCCGATGAAGGCGTCCCACCACGAATACGCCTGCGCCTCAAAGCCCACGCCCAGCCGCATGTCGGCGAGCATGGTGGGCGCCGCAACGCCATCGACGGTGGCCGACAGCGGCGCCGCGTTCCACACCGCGTCGCCCGAGATCTGCGCCGGATAGGCGAAGAACAGGAAGGCGCGCGCCGCCAGCGCGGGGTTGATGAAGTTCATCCCCGTGCCGCCAAAAACCTCCTTGGCCAGCACCACGCCGAAGCTGATGCCCAGCGCCGCCTGCCACAGCGGCGTGGTCGCGGGCAGGATCAGCGGAAACAGCAGCCCGGTGACGAAGAAGCCCTCGTTCACCTCCACCCGCCGCACGATCGAGAACGTCACCTCCCAGCCGAGCCCGACGACCATCGTCACGATGTAGAGCGGCAGGAAATACACCGCGCCATGGACGATGTTGTCGAGGATGCTGCGCGGGTCGTAGCCGAAGCCAAGCGTCTGGATCAGTCCGTGCCGCCAGCCGACCAGTTCGCCGATCCGCGCCGGATCGATGATGCGGTTGGCCTGATAGCCGGTGTTGTAGAGCGCCATCAGCACGCAAGGGAAAGCGGCGATGACCACCAGGATCATCATCCGCTTGAGGTCCATGGCGTCGCGCACATGGGCGCCGGTCTTGGTCACCGAGCCGGGCGCGTAGAAGAACGTGTCCATCGCCTCGTAGAGCGGATAGAAGCGTTGCAGCTTGCCGCCGGGGTGAAACGGGCGTCCGGCCTTGTCGAGCAGACGTCGCAAGGCGCGCATCAGGCTGCCTCCTTCTCGATGCGGAAAAGGGTCTCGCGCAGCAGGGGCCCGTATTCGGCCTTGCCGGGGCAGACGAAGGTGCAGAGCGCCAGATCCTCCTCGTCGAGTTCGAGGCAGCCCAGCGCCATGGCGCGCTCGATGTCCTGCATCAGCAGCGCCCGCAGCAGGAAGGTCGGCATCAGGTCGAGCGGCATGATGCGCTCGAAAGCGCCGATCGGCACCATGGCGCGATGGCCGCCGTTGGTGGTGGTGGTGAGGTTGAGGCTGACGTTCTTGCGAAACGCGCTGGCGACCACGCCCCAGATCGAGAACTTCTCGCCGCCGGGCCGTATCCAGCCGAACATCTCGCGCTCTCCCGCCTCCGCCAACACCGCGACCTGCGCGGCGTAGCGGCCCAGATAGCCGTGCACGTCGCCCTGCGCGGTGCGGCCGTCGAGCACCGAGCCGGAGATGACGCGGTGCGCGCCGGGCGCGATCTCGCCGCGCAGCATCGGCCCCAGCGCCGCGCCCAGCCGGGTGTTGAGCAGCCGCGGCGCGCGCGCCACCGGCCCGGCCAGCGAGACCACGCGGCGCGTGTCGATCAGGCCGGTCGAGAACAGCCGCCCGATCGCCGCTGCGTCCTGATAGCCGACATGCCAGACGCTGCGCTCCAGATCGACCGGGCTGAGGAAATGGATGTGCGTGCCGACCACGCCCGCCGGATGCGGCCCGGCGAAGGCGACGCGCGCCACCGTGGCGCGGTCGGGCATCTGCACCGCGCTGTCGGGCGCAACGCAGACATGGGTGGGGCCGGTGGTCAGCTTGGCGAGGCAGGCGACGCCGGTGACGAAATCCTGCATCTGGTCGGCCAGAACCACATCGACCGAGGGCGCGTGCGGCCTTGTGTCCATCGCGGTGATGAACAGCGCGCGCGGCCGGGTTCCCAGCTTTGGCGTGCGCGAGAACGGCCTGGTGCGCAGCGCGGTCCAGAGGCCGGATTCGACCAGCAGTTCGACCACTTCCTCACCGCTGAGCTGCTCGGGGGTCGCGTTGCGGCGCCTGACGAGGCGGATCTGGTTGTCGGCGGGGTCGTCGCCCTCCTCGACCGCGATCACCATCGACTGGAACGCGCGCTTGGCGCCGCGATGGATCGCCAGCACCCGCCCGGCGGCGGGCGCGGTCAGGAACACGCCCGGCGTCGCCTTGTCCTCGATCACGCGCTGACCGCGCAGCACCGTGTCGCCTTCGCCCACCAGCATCCGGGGCTTCAGCCCGACATGGTCGGCGCCGAGGATCGCCACGGTGTCGCAGGGCGCGGCGTCCTCGATGCGCTGTTCGGGCGCGCCGGCCAGCGGCAGGTCCAGCCCCCTCGTGATGGTTATGACGGACATTCAGAACCTCGCAGGCGGATCGGGCGGCGGACAGGGCGGCGGTGCGCCGCCAGAGTGAAGCGAAGCCGCGCGCACGGGCCTCAGACCTCCTCGGGCGTCATCTTGATCGCGCCGCAGGGGCATTCCGCGGCGCAGATGCCGCAGCCCTTGCAATAGTCGAGATTGATCTCGAACCGCTTGCCCGGCCCCAGCTTGATCACCGCGTTGTCGGGGCAGACGCCATAGCAGTTGTCGCACTCGAAGCAGTTGCCGCAGCTCAGGCAGCGCCGCGCCTCGAACAGCGCGGTGTCCTCGGTCAGGCCGCCCTGCACCTCGTCGAAGCTGGAGGTGCGCCGGGCGATGTCGAGTTGCGGGCGCACCGTCTTGGGCGCGTCGCTGTAATACCAGGTGTTGAGCTTCTCGAACGCCGCCACGTCCTTTTCCGCCTTGGGCGCCACGGTCTGGCCGCGCAGCCAGGCGTCGATGTGGCCCGCGGCCTTTTTCGCCTGACCGATGGCGACGGTCACGTTGCGGGCGCCGGGCGCCATGTCGCCGCCCGCGAACAGGCCGGGATGGCCGGTCATCTGGGTGACGGGATCGACCTGCACCACGCCGTCCTCGGTCAGCAGGCCCTCGACGCCTTGCAGCAGCGACATGTCCACGTCCTGCCCCAGCGCCAGCACCAGCGAGTCGGCGTCCAGCGTCTCGAACTCGCCGGTGGGCTGCGGCTTGCCGTCGGCGTCGAGCGTCATCTTCTCGATGGTCAGCGTCTCGCCCACAGCCCCGGTGATGGTGCTGAGCCACTTGACCTTGACGCCTTCCTCCAGCGCCTCCTCAAGCTCGAAATCATGCGCGGGCATCCGGTCGCGGGTGCGGCGATAGACGATGATGGCGTCGGTGGCGCCCAGACGCCGCGCGGTGCGCGCCACGTCGATCGCGGTGTTGCCGCCGCCATAAACCACCACGCGGCGGCCCAGCATCGGCTGTTCCGCGCCCTCCATCGAGCGCAGCACCGACACCGCGTCGAGGATGCGGGCGCTGTCCTTGGCCGGGATGTAGGCGCGCTTGGCGATATGGGCGCCGATGGCCAGATAGGCCGCGTCGGCGTTTTCCGCCGCCATGCGCGCCACGATGTCGGCGACCTTTTCGTTGTAGCGAAATGTCACGCCCATGTCGGCGATCCGCTTCACTTCGGCGTCGAGCACGTCGCGCGGCAGGCGGTATTTCGGGATGCCGAAGCGCATCATGCCGCCCGGCGTCGGCCCGGCCTCGATCACCGTGACGCGATGGCCCATGCGGCGCAGGTGGTAGGCCGCCGACAGGCCCGACGGCCCGGCGCCCACCACCAGCACATGCTTGCCGCTCTCGACCGCCGGCGCGGCGAAGGCCCAAGCCCGCTTCAGCGCCTCGTCGCCGAGGAACCGCTCGACCGAGTTGATGCCGACCGCAGCATCGAGTTTGGCGCGGTTACAGACCTTTTCGCAGGTGTGATAGCAGACCCGGCCCATGATCGCGGGGAACGGGTTGTCGCGGGTCAGGTGGGCCCAGGCGGCCTCGTAGTCGCCGCTTTCGGCGTGAAACAGCCAGCCCTGGATGTCCTCGCCCGCCGGGCACTCGTTGTTGCACGGCGGCAGACGGTCCACATAGACCGGCCGCTCGGTGCGCCAGGCGCCGGTCTTGTTGGCCAGCGACGAGCCGGGGTCGAGCGTGATCGCGAAGGGTTTCTCCATGGTCATGACGTCGCCTCCGCGTCCAGCAGGCCGAAACGTTCGATGTTGCGGTCGGCGCTCGCCTGAATCCGCGCGACGATGTCGGGCCGCCCCGGTTTGCCGAACAGATGCGCAAAGCGTCTCTGCAACTTGAGGTAGTCATCGACGGGGGTGTGACGGCGGATTTTCGTGACATTGGTGATCGCGCCGTGCTCGGCCTCGAACACCGGGAAGACGCCGGTCTCGCGCGCCAGCCGCGCCAGCTTGATCGTGTCGCAGCTCGCCGCGCCCCAGCCCAGCGGGCAGGGCACGAACACTTGCAGATAACGCGCGCCGTGGATCGACATCGCCTTCGCGACCTTGGCCTCCAGGTCGCGCAGGTCGGCCACGGTGGCGGTGGCGACGTAGGGGATCTCGTGCGCCATGGCGATCAGCGGCACGTTCTTGCCCTTGCCGAACTCGGCGCCCGGCTCCGGCCCCAGCGGCATGGTGGTGGCGGTGCGCGCGCCCGGCGGCGTGGCCGAACTGCGCTGCACGCCGGTGTTCATGTAGCCCTCGTTGTCGTAGCAGATGTAGAGCACGTCGTCGTTGCGCTCGAACATCCCCGACAGACAGCCGAAGCCGATGTCGGTGGTGCCGCCGTCGCCGCCCTGCGCGATCACCCGCACCGCGCTCTCGCTCTGTCCCGCCTTCAGCGCCTTGACCTTGAGCGCGGCGGCGATGCCGGAGCCCACGGCGGCGGCGTTGCCGAACAGCGAGTGCAGCCAGGGCAGCTTCCACGAAGTCTCGGGGTAGGGGGTGGAGAACACCTCCAGACATCCCGTGGCGTTGGCCGCGATAAGCTGGCCTTGCGTCGCGCGCATCGCCGCATCGACCGCATAGCGCGCCCCCAGCGCCTCGCCGCAGCCCTGACAGGCGCGGTGGCCGGAGGTGAGCGAGTTGTCGCGCGCCATCGACGCCTGAACGCTGCGCTGCTCAAGCGGCAACAGCCGGTTGCCGACGGTGAAGGTGCCGGTCTGGTAGAACTTGACCTGCTGGGTCATGCCATCGCGCTCCCGCTGGCCGGAAAGCCGGTCGCCCCGCGCTCCCCCGTATCGCTCCGAACCATGTCGTCGTCTCCGGTTGGGAGAGAGGGCGATCCCCGCCGCCCTCTCTTGCGCTGCACAAAACTAACCTGCGGCTCAGCCGAGGTAATTGATCGCGATCAACCCCAGCAGCCCGGTCGCCGACACGTAGTAGATCGTGGGGATGATGGTCTTGGAGAGCACCGCGCCCTCGCGGCCCAGAAAGCCGACCGTCGCCGAGGCCGCGACCACGTTGTGGATCGCGATCATGTTGCCCGCCGCCGCGCCCACCGCCTGCATGGCGATCATGATCGAGGTCGGGCTGCTCAGGTTCTCCGCCACGCCATACTGGAACTGGCTCAGCATCATGTTGCTGACGGTGTTCGACCCGGCGATGAACGCCCCCAGCGCGCCCACCGTGGCGGCGAAGAACGGATAGACGTAGCCCACCGTCTGCGCGAGATACGAGGCCATCGCCACCGGCATGCTGTCGTATCCGCCGGTGTTGACGCCGGAGTTGATCAGGATGCGCACCATCGGGATGGTGAAGGCCAGCACGAAGCCCGCGCTCAGCAGCAATCCGGCCGATTCCTTCACCGCCGCGCCGAACTGCGCCGGTTTCATGCGGTGCAGGAACACGGTGATGATCGCCACCGCCACCAGAATGCCGCCGGGCAGATACAGCGGCTCGATGGTCGCGCTGATCCCGGTCTCGCCGAAGATGTTCTTCAGGCCGAAGCTCAGCGACAGCAGCAGGCCCTTGAAATCGGCGCTGACGCGGCTCAGCACCAGGATCACCGCCACCAGCAGATAGGGCGCCCAGGCGACCGGCGCGCTGAGATCGACCTTGCCCGCGATCTTCTCGATCCTGATCTCGATGTCGCCCAGCCATTCCGACGGCCACTGCTCGGGGGGGGCGAAGTCCCAGGTGTCCTTCGGCGTCAGAAAGCCCTTGCGCGCCGCCGTGGTGACGATGGCGAGGCCGACCAGCGCGCCGATCAGCGAGGGGAACTCCGGCCCCAGGAACACGCCGGTCAGCATGTAGGGGATCGAGAACGACGCGGCGGCGAACAGCGCGAACGGCGCGATCGACAGCCCCTCGGTCCACGACCGCCTGGCGCCGAAAAAGCGCGTCACCATCATCACCATCAACAGCGGCATCAACAGCCCGACCAGCCCGTGCATGATCGCCACTTCGGACGTGACGGTGCGGATGAACGCCTCCCAGGTCGATCCCTGCTCAAGAAGCTGCGCGCTCACCGCCTGTTCGTCGAGGCCGCGACTGACGCCGATGATGATCGGCGTGCCGACCGCGCCGAACGACACCGGCGTGCTCTGCACCATCATGCCGACCACGACGGCGGCCATGGCGGGAAAGCCCAGCGCCACCAGCAGCGGCGCGACGATGGCGGCGGGCGTGCCGAAGCCGGAGGCGCCCTCGATGAACGAGCCGAACAGCCAGCCGATGATGATCATCTGCACCCGCCGGTCCGGGCTGATCCGGGCGAAACCCGCGCGGATGGTCTGGATCGCGCCGCCGTGCTTGAGCGTGTTGAGCAACAGGATGGCGCCGAAGATGATCCACAGCACCGAGACGGTGATGATCAGCCCCTGAACCGTCGAGGCCGCGACGCGGGCGAACGGCATGCCCCACGCCGCCAGCGCGATCAGCGCCGCCGCCAGATAGACCACCGGCATCGCCTTTCGCGCCGGCCAGCGCATCCCCACCAGCAGCACCGCCGCCAGCAGGATCGGCGTGAAGCCGAGCAGGGCCTGTAGCCATAAAGCCATTTTGTCGTTTCCTCCCCAGGTTATTGCGCCGGTGCGGATCGCGTGATCGCGCCCGGCCGTTTGTGAACAGTCGCCGCGCCGTCACCCGGACGGCGCGCCCCCTCCCTCAGCTGACGCGCGCCGCGATGGCGCCCACGTCGCGCAGCAGGTTCTCCGCGATCGGTCCGCTGCGCCGCGTCGCCGCCTCGCGGGCGAGCTGTCGCTGGACGATGCCGAAATCGAGGTCGAGAAAGCTGAGCGGCGACAGCGTCCCGGCGATCGCCTCGCCGAAGATCCGGCGCAGCGACGCCTTGGGGATCGCCCGTCCGCCGAGGCCCGCGACCACGGTGTAGCCGTCGAGGCGCAGGCCCGACAGCGCCAGCCGCACGTCGGTCGAGACCACGCCGCCAAGCCCGACGCAGAAGCTTTTCTCCAGCACCACCACGCGCTTCGCCCCCTCCAGCGCCGCGCGCACGGCGGCCAGCGGGAACGGGCGGAACGATTGCAGGCCCAGCACGCCGATGCGCACGCCCTCGTCGCGCATCGCATCGACCACGTCCTTGATGGTGCCGATCACCGAGCCGAGCGCGACGACGATGGTCTCGGCGTCCTCGGTGCGGTAGCCGCGCACCAGCCCGCCCGACTTGCGCCCGAAGCGCGCCTCGAACTCGGCGGCGATCTCGGGGATACGGTCGAGCGCGGAGAGCTGCTTGGCGTGCGCCAGATAGCGCACCTCCATGAACGCCTCCGGCCCGACCATGGCGCCGATCGACACCGGCTCGGCGGGGTCGAGCACCTGGCGCGGCGCATAGGGCGGCAGGAAGGCGTCCACGTCCGCCTGATCGGGGATGTCCACCTGCTCGTAGGCGTGGGTCAGGATGAAGCCGTCCATGCACACCATCACCGGCATCGACAGCTCCTCGGCGAGCTTGAACGCCTGGATGTGCAGGTCGAGCGCCTCCTGATTGGTCTCGGCGAACAGCTGCAGCCAGCCGCAGTCGCGCTGGCTCATGCTGTCGCTGTGGTCGTTCCAGATGTTGATCGGCGCGCCGATGGCGCGGTTGGCGACCGTCATCACGATCGGCAGCCCAAGGCCGGAGGCGTTATAGACCGCCTCGGCCATGAACAGCAGGCCCTGGCTGGCGGTGGCGGTGTAGGTGCGCGCGCCGGTGGCGGAGGAGCCGATGGCGACGCTCATCGCGGCGAACTCGCTCTCGACGTTCAGGAATTCGCAGGGGGCGAGATCCCCGCTCTTCACCATTTCGCCCAGGCCCTCGACGATGTGGGTCTGCGGCGAGATCGGATAGGCGCAGATCACGTCCGGGCGGCACAGCGCCACAGCCTCGGCGACGGCGTGGGAGCCTTCGGTCTGCTTCAGCATGGCGTTCAAGCTCCTGCGGTCTGGGGGACGGCGGCGAGCATCGCCGCCACCGCGTCATGCGCCTCGGTGGCGGCGGCGACGTTCGCCTCGGCCACCTTGCCCTTGAATTTCACACGGATCGCCTTGGCGACCGCCTCCAGCGTCACCAGCCCCGACAGCGCCGCGAACCCGCCCAGCAGAACCGCGTTGGGCATCGGGCGCCCCAGATGGCGCAGCGCGATCTCGGTGGCGGGCACGCACAGCAGCCGCTCCTCGCGAAAGCGCGCGGAGATGTCGGCCAGCCCCAGCTCGGCGAAGCTGCGCTTGCTGTTGATCAGCACATAGCCGTCCGGCTCAAGCCCCTGAAAAACATCGACCTGATGCAAGAGCGTCGGGTCCTGCACGATCAGCACGTCCGGCGCCAGGATCGGCTCGCGCAGGCGGATCGGCTTGTCGTCGATCCGGCAGAACGCCACCACCGGCGCGCCGGTGCGCTCCGAGCCGAAGCTGGGAAACGCCTGCGCGAAGCGGCCCTGCTCGAACGCGGCGATCGACAGCATCTCCGCCGCCGTCACCACGCCCTGGCCGCCGCGGCCGTGGATGCGGATCTGTAGCATGGTCTGGCCTCCCCTGTGCATGGGATGGACCTTTGGTGAGGTCCCCTCGTATTGAGCGGAACCTAGAGGCTGGGTCCGGGCGCTGTATATGATCGAAATCAATATCGCTTGCCGCGCTGTCAAAGCGTCGCATCACCAAAAGGCGCCAGTTACGACAAATATTGTTTATGTAATCCATTGCGGCGTTTTTGCGCCAGATAACGATGGCGTTATCTTGCCGGACTGCGCGAATTTTTATGTCGCGCCCGGCGACGTTGAGCCACTTTGCCGCGTTGGCGGCGCGCCGGGCCACACTTACTTCTGATTCACGTATCGGCGCCGGAGGGCGCGCGGCGCTTTCGGCGCCGGGCGCGCCAGCCACGCCGCAAGCGCGCGCAGGCGCGACGCCGGTCCGGGGCCTGACCCGGTTGCGGCGCGGCGCATGGCGAAGACGCAGGAACCCGACGACCGGAGGAACGGCCCGATGCAGGATCTCTCGCCCGACGCCTTTTCCCCGGCGCCCGCGTCGGCGCCCGCGCTCGACGCCTGCCTCGCGCAGATCGCCGCCGCGCTGCCGCCCGAAGCGGTGATCACCGACCCGCTGCGCACGCTGGTCTATGGCACGGACGCCAGCCTCTACCGGCTGATCCCGCGCGCCGTGCTGCGCCCGCGCCACGAGGGCGACGTCGCCGCGATCCTGGCGGCGGCGCGCACGCACGGCGTGGGCGTCACCTTCCGCGCCGCCGGCACCAGCCTGTCGGGGCAGGCGATCACCGACCAGCTTCTGGTGCAGATCGGCCCGGCGTGGGGCGGCGCGCGCGTCGAGGACGGCGGCGCGCGGATCAGCGTCGGCCCCGCGATGATCGGCGCGCAGGTCAACGCGATCCTGGCGCCGCTGGGGCGGCGGATCGGGCCGGACCCGGCCTCGCTCGACAGCGCCCATGTCGGCGGCATCGCCGCCAACAACGCCAGCGGCATGTGCTGCGGCACGGCGCAGAACAGCTATCGCACGCTGGCCGCGATGCGGGTGATGCTGGCCGACGGCGGCGTGCTCGACACCGCCGACCCGGCCTCGCGCGCGGCATTCGCCAAAAGCCACGCCGCGCTGCTGAGCGGGCTGGCGGCCTTGCGCGCCGGGGTGCTGGCCGACGACGCGCTGGCGGCGCGCATCCGGCGCAAGTTCGCGATCAAGAACACCTGCGGCTACAGCCTGAACGCGCTGGTGGATTACGACGACCCCATCGACATCCTCCAGCACCTGATGATCGGGTCGGAGGGCACGCTGGGCTTCATCGCGCGCATCACTTATCACACGGTCGCCGACCCGCATTTCAAGGCCGCCGCGCTGGCGCTGTTTCCCGACATCCGCGCCGCCTGCGAGGCGACCATCGCGCTCAAGACGCAGCCGGTGGACGCGGTGGAGCTGATGGACCGGCTCAGCCTGCGCGCGGTAGAGAACCAGCCGGGGATGCCGGGAAACCTCGCCGCGCTGCCCGAAGGCGCCGCCGCGCTGCTGATCGAGACCCGCGCGGCGGACGCCGGGGCGCTGGCCGCGCGGGTGGCGGCGGTGGGCGCGACGCTGGCGGACATGCGGATGATCGAACCCGCCGCCTTCACCGAGGACCCGCAGGCGATCAAGCAATACTGGGCGGTGCGCAAGGGCGCCTTCCCCTCGGTCGGCGCGATGCGCGCCACCGGCACGGCGGTGATCATCGAGGATGTGGCGGTGCCCATCGAGCGGCTCGCCGACGCGACGCTGGAGTTGCGCGCGCTGTTCTCCCGCCATGGCTATGACGACGCCATCGTGTTCGGCCACGCGCTGGAGGGCAACCTGCACTTCGTGCTGACGCCCGATTTCGCGAAGGAAGGCGCCATCGAGGCCTATGCGGCGTTCATGGACGACCTCGCGAAGCTGATCGTCGAGGGCCACGACGGCTCGCTGAAGGCCGAGCACGGCACCGGGCGCAACATGGCGCCCTTTGTCGAGATGGAGTGGGGCGCGCAGGCCTATGCGCTGATGCGGCGGCTGAAGGCGCTGTTCGACCCCCTCGGCGTGCTGAACCCCGGCGTGATCCTGAACGACGATCCGCAGGTGCATATCCGCGACATCAAGGCGATCCCCGCCGCCGATCCGCATGTCGATCCGTGCATCGAATGCGGTTTTTGCGAGCCGGTCTGCCCGTCGCGCAACTACACCCTGACGCCGCGCCAGCGCATCGTCGGCCTGCGCGCCATCGAGGCGCTGCGTCGCAGCGGCGACAACCCGGAGCGGCTGCGCGCGCTGGAGAGCGCCTATCAGCATCAGGCGATCGACAGCTGCGCGATTGACAGCCTCTGCGCCAAGGCCTGCCCGGTGGGCGTGGACACCGGGCGGATGATGAAAACGCTGCGCGCGCGGCGCTGGGGCAAGACCGGCCCGCGCGTCGCGGCCTGGGTGGGACGCAACTTCGCCGCCGTCACCTGGGCCACGCGGCAGGGCCTGGGCGCGACGGACCTGTTGCACCGGCTGATCGGGACGCGCGCCATGAGCGCGCTGACCGGCGGCGCGCGCAAGCTGTCGGGCGGGCGCATTCCGCTGTGGACGCCCGCGATGCCGGGCGCGGGGCGCGTGGCGCAGCCGCCCGCGCCCTCGGGCGACCGGCCGCGCGTGGTGTATTTCCCCAGTTGCGCCAGCCGCGCCATGGGCCCCGCGCGCGGCGACGCGGAGCGCGACCCGCTGTCGGCCAAGGTGATCTCGCTGCTCGGCAAGGCGGGCTATGACGTGGTCTATCCGCCGCAGCTTGGCCAGCTCTGCTGCGGCCAGCCGTTCGAGAGCCAGGGCCTGATGGACGAGGCCGACCGCAAGGGCGCCGAGCTGGAGGCGATGCTGTGGCGCGCCTCGCGCGAAGGGCGCGACCCGGTGGTGTTCGACACCAGCCCCTGCGCGTTTCGCGCGCTGACGGGCCGCAAGGCCGAGATGACGCTCTACGACCTGCCCGACTTCCTGCACGACCACGTTATGCCGAAGCTGAAGCTGACCAAGCGGGCGGGGACGGTGGCGCTGCACCAGACATGCAGCACGCTCAAGCTCGGCGGGCAGGACAAGCTCGCCGCGCTCGCCGCCGCCTGCGCCGAGCGCGCGGTCAGGCCCGCCGGGATCAACTGCTGCGGCTGGTCGGGCGACAAGGGTTTCACCCTGCCCGCGCTGAACGCCAGCGCGCTGGCGACGCTGAAAGACAGCCTGCCAGAGGAGTGCGTGGAGGGCGTGTCGTCGAGCCGCACCTGCGAGATCGGCCTCAGCCACCACGGCGGCAGGCCGTATCGCTCGATCGCCTATCTGCTCGACCGCTGCGCCGAGCCTGCGCCGCGACCCTGAGCGGTCAAGAAAGGCGCGCAGGGCGGGGCGGACGCGCTCAGAGCCTGAGCGCGTCCGCGTCAAACCCCATCCGCGCGCCGATCTGCGCCAGCGCGGCGCGCGCGGGCGCCGTCCACGGCGCGGCGCGCGACACCGCCAGCAGCGCCTCCGACCGCAGGATAAGGCCGTCCTCCAGCACCTTCAGATGGTTGGCGCGCAGCGTGTCGCCCGAGGAGGTGATGTCCACGATCAGTTCGCAACTGAGGTTTTTCGGCCCGGCCTCGGTGGCGCCCTGGCTGTCGATCAGGCGATAATCGGCGACGCCGCGTTCGGCGAAGAACCGCCGCGCCAGCGCGTGATACTTGGTCGCCACCCGCATCGGGCGGCCGTGGCGGGCGCGAAACGCCGCCGCCGCTTCGTCGAGATCGTGCACGCTCTCCACGTCCACCCAGACGGCGGGAACCGCGACCACCAGATCGGCGTGGCCAAAGCCCAGCCGCAGCGGCGCCGCCACGCGCGCGTCGGCGTCGGGGATCTGTTCGCGGATCAGGTCTTCGCCGGTCACGCCGACATGGACGGCGCCCGAGGCCAGCGCGCCGGGGATCTCCGCCGCCGACAACAGCGCCAGCGCGACGCCCTCGACGCCCAGCACCCGGCCTGCGTATTCGCGCCCGTCCGCGCTGCGCTCCACCGTCACGCCCGCGCGCGCGAAGCGCTCGATCGTCAGTTCCTGAAGCCGCCCCTTGGAGGGCAGCGCAAGCGTCAGCATGGCGCTTCTCCCGCAGCGGCCAGCAGCGCCTCGGGCCGCACCACGCCGCCCACCGCCGCCGCCGCTTGCGTCGCGCCCAGCGCGCGGGCGATGCCGTCATAGCGCCCGCCGCCCGCCAGCGGCGGCAGGTCGGGCCGGTTGGGCGCGGCCATCTCGAACACGAAGCCGTCGTAGTATTCCAGCGTGCGCGCGGTGGCGGCGCGAAACCGCAAGCCGCCCGCATCCACCCCGCGCCGCGCCAGCGCGTCGAGCCTGCGCGCGAAACGGTCGAGCGCCGGGGCGATGTCCACCCCCGCCGCCGCGCAGAGATCGCCCAGGCGCGCGTGGGCCTCGGCGGCGGGCGCGTCCACCGCCAGCGCGGCGTCGAGCAGCCGGGCGCAATCGGCGGGGATCGGCGCGGCGCGCGCGTCCCCGGCCAGCGCGGCGGCGCGGGCGGCGACCTCATCGAGGCTGCGCGCGCCGACGAACGCCCCCGCCGAAAGCGCCAGCGCCGCCACCGCCTCCGCATCGTCCGCCGCCGCCAGCAGCGCCGCGCGCGCCGCAGACGGCGCAGGCGCGGGCGCGGCGTAGCGGTGCAGCAGCGCCTGAAACCGCGCAGGCCGCCAGAAATGGCGCTTCAGCGCGGCGCGGCGCGCGGGCGGCATCGGCGTCGCGTCGAGGATCGCGATGATCACCCCCAGATCGCCGGTCACCACCTGCGGCGCCGTCACCCCGCCATCGGCCAGCGCGGCGGCGAGCAGCGCGAAAATCTCCGCGTCCGCCCCGGCGGCGTCCTCGCCATAGATCTCAAGCCCGGCCTGAAGAAATTCGACCGGGCGCGACGACCCCGGCGCCTGGCGCCGCCACACCGGCCCCAGATAGGCGTAGCGCGCCGGTTCGGCCTGCGCGGCGCGGTGCAGTTGCAGCACCGGCACGGTGAAGTCGGGGCGCAGGAACAGCTCCGGCCCGCCATGCTGCTCGACCACGAAGGCGCGTCCGCGCAAATCCTCGCCATAGACGTCGAGCAGCGCGTCGGCGGGGTGCAGCGCCGCAACATCGACGCGCGCGCAGCCCGCGCCTTCGAAGCGCGCCATGATCCGCGCGGTCAGCGCCGCCAGCCGCGCGCGCGCCGGGCCGACGCGCCCGCCCAGCAGATAGGCGCGGTCGGCGGCCACTCAGGCCGCTCCGGCGCGCGCCAGCATCCGGCGCACCGCGTCCACCAGATCGCCGCGCGGAACTTCGATCTGCGCGGGCTGCGCCTTCCATGCCTCGTTGGTCTCGATCTCAGCCGCCAGCCGCGCGCCCAGCGCCAGATCCTTGAGCTGCGCCACGCCGCGCGCAAACTCGTCCTCGCCCGCGATCACCGCGACCGGGCTCATGCGCTTGTCGGCGTAGCCGAGCTGGCGCGCCATCTTGCCGCCGCCCAGATACACCTCCGCCCGGATCCCGGCCCCGCGCAGCGCCGCGGCCATCGCGGCGTAGTCGGCCATGCGGGCGCGGTCCATCACGCAGACCACCACCGGCCCGGCGGCGTCGCGCCCGACGCGGCCGGTCTCGCGCAGCGCCGCCAGCAGCCGGTCCACCCCGATCGAGACGCCGGTCGCGGGGGTGAGCTGCCCGGTGAAGCGCTTCACGAGGTCGTCATAGCGCCCGCCGCCCGCCACCGAGCCGAACTGGCGCCGCTGTCCCTTGTCGTCGAGGATCTCGAACGTCAGCTCCGCCTCATAGACCGGCCCGGTGTAATAGCCGAGGCCCCGCACCACCGAAGGGTCGAGCCGGATGCGGTCGGCGCCATAGCCCTGCGCGTCGAGCAGCGCGGCGATCTGCTCAAGCTCGTCCACACCCTCGGCGCCGGTCGCCGTCGCGCCGACGAGCGCGCGCAGCGCCGCGCAGGTGGCGGCGCCGTCGCCGCCTTCGGCCTGCACGAAGCCCATCACCACGGCGATCTGATCCGCCGACAGCCCGGCGCCTTTGGTGAAGGCGCCGCTCTCGTCCTTGCGGCCCTCGCCCAGCAGCGCGCGCACGCCCTCAGGCCCCAGCCGGTCGAGCTTGTCCACCGCGCGGCTGACCACGCCGCGCGGGATCGCATGGGCCTCGGCGTCGCCCAGGCCGATCGCCTCCAGCACGCCGTTCAGCACCTTGCGGTTGTTGATGCGCACCACATAGTCGCCGCGCGCGATCCCCGCCGCCTCCAGCGCGTCGGCGAGCATGGCGCAGATCTCGGCGTCCGCCGCCACCGTGGCGGCGCCCACGGTGTCGGCGTCGCACTGGTAGAACTGGCGAAACCGCCCCGGCCCCGGCTTTTCATTGCGCCAGACCGGCCCGACCGCGTAGCGGCGATAGGGCGTGGGCAGCGCAAGCTGGTGCTGGGCATAGACGCGCGCCAGCGGCGCGGTCAGGTCATAGCGCAGCGCGAGCCAGGTGTCGTCGTCGTCCTGAAAGGCGAACACGCCCTCGTTGGGGCGGTCCACGTCGGGCAGGAACTTGCCCAGCGCCTCGACCGTCTCGACGCCGGAAGTCTCCAGCGGGTCGAAGCCGTAGCGGCGATAGACGTCGCAGATCTTGGCCAGCATGGCGTTGCGCGCCTCGACCTCGGCGCCGAACCAGTCGCGAAAGCCTTTTGGCGTCTCGGCGCGCGGGCGACGGATTTTCGTCCGGGGCTTGCTGTTTTCGGCGGACATGGGGGCGCTCCGGGCGCTTCAGGGGGTCGCCGGGGGCTTACCCGATGGCGACCGGCCGGGCAAGGCGCGCGGCAAGGCGCGCTTCAGACCAGCGCCGCGCGCACCTGCGCGCCGACCTTGCCGAGGTCGATGCGGCCCGGATGGCGGATTTTCAGCGCCGCGATCACCCGGCCAAGATCCTTGATCGAGGCGGCCTCGGTCTCGGCGATGGCGGCGCTGACCGCCGCTTCGATCTCTGCGCCGCTCATCGGGCGGGGCATGAACGCGCGGATCACGTCGATTTCGGCCTGTTCGCGCGCCGCAAGGTCGATCTGGCCGCTTTCCTCATGCGCGCGGATCGAGTCCTCGCGCTGCTTGATCATGGTCGCGAAAATCTCCAGCGCCTCGTCGGCGCCCGGCTGCGCCTCTTCGGCGTCGCGGCCTGCGGCCTCGCGGTCCTTGAGAGTGGCGAGCATCAGCCGCAGCGTGGCGACGCGGGTCGCGTCCTCATCCTTGACCGCTTCCTTGAGCGCGGCCGTGATCCGCTCACGCATCGGGGCGCCTTCAGCATCCGGGGCCGCACCTTGGCCGCAATGCGGACTCTATCGCAGCGTCCGAGGCGGGGCAATGCGATGTAAAAATTGCAAGGCATTGATATAATTGTATAAATTAGGTTTTCGGCATGCTTGACGCGCTGCCGGGCGATGTCTAGCTTGCGCCAAATCCGCCGACGGGAGCCGCCATGACATCGCCGCACACGCCTGATTCCCGCCTCACCGCCCGGCTGGCGCTGGCCGATGGCACGGTGCTGCGCGGGCGGGGTTTCGGCGCGGAGGGCGCGCGCGCGGGCGAGTTGTGCTTCAACACCGCGATGACCGGCTATCAGGAGATCCTCACCGATCCGTCCTACGCCGGGCAGATCGTCACCTTCACCTTTCCCCATGTCGGCAATGTCGGCGCCAACCCGCAGGATGACGAAGCGGGGCAGGCGGCGGCGCTGGGCGCGGTGGTGCGCGACGACCCCACGGCGCCGTCGAACTGGCGCGCGACCGGCGCTTTCGGCGACTGGATGATTGCGCGCGGCCTGATCGGCGTGGGCGGCGTCGATACCCGCCGCCTGACGCGGCTGATCCGCACCAGGGGCATGCCCCATGCGGTGATCGCGCACGCCCGCGACGGCGTGTTCGACGAGGCGGCGCTTGTCGCGCAGGCGCGCGCCTTCGCCGGGCTGGTCGGCGCCGATCTGGCGCGCGACGTGACCACGGCGCAGGGCTATGACTGGACTGAGGGCGCCTGGGTCTGGCCGGAAGGCTACGCCCGCCACAGCGCGCCGGTCCGGCGCGTGGTGGCGGTGGACTATGGCGCCAAGCGCAACATCCTGCGGCTGCTGACCGACGCGGGCTGCGCGGTGATGGTGGTTCCCGCCTCGGTCACGGCGGCTCAGGTCAAGGCGCTGAACCCCGACGGGCTGTTCCTGTCGAACGGCCCCGGCGATCCCGCCGCGACCGCCGCCTACGCCGCGCCGATGATCCGCGAGATCATCGAGACCACCGACATCGCGGTGTTCGGCATCTGCCTGGGCCACCAGATGCTGGGGCTGGCGCTGGGCGCGTCCACGGTCAAGATGAACCACGGCCACCACGGCGCCAACCATCCGGTCAAGGATCTGGAGACCGGCCGCGTCGAGATCACCTCGATGAACCACGGCTTCGCGGTGGATGCGCAGACCCTGCCCGCCGGGGTGGTCGAGACGCATGTCTCGCTGTTCGACGGCTCGAACTGCGGCCTGCGACTGAACGGGCGGCCGGTGTTCTCGGTGCAGTATCACCCCGAGGCCAGCCCCGGCCCGCAGGACAGCGGCTATCTGTTCCAGCGCTTCGTGGCGGCGATGCCGCCGAGGGCGGCGTAGGCCCCGGCTCGGGGGCCGGGGCGACGCATGATGCGGCGACGGGGCGCGACCGGCGCGGCCTCAGTAGCCCAGCGCGCAGCCGTCCTTGCGCGGGTCCGAGGCGCCGGTCAGCACGCCGCGCGCCGCGTCGATCACGATCGCCTGCGCGCCGCCCAGCGGATCGGCCCGGCGGCTGACCGCGTGGCCCAGCGCCTCCAGCGGCGCGATCACCGCCTCGTCGTAGCCGCGCTCCAGCATCAGCACGCCGTCCTCGATGAAGCTGCGCGGCGCGTCGATGGCCGCCTGCGGCTCCATGCCGAAATCGACGATGTTGGAGACCAGCCGCACATGGCCCGCCGGCTGATACTGGCCGCCCATCACGCCGAACGGCATGACCAGCCGCCCCTCGCGCCGCAGCATCCCCGGAATGATGGTGTGCAGCGGGCGTTTGCCCGGCGCCAGTTCGTTCGGATGGCCCGGCTCCAGCGTGAAGCCCGCGCCGCGGTTCTGGAACAGGATGCCGAAGCGGTCCGACGCCAGCCCCGAGCCGAAGCTGTGAAAGATCGAGTAGATCAGCGACACCGCCATGCGGTCGCGGTCCACCACCGTCACATAGACCGTGTCGCGGTGGACGGCGCCGGAGGTCTTGCGCGCGTCGTGCATCGCCCTCTGCGGGTCGATCAGCGCGGCCAGCGCCGCCACCTTGCCTGCGTCCAGCATCGGCGCAAGGCCCTGCGGCATCGACGCGGGGTCGGCGATGAAGCGGTTGCGCGCGTCAAAGGCCAGTTTCGCGGCCTCGGTCTCGAGGTGGATGCGCATCGCGCCCATCGGGTCGAGGCGGCCGATCTCGAAATGCTCCAGCAGCCGCGCCATCAACAGCGCGGTCGCGCCGTGGCCGTTGGGCGGCATCTCGACGATCTCGGCGCCGCGATAGGGCGCGCTGACCGGCTCGACGTAATCCGGCGCGCAGGCGGCGAAATCCTCCGCCGTGTGCAGCCCGCCCAGGCGACGCAGGCTGGCGACCATGTCGTCGGCGACCTCGCCCTCATAGAACGCGCGCGCGCCGTGCTTCGCCACCCGGCGCAGCACGTCGGCCTGACCGGGGGCGCGGAACACGTCGCCCACGCGCGGGGCGGCGCCGTTTAGAAGATAGGCCGCGCGCGCGGCGCCGCTGAGCGCGTCGGCCGAATTGGCCCAGTCCGCCGCCACGCGCGGCGCCACCGGCACGCCCTGATCCGCGCAGGCGATGGCGGGCGCCAGCGCCTCGGCCAGCCCCAGCCGCCCGTGATCGGCCAGCAGCCGCTCGAACGCCGCCAGCGCGCCCGGAACGGTCACGGCGTGCGCCGAGCGCACCGGCACGCCCGAAAGCCCCTCGGCGCGCAGCGCGGCGGCGGTCAGACCCTTGGGCGCGCGGCCCGAGCCGTTGAGGCCGATCACCTTTTCCCCGCCAGCAGGCTTGACCAGCACAAAGCAGTCGCCGCCCAGCCCGGTCATCTGCGGCTCGCAGATCCCCAGCGCCACCGCCGCCGCCACCGCCGCATCCGCCGCGTTGCCGCCGCGCCGCAGCATGTCGATGGCGATCCCCGAGGCGAGGGGATGCGAGGTGGCCGCCATGCCGTTCAGGGCGATGACGGCGGAGCGGCCGGGGCGGTGGAAGTCACGCATGAAGGGGTCTCCGGTAAGGGTGTGCGCCTTGATAGAAGCAACCGCGCGCCCGCGCCAGATCGCCCGCGCGGCCCTTGCGCCCGCGCGCCTGCGAAGCCACACTGAGCCTATGGATTTGACGCCGTTCACGCCGCTGAATGCGCAGCCCGCCGATCTGGTGATGTTCGACCGGCGCGAATTGTCGGCGATCCTCACCGTGTATGGCCGCATGGTCGCGCTGGGCGAATGGCGCGACTACGCCATCGACGCGACGCGCGAGGCGGCGGTGTTCTCGATCTTCCGCCGCACCGCCGAGCATCCGCTCTATCGCGTCGAGAAACGCCCGCGTCTGGCGCAGCGGCAGGGCGCCTATGCGGTGATCGCGATGGACGGGCGCATCCTCAAGCGCGGGCGCGATCTCGGCCTCGTGCTGCGGGCCTTCGACGCCAAGCTCCTGAAAGTGATCGCAGGCGGCGCCTGAAGAGCCTGCGCGCGGTCGCGGGCCATGCTATGCTGCGCTGCACACTCAAGGATAATCGGGAGGCATGGTCATGGCTGAGCGTCCGTCCCGGCGCGGGCCGCGCCACGAAAAGTCGATCAACCTCGCCTTGCAAGGCGGCGGCGCCCACGGCGCCTTCACCTGGGGCGTGCTCGACCGGCTGTTCGAGGACGACCGGATCTGGATCGAATCGATCAGCGGCGCCTCCGCAGGCTCGATGAACGCCGTGGTCGCGGCGCAGGGCATGTATGAGAACGGCGCCGTGGGCGCGCGGGCGCGCCTTGAGACCTTCTGGCGCGCGGTCTCCAAGGCCGCCGCCTTCAGCCCGATCCGCCGCACGCCGCTGGCGATGCTGATGGGCGACTGGTCGCTGACCACCTCGCCCAGCTATCTGGCGTTCGACCTGCTGAGCCGCGTCGCCTCGCCCTATGACGTGAACCCGCTGAACCTCAACCCGCTGCGCGACCTGCTGGCCGAGCAGGTGAACTTCGACACCGTGCGCGCCTGCACCGACATGGCGGTGCACGTCGCCGCCACCAATGTCGAGACCGGGCGTGGGAAGGTGTTCAGCCGCGACGAGATCACGCTGGACGTGGTGATGGCCTCGGCCTGCCTGCCGCTGCTGTTCCAGGCGGTCGAGATCGACGGCGCGCCCTACTGGGACGGCGGCTACATGGGCAACCCGCCGCTCTATCCGTTCCTCGACGACAACCTCGCCGACGACATCGTGATCGTGCAGATCAACCCGGTGCTGCGCGAAGGCGCGCCGCGCAAGGCGCAGGACATTCTCAACCGCCTCAACGAGATCACCTTCAACAGCTCGCTACTGCATGAGCTGCGCGGCATCGCGTTCGTCAACCGGCTGCTGGACACGGGCGCGCTGTGCGATCCGTCCTACCGGCGGATGAACGTCCACGTCATCGAGGCGCGCAAGCGGATGCGCCCGCTCGACGCCTCGTCAAAGCTCAACGCGGAGTGGGCCTTCCTGCGCCACCTGTTCACGCTGGGGCGCGACGCGGCGTCGGTGTGGCTGACGAAGTGCTATGACGACCTCGGGCGCCGCTCCAGCGTCGATGTGGAGAGCATGGTTCAGGGCGCCGGGGTGGACAGGGCGCGGCGGACGGCTGCGGCGCGGTGAGCGGGGCGCGCGCCATGGTCAGGATCGCGTGAGACCAAAATCGGGGTTTGCGAAAATTAATCTTCCGCGCCTAGAGTGGTGACACCGAGGCGCGCCGACCAGCGCCGAACAGGCGCCCCGCGCGACCGCGCACCCGTTGAGGAGGAACATCACCGAAAGCGAGGCCCCATGGTCAAGACCATCGACAACGACTTTCGCCGCCAGCTTGAAGGCTGGTCGCTGGCCACTGCGGAAATATTCTACCGCATGCCCGACGCGCAGTCCGTGTTGCAGACCTTTGTCTGGCAGGACTATGACATCGCGCCGAAATTTCCGCAGTTGCGCAAGTTCCTGGCGTTCTGGACGCGCGAGCTTGACGGGCCGATCCACTCCGTGCGCCTCGCCCACGCCCAGCTGCTGCGCCCGGCTGAGGTGCGCTATCTCGGCGCCGAGCTGCAACTGCACTGAGCGCGCGGTCTAGAGACAGCCAAGCCACGCGGCCCGAACCGCCGGATAGGCCTCCGGCGAGTCGAAGCGGATCGCCTCCAGCATCCCGGCGCTGAGCGCGGGCCGCCCGCTGGCGTCGGTCGCGCAAGGGTCGGCGCCCGCCAGCGTCAGCAGCGCGGCGGCGGCGGGCGTGGCGGCGCGGTGCAGCGGCGTGAGGCCTTCGGCGTCGCGCGCGTCCGGATCGGCCCCTGCGCCCAGCAGTGCGGCCAGCACGGGCGGCGGCGCGCCCGCCTCGGCGCCATGGTGCAGCGGCGTGCGCCCGCGCGCGTCGCGCGCCGCCACCTGCGCGCCGCGCGCGATCATGGCGCGAATCAGGTCGGCGTCGCCGGTGTAGGCGGCGGCGTGGTGCAGCGGCGTCGCCATTTCCGCGTCGCGCAGGCCCAGATCGACGCCCTCAAGCGCCAGCGACACCTCCGCGCCCGGTCCGGCGCGCAGCGTCACGAAGATATCCCCTGCGGCGCGAAGGTCCTGCGCGGCGACGGGCGGCGCCAGCAGCGCCAGCAGCACGATGATGCGCATCGGTCCCTCCCTGTCGCGCCCTGGTCGCGCATCCCCGATCTTGCGGCCTTGGTCGCCCGGCGCCGGTTCACAAAGCGTGAAGCCTTTCACCGCAGCGCCTCGCCCGCTAGACAAACGTCTGGCTCGGGCAAGGAACATGCGATGGCGGACGCGGCCCCTCGACTGGTGATCTTCGACATGGACGGCACGCTGATCGACAGCGAGGCGCTGATCTGCGGCTGCATGGACGCGGCCTTCAT
>Ga0210044_10000712_pt1 | contig 50713 bp, 38 predicted proteins | sample CryGey13umfilter_2_FD_183959 | JGI IMG/M metagenome (GOLD analysis project Ga0210044, IMG submission 183959) | Groundwater microbial communities from aquifer in Utah, USA - Crystal Geyser 4/9/14 3 um filter (SPAdes) (version 2) | ecosystem: Environmental > Aquatic > Deep subsurface >...
GCACTCTTCCTTGCCTGATGACATGACCCCGATGGAAGTGTACAATGAGAGAATGGCGGCATGACAAAGCACGAGGAGTCCACCTTAAACTGGCCGCCGACCTGTCCTAAAGATGGGGTCCACCTCACTCTTCAGGGCGATGGTGGTTTCGTTGCGCCCTATATCCACGTTAACGGAAACCTCCACATCCGGAGCAACGTGGGCACGGTGGGATCGATTCCCGCCACGGTGTTCACGTTGACCTTCAGCCAGCCGGTGAACTTGTCCATCGGGACCACCCATTTCGGTGACGGCAATGTGCGGGAGCAGTTGACCTTCAACAGCCAGGGCGCCGGGAGCATGGTCGGCGCCATCGGAGCCGGGGGAACCGTGACCGGTAACAACACCAGCCTGCTCCATGCCGCCAGCGCGGACAATTCCGGCGGCAGCCCGGTCTCGGCCGTGGCGCTGGGCATCAGCACCCTGGAGATCACCCTCGATGGAGCCGACGAGCGGGACATCGCGGGTATCACCATGTCCATTGATGTCCAGATCAGCACCGTCGACAGCGAAAAATCCAGCCTCGGGACCGTCAAGGCCCTGCACCGCTAGAAACTGCGGAACCTGAAAAAATAGAAGCCGCCCTGGCCGGGGCGGCTTCGTTTTTGCGCTGTGGCGGGGAGAGCGGATCAGAGAGGAAGTTTTTCCACCCGGAAATTCGCCGTGCCGTCGAAATTCGAGAAGATGACCTGCACCGTCCAATCGCCGGGGTTGCCGGAGATGCTCTGTTCCGACCCACTGGCCTTCAACTCGCTGCTGTAGACCTGCACGCCCGATGCGTCGCGGATCACCATGCTGGCGCCGCCGTCGGTCTTGGCCGTGGAATGATCCACCGAAACTCCGTTGGTCGGATTCGTCCAGGTGTAGGTCTCGGTCACGGTCACGTTCTTGCCATCGGTGATCTGGAACTGGAAGGAATCGGCGTTGCTGATGATCTCCGGCGAGAAAGGCGCCAGGGGATTGCTGCCGCTGCCGCAACCGGCGGCCAGCAGACAGGCCCCGAGCAACACGGAAGTCAAGATGGCTCGGCGTTTCATGGGGGCCTCCTTGGACAGGGAAAACTCAAACGACAATATCGCTCCATTATTATCGGCAGCAAGGCCGGAACCTGGATCGGTATTCCCGCGGTTCCGGATCCTCTTCCTGCTGTCTCGATAATCTCATTGGGTTTATGATCCCGGAATTCCGGCGCAATCACCTTTCGCCGGCTCTTCCACCCCTGGAGGTTCATGTCCACGCTCGAAGGACCGTTGCTGCGCCGAGCCCTGCGCCTGTCGGTGGCCGAAGGGTCGGCCTGGGCGCTGATGGTCGGTCTGGCGGAGAGCTACTTCATCGCCATCGCCGCCTTCCTGGGCGCCACCCCCCTGCAGTTCGGCCTGGTCGTGGCGCTGCCTCTGGCCCTGGGCGGGCTGGGGCCCCTGACCACCATCGCCCTGCTGCGGTGGCGGCCCCGGCGGCGGCCGCTTGCCGGAGCTGCGGTGGCGCTGCAGGTCGTGGTCCTTGCCTGCCTGATGGTCCTGCTGCGACGCGATCTGCTCCATGTTCCCCAGCTCATTGCGGGCATCTGCCTCTACCAGATGGCGGGTCAGGGTGCGGGCACGGCCTGGGCCTCGTGGTACGGCGACGTGGTGGAGGCCGAAAAGCGCGGACGGTGGTTCAGCTTCCGCAACCGGTTCATCTATGCGAGCACGTGCGTGGGGCTTGTCGTCGGGGGTTTGATCATGCACCGGCTGGCGCCGGGGGGCGTCTCGGCCGCGGGCAGCTCACGCGCCTTCGCGGTCCTGCTGGGGTTGGCGGCCGTCTTCCGGCTGGTTTCGGGGGCCCTGCTGCTGGCGGCGCCAGAGCCCCAGTTCCGGGGGCTGCTGCCGCGGCGGCAGGTCATGCTGGCGGCGCGCACGAGGCAGGGCAGCCAGGCCCTGCGCATCCTCCTGCTCGGGGCGCTCTTCCATTTCACGATCTACTGGGGTTCGCCATTCTTCGCACCCTATATGCTCGAGCAGTTGCATTTCACATACCTGCAGTACATGGCTGCGTCGCTGTGCGTCATCATGGCGAAGATGGCCGCCAGCCTTCCCTGGGGCCGCACGATCGACCGGCACGGCGCGCGCGGCGTGTTCCTGGTCAGCATGTTTTGCATCGCCCTGGTGCCGTTGCCCTGGCTGTGGGCGAAAGGGCTGGGCATGGTGATCTTGGCCCAGGTGGTGTCGGGCGCATCGTGGTCCGGTTTCGAAGTGGGGTACCTGTCCCTGCTGCTGGAAAACAGTCGCAGCCGCGAACGGCCCTACCTGTTCGCCCTGCAGAGCCTGGGCAACGGCTGGATGCAGCTGGCGGGCGTGTTGACGGCGTCGCTGGTTTTCCTGCCGCATGTCGGGGGCTATCGGGACATCTTCGCCATCAGCATGGTCGGCCGCTTCCTGGTGGCCATGAGTGCGCCGCTGGTCCTGGCCGGACTGGTGCGCGGTGCCCGGCCTCCCCTGGGGCAGATCGGGTGGCGCATGTTCGGCCTGCGGACCCACGGCGGGTTCTCGGTGCGGCCCCTCTTGCCGAGCGGCGAAAAGGAGGATGACCTGCCCGAGTGATCGGCACGATCCCGTCGACGCTGGAGACGCCGGAGCCCAGGACTGTGCCCGCGTTGCCGCCCACGACGTAGAACAGGGGTCCGTAGACCGCGCGTTTGGCACCCGTGCCGATGAGATGGCGGAACTCCGTGATATCCGGCCCGGGCATAGTGGCCTGGTCTTCCTGATTGACCAGCCACACGAGGCACTGGCTGGTGGTCGGAAAGTAGTCGTCCCAGAGCATGTCCGTCGAGGTACTCGGCGGCGTGAACCAAGGGAAGGTGCTGAAGACACCCGTGTCGGCTTCCCCAAAAGCCCTCGACACGACCGAGGGATACCAGTAGGGAGCGATGCTCGGCGCGGTGTAGATGACGTTGACTTCGCTGTCGTCGCCGATGGCGACGATGAACGCGGGGTCCAAACCGTTGTTGACGACATTCACCCGACCGGGAACCGGAGGCGCCGATGATACAGGAGAATAATAGTCCCGTCAACGTGGTGCGGCCAGGCGAAGGACACCACGCAACCCCACAATCCCGCCTCGCCTCCCCCATTGCGCAATGCTAGAATCCACCCGACGTTCAACTCCAACCCGCGGGCGGTACCATGGTCCACTTCAACTGGCTGGATATCTTCTGGGCGGTCGCGTTCCTGCTGCTGATGGTGGGGGGCGCGGCCTTTTTCTATCGGTTGGCGCGCCGCAGCGAGAGCGACTTCTTCCTCGCCGGCCGCGGTCTTCCGTGGTGGCTGCCCGCGTCGTCCGTGTTCAGCACCCACACCGCCACCGACACTCCCATGTGGATCACCGGCGTGATCTACGCCAACGGGTTGCGCGGGATCTGGTACACCTTCTTCACCGCCTGGACGGCCATCGGCGCGTTCGTCTCGGCGCGCATCTTCCGCCGCTCGCTGGCCTACACCCAGGCCGAATGGCAGACCCAGCGCTTCGGCGGCCTGGGCGCCGAGATGCTGCGCGGCTGGATGGCCGGCTGGCAGATCTTCATGAACATGTTCATCCTCGGCTGGGTGGGCATGGCCATGGGCAAGGTGTGCCACCTGGCCTTCGGTTGGCCGCTGTGGGTGGGGCTGGTGATCCCCTCGGTGGTCACCGCGTTCTACACCCTGGCCGCCGGCTACTGGGGTGTGGTGATGGGCGATTTCCTGCAGGGGATCGTGGCCGTGTTCGCCATCGTGGTGGTTTCCTTGGTGGGTATCGCCGCGGCCGGCGGTCCCGCCGATGTGACGGCGAAGATCGTCGAACTGGGCCAGGCCTGGCGCCTGGACGCCTTCGCCTTCAGCGGGGTGTTCACCGGCGATTTTCCCTTCGTGTGGTTTCTGACCATGCTGGTGATCGCCGTGATCGGCGGTTTCGGCATGGGCACGAGCATCGACTGGTACGTCGAGGCCCAGCGCATCCAGTCGGCGCGCACGGTGCGCGACGCGACCTACGGCCTGTGGGCCGGCGGTGCGGTCACCTTGGTGCGCAACGGATTCTGGGCCGCGGCCGTGCTGGCGTTCTTCTCCATGCTGCCGAACATCGCCGACCAGGCCGACTACGAGCTGGGCTGGTTCCGCATGGGCTTCGAATTGCTGCCCGTCGGCATGGTGGGTGTGTTCTTCGGCGCGATCCTGGCCATCCACCTGTCGACCATCAGCAGCCATCTGAACCTGGGCGCGCTGTATTTCACCCGCGACATCTACCAGCGCTACATCAGGCCCGACGCCAGCCAGAAGCGGCTGGTGTGGATGGGGCGCGCGGCCACCTTCGTGCTGCTGGTCGGATCGTTCTTCTACGGCCTGATGATGCAGGAGATCACCAAGTGGCTGATCTTCGCCCTGTGGCTGATGATGGCCGGCATCTGGCTGCCCAACATCCTGCAGGTGGTGTGGTGGCGCTTCAACGCCTGGGGCTACCTGTCCGGTTGGATGGCCAACCTGGGCGTTTCGTGGCTGATCGTGTGGGTCTTGCCCGAGTTCGGCGTCATCCCCAAGTTGCCCGACCATCTGAATTTCTGGCTGCTGATGGCCCTGGGCGCGCTGATCTTTATCCCCGTGACCCTGGGCACCAAGCCCGAGAAGATGGACCGGCTGGTGCGTTATTACGTCATGACCCGGCCGGTGGGCTGGTGGGGCCCGGTGCACCGGGAGGCCGTGCAGCGCGGGCTGATCGCCGAGGACAAGACCGTGGAAGAGGCCGGCCCGCGCCCGCTGATCCGCCGCCGCTGGACCGCCGAGCAGGCCGACGCCTGGACCCGCGAGGATTGGCTGGTGGTCGTGCTTTCGCCGCTGTCCATGGCCGCGTTGATGCTGGGCGTGGTGCAGTCGTTGCTGCTGCAGGCCGGCGGCATCGCCATGCTGGTTGCGGCGGTTTGCCTGATCTTCCTGATCTACTGGATCATCGACCCCAAGCTGCGCTCCATCTCACAGGAGTACGAGTCGCGGCAGGCCGCCTACGTGGAGCAACTCGAAAGGCGCCTGCGCTGGCAGGACGAACAGGAGGCGTGATGGACAAGGGCCTGGTCACCCTCATCGGCATGAGCATCGCCTACGTGGCCTCGTTCGTGGGGCTGGGGTTGGCGTGGTGGAACTGGCGGAAGCGGCACGGGAAGGAATAACCCGTGAGCGGGAAGACAAGACGGTCAAAATTTTGTTTCCTCCGTCCGTGCCTTGTCGTACACTCAAGTAAGCGCATGAAGGTGCAGAACCTGTGCGCTGGTGAACATTCCGCGCAGCGGCGCGGCAGCGAACACAAGCCAGGGCGGTTTGTGTAGCTGGGCGAGGTGGGTCTCGCCGTGGGTGACACGCCCGTTAAGGAGGTGATCCGGTGGGTATACATAGAGCGAACTCGGTGGAGGTGGCGTCCCTGCTTTGACGGGGCGTCTCCGGACAGTGGACGTTGAGGCAGTACCCTCACTGTAGGGAAACCCAACGCCACCCGAACTGAAGTCGACCGGGGCCGGTGCTGCAAAGTGCCGGCCCCTTTTTCTGGGAAAGGAAGGCCGTGGGTCCGGGGCTTTTCGTTCCGACAATTTGTGTCCCAGACTTGCCTTCCACCTGCGGGCGTGGTTTCCTGAACGAAAGACCAAGCCATCATCCCGCCGCCGAGGGAGTCCGGTTCCATGCACGACGCCATTCCCGCCCTGTCTCCGATCCATGGGTTTTTCTGGACCTGGATTGTTCCGCCGGCCCTGTTTCTGTTGACCGCGGTGGCGACGGGATTGCTGTACCGTCACTTCTCGAAGAGACCTTCTGGGGAATAGAATCAGCCAAAATGTGCCGATTATTGTGAAAATTGGCATTAATAAGCCAAATATGGCATAAATTCAATCTCATTAATTATTGACACAAGGCCAAATATGGCATATTCATGGCTATATCACGGTCTTAAACGCCAGAGGTGGCATATATGGCTATAATCAACGAAAATTCGGACGAGGCCGTCCTTGAGGAAGTCGGTAAGCGGTTGGCACGATACCGGTTGAACCGCAATCTGACCCAGGCCGCCCTGGCCCGGGAGGCCGGAATTTCCCCGCGTACCCTCAACCGGATCGAGCACGGAGAGTCGGTCAACGGGTCCAACCTGATCCGGTTGTTGCGATCCCTCGACCTGCTGGCCAACCTCGAGGCCCTGATTCCGGAACCTGCGCCCAGCCCGATCCAGCAGGTGAAGATGCAGGGGAAGATCCGCAAGCGCGCGTCGGGTGGTCGGGCGAATCCACCGGCCAAGGGCGAGCCGTGGTCGTGGGGGGATGAGGAATGACCGTCGCCGAAGTCATCCTGTGGGGCAGAACGATCGGTGCGGTCACCTGGAACGACGACGCCGGGAGGGCCGCCTTCGAATATGATCCCGATTTTCGGGACAGCGGAATCCAGGTCTCGCCGCTGGTGATGCCGCTGGCGGATCGGATCTACACCTTCCCCGCCCTGGTCGGCGAATCCTTCCACGGCATGCCGGGCCTGGTGGCCGATTCCCTGCCCGATGATTTCGGCAACGCGTTGATCGACGCCTGGCTGGCCGAACAGGGGCGCAATCCCGACAGCTTCAACCCCGTCGAACGCCTTTGCTACACCGGGACCCGGGGCATGGGCGCCCTCGAATACAAGCCCGCCCAAGGTCCGGCGGTGGGACATTCCCAGCCCGTCGATGTGGCGGCACTGGTCGAACTGGCCGGCGAGATTCTGAGCGGTCGCCACGGTCTCGACGGGTCGTTCGTGCCTCCGCGCCGCACCGAATCCCTGCAGAAGATCCTGCAGGTGGGAACCTCCGCCGGCGGCGCCCGGGCCAAGGCCGTGGTCGCCTGGAATCCCCGGACCCAGGAGGTGCGGTCCGGCCAGGTCGGCGCTGAGCCCGGCTTCACGTCCTGGATCATCAAGTTCGACGGGGTGCGGGGCAACCAGGATCGGGACCTTGCGGCCCCCGCGGGCTTCGGCCTGATCGAGTTCGCCTACTACGAGATGGCTCTTGCGGCGGGAATCGCCATGCAGGAAAGCCGCCTGTTGCAGGAGAACGGTCGCAGCCACTTCATGACCCGGCGTTTCGACCGCACCGAAGACGGCGGCAAGATCCACATGCAGTCCCTCGCCGCCCTGGCGCATTTCGATTTCCGCAAGGCGGGGGCCTATGCCTACGAGCAGGCCCTGCAAACCATCCGCCGGCTGGACATGCCCATGGTGAGCATCGAGGAACAGTTCCGGCGCATGGCCTTCAACATCGTCGCCCGCAACCAGGACGACCACGTCAAGAACATTGCCTTCCTGATGGATCGAGCGGGGTCCTGGTCCCTCTCGCCGGCTTACGATCTCACCTACAGCTACAATCCCGTCGGCCGCTGGACCCACGACCACCAGATGACCCTCAACGGGAAGCGCAACGATTTCGCGGTGGAGGATTTTCGGGCATGTGCAGCGGGATTTTCCCTGGCGCGGGGCAGGGCGGAGGAGATCCTCGCCCAGGTCATCCGTGCCGTCGCCCGCTGGCCGGAGTTCGCCGCCGCTGCGGGTGTGTCGGATGAGGTCGCCGCGCGCATCGGCAACACTCATCGTCTGGACATTTCCTAGAGAGGTTGTTCCAGGGCCACCGGCGCAATCAATTGCTCCTGCTTCATGGCGCGGGACATGACGAACAGCCCCACCCCGGCGGTCACGATGTTGGCCACGACTCCGGCCCAGAACACCCCGGCCAGTCCCGCCACCCTGGCTCCGAGGATGGACAGCGGGATCGTCAGGACGAAAATCTGCAGCACCGACAACGAGGCCGCCCGCAGGGGCTTGAGCATGCCGTTGAGCACCGTGGAGGCCATGGCCGCAGCGGCGGAGAAGACCGCGCCCACCGGGGCGATGCGGAAGAAGAGCACCGTGGCCTCCTGGAAGCCCTCATGGCCGTTGAAGAGTGCCGCGATCGGCCGCGCGAAGATCAGAAAGACCACCCACGTCAAGAGACCGTAACCCATGCCGAACTTCACCGAGAACCAGGCCGCGTCGTGAACCCGGTCCAGCCGGCGGGCGCCGAGGTTTTGCCCGATGAACGGGACCAGCGAGGCCCCCAGGGCCATGATCACGGCGAAAGCGAACATGCCGACCCGGGTCCCTACGCCGTAGGCCGCCACGGCGGCCGGTCCGAACTGGGCTACCAGGCGGATGATCACGCCCATGCCCAGAGGCATGACCATGCGCGTGGCGGCGGCCGGCAGGCCCACGTGCAGGATGCGCCGGCTACTGGCGAGCATGGTGCTCAGGGTCATGCCGCGCCGCGAGAGCATCTTCTTGCGGACGCCCAGTACGTAGATGGCTGCGGTCAGGGAGGTGGCGCGCGCCAACGCGGTGGCGATGGCCGCGCCTTCGATCCCCATGCGGGGCACCGGGCCCCAGCCGAAGATCAGGATGGGATCGGCGATCACGTTGGTCAGCGCGGCGATCCCCATGATCATCGCCGGGGTGCGCGTGTCGCCGGTGGCCCGGATGGCGCTGTTGCCCACCATGGGAATCACCAGGACCCCGATGGTCAGGTACCAGATGCGCATGTAGCGCACGACCAGGTCGAGGATCTCTCCCTTGGCGCCCATGGCGGCGAACAGGGGGCGCACCGTGAACATGCCCGCCGCCGCGACCACGACCACGATGACGAACGAGAGGATCAGCGCGTCGGTGGTCAGGCGCTGGACCCCCTGGTGGTCGCCCTCGCCGATGGCGTTGCTGATCACGGCCGAGGTGCCCATGCCCAGGCCGAGGGCCAGGCTGGCCAGGCTCATCACCACCGGGAAGGTGAACGAGATGGCGGTCAGGGCATCGGTGCTGAAGCGGCCGAGGAAGAACGTGTCCACGAGGTTGAACGCCATGATGGCGATCATGCCTGCGAGCATGGGGCCGGCCATGCGCAAAAGACCCGGGCCGACCGGTCCGGTGGTCAAGGTGGCGGTGCGGGACACGCGGACTTCCCCGGTTCGAGGTTGCGGAATTCAAGTTACCCCAAGGTAGGTCACCAGCGGGGGGTTCCGCAGGAAATATTTCCCGGACGGCGCCCTGCGATTCCGCCTCGCCAATGGACACCGGTGCGGACATAATGTCCCTGAAGTGTTCACCCGCGCGAAAGGTGTTCTCGTGTCCCTGCGTGTCCTGCTGATCGCCTTGCTGCTCCCCGCCCTAGTTTCTGCTGCTGGGGCTTCGCCCCTGGCGGACGCCGTTGACCCGTTCATCGGTACCGGGGGCCACGGCCACACCTTCCCCGGCCCGACCATGCCGTTCGGCATGGTGCAACTCTCACCCGACACGCGCCTGACCGGGTGGGACGGCTGCTCGGGCTACCACGACTCCGACCGGGTGATCTCCGGATTCAGTCACACCCATCTGAGCGGCACGGGCGTGAGCGATTACGGCGACATCCTGCTGATGCCGGTGACCGGACGACCCGAACGGGCAGGAACCTATCCCGCCCTGGCCGACACGGGCTACAGTTCACGTTTTCGCAAGGAGACCGAGCGGGCGGGTGCCGGATGGTATTCCGTGCACCTGGACGACTACGACACCGACGTGGAATTGACCGCCACGGCGCGCACCGGCCTGCACCGCTATGTGTTCCCCGCCGGGAAGCCGGCCTATGTGATCATCGACCTGGAGCATCGCGACAAGCTGCTGGATGCGAACCTGGGCATCGGGGACGACGGGGTTCTGCGGGGATTCCGGCGCTCGGACGCCTGGGCGCGCGACCAGTGGGTGTATTTCCGGGTCGAGTTTTCCCGGTCCGTGAACAGTGGACATCTGATCACCAACGACGATGGCCTGATAACCAAGGCCGTGCTGTCGTTTGGTGACCAGGGTGGCGAGGTCATTGCCCAGGTGGGGATCTCCGCGGTCGATGCCGACGGAGCCGCCGGCAATCTGAAGGCCGAATGGGCGGATTTCGATTTTGGCGCCGCCCGCGGGCGTGCCCGTCAGGCCTGGGTGCGGCAACTCGAGCGGTTCGACGTTCCCGAGGCTACGGGAGCCGATCGCACGATCCTCGCGACGGCCCTCTACCACAGCTTCCTGGCGCCGAACCTCTTCAGCGACGCCGACGGCCGCTACCGGGGCATGGACCAGTGGATCCACCAGGCCGATGGCCGCGACCAGTACACCGTGTTCTCCCTCTGGGACACCTTCCGCGCCACCCACCCGCTGTTCACCCTGGTCGAACGGGCCCGCACGCGGGATTTCGTGAACACCATGCTGGCCCAGTACGAACAGGGCGGACGTTTGCCCGTGTGGGAACTGGCGGCCAACGAGACCGACTGCATGATCGGCTACCACAGCGTTTCGGTCATCGCCGACGCGTACCTCAAGGGGATCGGGGGGTTCGACGGCGAAGCCGCCCTGCAGGCCATGCTGTCATCGGCCCACGGCGACCGCTTCGGGCTGCAGGCCTACCGCACGCCCGGCTTCATCTCCAGCGACCAGGCTTCCGAATCGGTGAGCCGCACCCTGGAATACGCCTACGACGATTTCTGCATCTCGCGCATGGCCGCAGCGGTGGGGGACGAGGACGTCGCTCGGGATTTCGACCGGCGCTCGCAGTCCTGGCGGCACCTGTTCGACCCGCAGACCCGCTGCTTCCGGCCCCGGCGCAACGGTCAGTGGCTCAAGCCGTTCGACCCACGCCGGGTGGACAACAACTACACCGAGGCCAACGCCTGGCAGTACCGTTTCTTCGCGCCCCAGCACGTCACCCAGCTCATGGAGCTGTACGATTCGGCGGACGACTTCGCCGCCGCGCTCGATTCCCTGTTCACCGCCCCGACGGCCACCATCGGCCGCGACCAGGCGGACATCACCGGGCTGATCGGCCAGTACGCCCACGGCAACGAGCCCAGCCACCACATCGCCTGGCTATACCACGCCGCCGGCCGCCCGGAGCAGACCCGCGCGGTGGTGGGCAAGATCCTCGACGAGTTCTACACCGACAAGCCCGACGGATTGATCGGCAACGAGGACTGCGGCCAGATGTCCAGCTGGTATGTGCTGGCCGCCTACGGCCTGTACGACATCGCGCCGGGTGACGGGATCTGGTGCGTGATCCCGCCGCGCTACCCCGAAATGACCATGCGATTCGAGGACGGTCGCACCTTCACCACCCGTCGCGAGGGCGACGGCGCCGTCGCCAGCGTGACCTGGAACGGCGAGCCCCTGACCCGCGGCTGGCTGACCCATGCCGAATTGATCGGTGGCGGGGAATTGGTGTTCCATCTCGGCGCCGAGGGCGTCTGGGGCCAGACGGAGGCCGACCGTCCGCACTCCAGGGTGCCGTTGACGCAAGTTGTGGCCGCCCCCTGGGCCGATGCGCCGTCGGACCGGATCCGCGGCAGCCTCGAGGTGACCCTGGATCATGCGGATCCGTTGGCGAAGATCTTCTGTCGCGACAACCACCCATCCCCGGTCGATAACATCCTGTACTTGGAACCCCTGATTCTGGAATCGACCACGGAAATCAACTTCTGGGCCCAGGCGGACGCCGGCTACAGCCCGATCGTCACCGCGTCCTTCACCGCGCTACCGCATCCCGATTGGACCGTCACGTTGGCCTCGATGCCCAGCGCCCAGTACACCGCCGGCGGGCCGGAGGCGTTGGTCGACGGTTTGCACGGCACGGCGGATTGGCGCACCGGCCGCTGGCAGGGTTACGACGGCCAGGATTTCACGGCCACGTTGGATTTCGGGAAACTGCGGTCGGTTCATCGCGCCGGCGCAGGATTCCTGCAGGAAATGCGTTCGTGGATCGCCATGCCCACGGCCCTGGAGGTCGAGATCTCAGCCGACGGGACGCATTTCCGCAAGGCCGGCACGATCGCGGCCAACGTACCCGACACCGAAGAGGGCAGTTTCACGCGAGAACTGGTCCTCGATCTGGATGGATGGCCTTTGCGGGCGATCCGTTTCACCGCGCGCAACTACGGCAAGCTGCCGGCCTGGCATCCGGGCGCCGGGGGCGACGCGTTCATCTTCGTCGACGAACTGATCGTCGAGTGATGCCGTGAAGAAGATGGCGCTCATCGGGTTGTTGGTGGCCGTGCTGGCCCTGGCCGCCTGCGGCCCTGGGGAAGGGCCCCAGGATCCTCGTCCCCGCGTGCTGATTATCGGCGATTCGATCTCTCTCGGTTACACGCCCGAAGTGGCGGCCTTGCTGGGCGATCGCGCCCAGGTGGTTCACTGCCCGGGCAACGCCCGCCACTCCTGGTACGGCGTGGTCTGGCGGGATAAGCTGGTGAGCGGCGGGCCCTGGGACGTCATCCAGTTCAACTGGGGCCTGTGGGACATGTGTTATCGCCGTCCCGTGCGCGGCGGCGCTTCGGTTCCGGACAAGGCGTGCGGCCGGGTGACCATCGGCCTCGTGGAATACCGGCGCAACCTCGAGCAGGTGGTCGCAAGGCTGGAGCGCACCGGGGCCACGCTGGTCTGGGCCTCCACCACATCGGTCCCGGCGGGAGAGCGGGGCCGCTTCTCCGCCGATGTGGACCGTTACAACGCCGTGGCCGCCGAAATCATGCGCGCCCACGGGATCCGGATCACCGATCTCTGTGCCGTCAGCCGCGCCATGCCGCAGAACCTGCGTGTCAATCCTCACAACGTCCACTTCACGGCGGAGGGATACCGGCGCCTGGCTCGGGCCGTGGTGTCGGGGCTTCCTCTTGCCAAGACCGCAGACCTCCCGTGAATCGCTCCAGCCCCGGTATGCCCGTGTTGCTGGTCCTTCCGCCGCTGGTCGTCGTGGCGACGCTGCTTGGGGCCACCCTGGGCTACATGCTGGTGTTCTGGGTCCGGTTCGGCCGCGGTTGACGACCGCGCTCAACGGTACGTGGCCTTCATGGCCCCGAAACTCGTCGTCTGGTCGGGAACCGGCTGCTCGCAGGCGTTGGACCCTCCGGGCGTCGGAGCGCAGCCGTTGCCCTGGGGCGTTTGGCTGCCGGAGTAGGGATTCAGGCCGTCGAACAGGACCCATTCTCCGGTCACCGGATCGCGCCCGCTGCTGCGGTCATCCTCGGCCTCGTGGTCGCCCACCCACACCTGCTCGAGGATCTGGTAGTCCAAGATCTCGCTGTAGGGGCCGGACATCAGGTAGATGCGGTCGCCGCCGCTGTTGTTGATCCCGAATCCGGTTTCCAGCCAGCCCCTGTCGCTCTGCCATGCGGTGACGTCGGACCCGTACACCACCTTGACGCCGCCGGCAGCCAGCAATCCGGACAGCCCGTAGTCGGGCAGGTACGAGGAGTCGTCGCGCAGCCAGTAGTCCTGCAGATCAACGGCCACGGCCCCGAGGTTGATGATCTCCACCCATTCGTCCCCGCGGGCGTTGACGGCGCCGTCGCCGTCCCAGTCGCGGGCCGGGTCGCCGAGCACCTCGTTGATGGCGATCTGGGCGGTGGCGGTGGAGGAATACAGCAGCAGCGACAGCAGGATCAGGATCGAATTTCTCATGGGGTTGCCCCGACCGGGAGAGAATGGTTCGCGACGGCATTGCCAGTTTCGTGCCGGGCGGTGGATTCCGTTCAGCGAGGGTGTCGTGGGAAATGAGGGGATTACCGTCGTCGTGAGTTGACGCTCCCGAACCCCGATGTCTCCGCGCGGTGACAAGTTCTTTCCAAGCCAGGGTGGGGGTGGTAAAAAATGAGGGTAGCCTGAGCAAGGGAGCCCGCTCATGAAACGTCCCGGCATCGACGCCTCACGCGGGGGTCTGCTGGGCGGCCCGCTGGCCGCGGTCGCCCTGATGGTCTTCGCCGACCTCGACCCAGCACACCGGGCCGCCACACCCATGGCCGCCATCGGCCTGTGGATGGCCATCTGGTGGCTGACCGAGGCTGTCCCGCTGGCGGTCACCGCCCTGCTGCCGGTTGTGCTGTACCCGGTGCTGGGTGTGATGGCCGGCAAGGCCGTCGCGCCGGTCTACTTCAACTGGATCATCTTCCTGTTTTTGGGCGGCTTCATGGTCGCCCTGGCCATGGAGCGCTGGACCCTGCACCGCCGCATCGCCCTGCGCATCATCACCGCCATCGGCGGCGGGCCGCGGCGCATCGTGCTGGGCTTCATGCTCGCCACGGCTTTCCTGTCCATGTGGATCAGCAACACGGCCACGGCCATGATGATGGCGCCGGTGGCCATGGCCGTGATCGCCCGCCTGAGCGACACCCTGGGAGTGCGGCGTGCGCGCAGGTTCGGCACCGCGTTGCTGCTGGGTGTGGCCTACAGCGCGTCGGTGGGCGGGCTGGCCACGCTTATCGGTACCCCACCCAACCCTCTGCTGGTCAGCAATTTCGAACTGATGTTCCCCGGCGCCCCGGAGATCTCGTTCGCCGGCTGGATGGTGCTGGGTGTGCCCCTGGCGGTGGTGGCCCTGGCGGCCATCTGGGTGCTGGTGATCCTGCTTTTCCGCCTGGGCGACCCCGATCTGGTGGTGGACCACGAGGTGTTGCATCGGGAACGCCGCGAGCTGGGCCCCATGTCCTACGAAGAGAAGATCGTCCTGGCCGATTTCACCCTCATGGCCCTGCTGTGGCTGTCGCGCAAGGGGCTGGTCGTGGGGAGCCTGGACTTGCCCGGCTGGTCTTCTCTTTTTGCCCACGGCGAGATGATCGACGACGGCACCGTGGCCATGGCCCTGGCGGTGATCCTCTTCCTGGTTCCCAGCCGCAGCGAACCGGGCAGCCGCGTGATGGACTGGCACACCGCGCGCAAGTTGCCGTGGGGCATCGTGCTGCTCTTCGGCGGCGGCTTCGCCCTGGCCAAGGGCTTCGTGGACACGGGGCTGTCGCTGTGGCTGGGGGAGCGCATGGCGGGCCTATCGTCCATGCCGGTGCCGCTTGTCGTGCTGGCGGTCTGCCTGGTGATGACGTTTCTCACCGAGCTGACCAGCAACACCGCCACCACCCAGATGGCCCTGCCGGTGCTGGCCTCCCTGGCGGTGGCCCTGCACCTGAACCCGCTGCTGCTGATGGTGCCGGCCACGCTGAGCGCCTCGTGCGCGTTCATGCTGCCGGTGGCCACCCCGCCCAACGCCATCATCTTCGGCACCGTACAGGTGACCGTGCGCGACATGGCGCGCGCGGGTTTTCTGCTCAATCTGTTCTGCGCCGTGCTGATCACGGTGGCCGTTTACGTGCTGGGCCCGTACGCTTTCGGCGTGGACCTGCACCAGGTGCCGGCGTGGGCGTCTCATCTGGCTGCGGGATAAAAACCGGTGTTAGATTGTTGAAGGATTTCCACCCCACCAGCCGGGAGCACGTCATGATCCGTTCGGTCGCCGTATTCGCCCTGCTTTGTGTGATGCTGGTCGCCTTGCCCGCGGCGGCGGGCTCATCCCGCCAGCCCGTCTCCTTTCCTTCGCTTGACGGGCTGGAGATCACCGCCGACCTCTACGCGCCCTACCCGGACAAGGCCACGACCGTGATCGTGCTGTTCCATCAGGCCGAATGGAGCCGCGGCGAGTACCGCGAGATCGCGCCGTGGCTCAACAGCTTGGGCTACAACTGTTTGGCCATCGACCAGCGGTCGGGGCGCGAGATCAACGACGTGCCCAACGAGACGGCGGGGCGCGCCGTGGCTGCCAACAAGGGCACCACCTACCTCGATGCGCGCAAGGATCTGGTGGCGGCGCTGCAATACGCGCGCGCCGAGCTGACCACGGGCCACGTCATCGCCTGGGGCAGTTCCTACTCGGCGGGCCTGGTGCTGGAAATCGCGGGCGACCAGCCGGGCCTGGTGGACGGGGTGCTGGCGTTTTCCCCCGGCGAATACTTCACGCGCTTCGGCAAGTCGGACGACTGGGTGACCCGGGCTGTCGGGGGGATCAAGGCCCCGGTGTTCATCACCTCGGCCCGCAGCGAACGCGACGGCTGGAAGCCTCTTTACGCGGGCGTCAAGGGCGTCAAGGCGTCGTTCGTGCCCAACACCAAGGGCAACCACGGATCTCGGGCGTTGTGGACCCGGTTCGACGACAGCGCGGTCTACCGCGACGCGGTAAAAACGTTTCTGACCATGTATCTGGATGGAGTGAAGGAATAATGAGCAACATCGGCAAGCGCATGGAAGCGGTTCTGGGCGACATCACGGCCATGGAGGTCGATGCTGTCGTCAACGCGGCCAACGAACATCTGGCCGGGGGCGGCGGCGTGGACGGGGCCATCCACCGGGCGGCGGGCCCGCAGCTGCTGGAAGCGTGCAAGCGTCTGGGCGGATGTCCCACCGGCGAGGTGCGCCTGACTCCGGCATTCGATCTTCTGGCGCGCGCCGTCATCCACGCGGTGGGACCGGTGTGGCACGGCGGCCGGCGCGGCGAGGAGGAGCTTCTGGCATCGTGCTACCGGCAGGCGCTGTATGTGGCGGCGGATGAGGCGCTGGTGACGGTGGCGTTCCCTGCGATCAGCTGCGGCATCTACGGCTACCCGCGGGATGAGGCCGCCGAGGTGGCGGTGCGCACGCTGGCCGAGACCTTGCCTGAATGCCCGGAGATCGAGAAGGTCTACCTGGTGGCTTACGACGAGGAGATGTTCGAATTCTACGAGGCACTCATCCATGAAATGGGGAAATGACACCGACCGCTAACGCTCCACCGGCCGCGTGAACAGCCAGTTGCCCGACGCGGGCGGCTCGCTGCCCGCCTCCCAGCCCATCTCCCCAAAACCCAGCAGATCGGTCGGCTTGCGCGCGGCCCGGGTGATGATCCAGTTGACCATCGCGCCGCGGGCCATCTTGGCGTAGACGGGTGCGGACTTGAGCGTGCCGTCGGGCCGGATCTCCTTGAACACCGGCGAAATCACGGGCCCACGCAAGGCCTTGATGTCGATGACCCTGGCATACTCCTGGCTGGCCAGGTTGATGACCGGTTCTCCATCCTTCAGTTCCTCCTTCAGGGCGGCGGTCAGGCGCGGCTTCCAGTGCGCGGCCAGGTCGGGGGCGGTGGACGGACGCCGTCTTCGCCCCAGCGCGCGATGTGGGCGCGGGCCGCGGGCAGCGTGTTCTCGCTCAGGTCGAACTCGGCCAGGGGGTGCCCTCGGCTCAGCGGCTTGAGCGCGGCCATGAGCTGCTGCGCTTCGGCGACGAAGCGAGGCGCAGTGGTCTTCAGCCGCGTGGCGACGTCCGGATCCATGGTCTTGGTCGAGTTCAGCAGGATCTTCATTCCCGGCTTTCCAGTTCTTCCCACCGGGCGTACACGCCGGGCAATTCGGCTTCGACGGCTTCGAGGCGCTCGGTGAGCGGCGCGACCTTTTCCGGGGCGGTGCGGTACAGGTCGGGGTCGGCGAGCTGGGCGTGCAACTGCTTCATTTCGCCCTCCAGGGACTCGATGCGCGCGGGCAGTTCCTCCAGTTCCTTCTTCTCCTTGAAGCTGAGCTTGCGCGGCTTGTCGTTCGCGGATTTGTCGCTCGAGGATTTGTCGCGCTTCTCCTTCGCCGGCTTGGGCTCGGTCGCCGCCGCGCCGGCTTTTGAAACCCGCTCCCACTCGCTGTACCCACCCACGGTCTCGACGATGCGGCCTTCACCCTCCAGCGCCAGGGTGCTGGTGGTCACGTGGTCGAGGAACTCGCGGTCGTGGCTGACCAGCAGCAGGGTGCCGTCGAACTCCAGCAGCAGCTCTTCGAGCAGATCCAAGGTCTCGAGATCGAGGTCGTTGGTGGGCTCGTCGAGGATCAGCAGGTTGGCCGGCTGGGTGAACAGGCGCGCCAGCAACAGGCGGTTGCGTTCGCCGCCCGACAGGCGGGTGATGGGGCTGCGCGCGCGGTCGGGGGTGAACAGAAAACTCTGCAGATAGGTGATCACGTGCACCGGGCGGCCGTTCACGCTCACGGTGTCGCCGCCGCTATCGGCCACGTTCTCCTGCACGGTCTTGGTCTCGTCGAGCTGGGCGCGCTGCTGGTCGAAGTAGGCCAGGCGCAGGCCCGTGCCCAGACGGGCCGACCCGCCGGTCGGTTCCAGCTCGCCCAGCAGGAGCTTGAGCAATGTCGATTTGCCGGCGCCGTTGGGTCCGAGGATGCCCACCTTGTCGCCGCGCTGGATGCGCGTGCTGAAATCCCGCACGATGGGTTCGCCGTCGGGGTAGGCGAAGGCGAGGTCGCGGGTCAGGACCACGAGCTTGCCGCTGCGTTCGGTGTCCTGGAGCTGGAAGCTGGCGTCCTGCTGGCGTCCTCGACGGGCCTCGCGCTCGTCGCGCATCTTCATCAGCTCGCGCGCGCGGCCCTCGTTGCGGGTGCGGCGCGCGCGCACGCCCTTGCGGATCCAGATCTCCTCCTGGGCCAGCTTGCGATCGAACTCGTCCCACCGGGCCTGCTCGTTGCGCAGGACCTCGTCGCGCCGCGAGAGAAATGTGTCGTAGTCACAGGTCCAGTCGCGCAGTCGGCCCCGGTCCAGTTCGATGATGCGGTCGGCCAGCCGCCGCAGGAACACCCGGTCGTGCGTGACGAAGAACAGGGTGCCGCGGAAGCGCCCCAGCTCGCCTTCCAGCCACGCGATGGCGTCGATGTCGAGGTGGTTGGTGGGCTCGTCCAGCAGCAGGACGTCGGGTTCGCCCACCATGGCGCGCGCCAGCAGGACGCGGCGGCGGTTGCCCTGGGACTGCTCGTCGAACACGGCGTCCGGATCCAGCCCGGCGCGGGTGAGCACCTGCTCCACCACGTGTTCGCGACGCCAGGCCTCGTCGTGGCCGCCCGAGCCGCCCGGACCGGTCAGGCCCTCGGCCACCACGGACCGCAGATCACCCGGCAGATGGTCGGGCACCTCCTGGGGCAGGAACCCGATGCGCGGCCGGCCGGGCATGAGGACCTCGCCGCAGTCGGGGGTCATCTCGCCGGTGAGCAGGCGCAACAGGGTGGATTTGCCCTCGCCGTTGCGTCCGAGCAGGGCCAGGCGCTCACCCTTCTCCAAACGCAGATCCACGCGGTCGAGCACCGGCGCTCCGCCGAAGGATAAGCTGACCTGTTTGAGTTCGATCTGGGCCATGGGCTGGTTTCGCGTTGGTGTGGGCGGGCCGCGGCCCGGCGCAATCGGTTCGGCGGACCAATGTAACGGATTTGGGGGCGGATGGTAAGGGGGGAGGGGGGATGGCGGAGCATGGCACCCCCCTCATGGAGCGACCACCGTGGTGGTGAATCAGCGACAGATTCCCTTCAATCACGGGCTACGGCAGCCGAATCAGAGTGCATCGGGTGCCGTTGGCGTGGATTGATCCCACGGCCACAATGTCAAATTGAAAGTGAATTGTCTATATGGGCAGGGAATCACCCCAATTTCGGGCTCTCGATGGAATTGATCTTTCCCCAGGGCTGAATTTGCTGCAAAATGCCACTGAATAGGGGGGATTAATGGCCAACCGCATCCATTCGTTCGTCATCGGCGTGCTGGCGTTCCTGGTGACACTCATCACCGCCGGGGTTCTGGTTTATGGCCGTGCGTTCTACCTGACCGGTTATGCGGACCGCCCTCATCACGACCTGTTCCGCGTGCTGCGCTCGGCCGGCCTGGTGGGACACGGCCTGGGCATTTTGGGCAGCGCCATGGTTTTGCTGCTGCTGGTGTATTCCCTCCGCAAGCGGACCAAGATCATGCAACGCTGGGGAAACCTGCGTATCTGGTTGCGATATCACATTTTCCTGGGTATTGCGGGCCCGGTTCTCATCACTTTGCACACGTCCTTCAAGGTGCAGGGACTGGTGGCGGTCAGCTACTGGTCCATGGTGGCGGTGGCCCTGAGCGGCTTTTTCGGTCGCTATCTTTACCAGCAGATTCCGCGCAACGTTCTGGGTGAGGCGCTCAGCGAAGAGGCCATCGAGAATCGCCGCGAGGAACTTCTGGTCACTTTGGCGGATGATCACGGCCTCCAGGGCTCGGGGGTGGACGCCTTGGAGGATCTCGCCATGGCGAGGCTTTCTCGGGTTCCTCTGGCCATGGGCTTATTGATCCTGCCTTTTCTGAATATCGTGTTGGCCCGGAGATTGCAAAATTGGGAAAGGGATTTCGTCGTGTCCGAAGACAAAGGGGCCAGGAATCAAGGCCGGGAATGGGTTCTTTTGACTCGCCGTTTGCACCTGTTTCGGCAAGTCAACGACCTATTCCACTATTGGCATGTCTTTCATAAACCGTTTGCCGTCATCATGATCGTTGTCATGATCGTTCACGTGACCGTCGCCGTGATGCTGGGATACACCTGGCTGGCGTGACCCCCTGAAACCGAATGAGGGCCCGGTTTTGGATTGTAGGAACATGACATCATTTTCAAATAAACGATTATTCTTATCCATTTTGGTGGTCATTTGTGGTTTTCTGGGGACAGGAATGCCGTCAGCGGTGCTTGCCCAGCTATCCCCGGGCGACCTCACCCACGCCCACGCGGAACTCGACGGTCTCCGCAAATGCAAGAAATGCCATGACTTCGGCAATCGCGAAGTTCGTCAGGGCTGTTTGGATTGCCACGGGGAGATCCAGGCCATGCGAACCGAAAAGAAGGGTCTACACAGCCAGGACGAGTTTGATGATTGCGCGAATTGTCACGTCGAACACAACGGGGCCGATTACGATCTGATCGCATGGGACGGGGGCCAGGACTCGTTCGAACACCGCCGCGCCGGGTTCACTCTCGCCGGCAAACACGCGGAGCTGGCCTGCCGCAAGTGCCACACCGTCAAATACGCCCAGGAGCCCCTCAAGTGGCGATCCATGGGCAAGGATCTCAACCGCACCTTCCTCGGCCTGGACTCCGCGTGCAAATCATGCCACGAGGATCATCACCAGGGTCAGCTGGGGGACGATTGCCTGAAGTGCCACGACCAGCGCGACTGGAAGAAGCAGCCCCTGTTCGATCACGCCCGCGCGAAATTCCCCCTGACCGGTCTGCACGCCAAGGTCGATTGCGCCAAGTGCCACAAGCCCGAACCGGTGAAGGCCGGCGGAAGTCCCACCCCCCGCTACACGAACCTCGTCTTCGCCGCCTGCACCGACTGCCACAAGGATCCCCACGAGGGACGCTTGGGCGGCAAGTGCATCGATTGTCACAACACCGGCGGATGGTTGAAGTTGGCGACGGACAAATTCGATCACGACCGCACCAAGTATCCCTTGCGCGGTCGCCACACCTCGGTGACCTGTGAGAAATGCCACGGAAACACCAAGAGTGGAGATGGCCTGACCAAACCCGCGTACGCCGCCTGCAAGGATTGCCACCGGGACGAGCACGGCGGTCTGGCGCGCGAGCATGCCGCCTGGCTGACCTGCGAGAATTGCCACGACCTGGAGGGCTTCCGTCCGTCGCGCTACCCCCTGCAGAAGCACCGCGAGAGCGCTTATTCCCTGGAAGGGTCGCATCTGGCCGTGGCCTGCGGTCAATGCCACCGCCGCCCCGGTCCGACCGGCGCGGCGAAGCTCGATCTGGCCCCGGCGCGTCAGGATTGCCGGGATTGCCACGACAATCCCCACGAAAAATCAGCCGCGTCCGGTGACGTGTTCGCCGGGCTGGCTTGCAGCAGTTGCCATGTGCCTGCCACCTGGCGTCAGGTGTCGGGTGAAGGCGGCTTCGACCACGGCAAAACCCGTTTCCCCCTGGACGGACGCCATCGCCCGGTGTCCTGCCGCGGCTGCCATGTGCCCGACGCCGAGCACAAGGGCAATCTGCTGTTCAACCAGGCTCCGCGCGACTGCAACGGCTGCCACAAGGATGTTCACGGCGCCCAGTTCGCCGACCGTCTGGTGGCCGACTCCGAGCTGATCGACTGCGGCCATTGCCATGTGACGACGGACTGGCTGGCCGAAAAGTTCAACCACGAAACCGACGCCCGCTTTGCCCTCAAGGGCGGCCACGAGCGCACCCCTTGCGCAGGATGCCACAAGCCCGAGACCGGCCCGGATGGGGTCGTCATGACACGCTACAAGCCCCTGCCCATGGAGTGCCGGGCCTGTCATGACGCCCAACCCGGGGAAGGGAGTACCGGTTCATGAAGCTCCGCCCCGCAACCCTGATCGCCATGGCCGCCGTTACCCTGGCCGCCGCCACGCTGGCGGCCGGGACCGCCTCTGCGGCCGACACGCTCAACCCGCACGGCAACATCTCCCTCGATTGCAAGGTGTGCCACACCGAGAATACCTGGCGCATCACCGGATCGCCCAAGGGCTTCGACCACTCCGACACGGGCTTCCTTCTCGAGGGCCTGCACAATCACGTCGAGTGCCGGGAATGCCACCGCAACAAGGTGTTCGCCTTCGTGGGCACCCAGTGCCTGGATTGCCACGCCGACTTCCACAAGGGCCGGCTGGGACCCGCCTGCCGGGATTGCCACACGCCGTCCGGCTGGGTCGACCGCGGCGAGATGAGCCGCAAGCACATGGAGACCGCCCTGCCCCTGGTGGGCGCCCACGCCCAGATCGATTGCGATGCCTGCCACACCGGAGCCGCGCGCGCCGACTATGTGGGCACTTCCGCCGACTGCTTTGGCTGCCATGAGGAACAGTACACCGGGACGACCAACCCGCCTCACGCCCAGTCGGGCATCGGGACCGATTGCCGGACCTGCCACGGCGTGTTTTCGGCGACCTGGGGCGCGGGGGATTTTGTCCATCCCCAGAGCTTCCCTCTGACCGAGGGCCACTCGGGCCTGGACTGCACACGATGCCACGAAGTCGGCAGCGGGTTTGTGGGGCTGTCCACCGAATGCGCGACGTGTCACCAGTTCGACTACGACGGCACCACCGACCCCAACCATCAGGCGGCCGGCTTCCCCACCGACTGCACCCAGTGTCACACCACGGTGAGCTGGGAGGGTGCGAAAATCGATCACGACCTGACGAACTTCCCCCTGACCGGCGCGCACGTGACCGTCGATTGCGCAGCCTGCCATGTGTCGACCTTCACGGGTACGGCCACCAATTGCGATGCCTGTCATCTGGACGACTACAACGGCACCGATGATCCCGACCACGCGGCCGGCGGGTTCCCCCTGGATTGCAGCCGGTGCCACCAGACCGACAATTGGGATGGGGCGGTCTTCGACCACGACAGCACCGATTTCCCGCTGACCGGGCGGCATGTGGGAGTGAACTGCGCCTCGTGTCACGAGTCCGGTTACGCCGGAACGGCCATGAACTGCGACGCGTGCCACCTGGACGACTACAACAGCGCCGAGGACCACCGTGCGCAGGGATTCCCCCTGGACTGCACCCGGTGCCACACAACAGCGGGGTGGGAAGGGGCGGTGGCGTTCGACCACGGCACCACGGCTTTCCCCCTGACCGGAGCGCACAGCGGCCCCGGTTGCATCTCCTGCCATGAGGCGGGTTTTGTGGGCACGGCCGGCGATTGCTGGAGTTGCCACCAGGACAACTACGCCGGCGCCACGGATCCGGACCACCCCGGCGGGGGCTATTCCCAGGATTGTTCCCAGTGCCACAACGTCGACGGTTGGGGCGGAGCGACCATCGACCACGCCACGCAAACCTCGTTCCCCCTGACCGGAGCCCACGTCGGCGCCGCTTGCGCGTCCTGCCATACTTCCGACTATACGGGTACCGCCGCCAACTGCGATGCCTGCCACCTTGACGACTACAACGGCACCGGCGACCCGGACCACGTCGGCGGCGGGTTCCCTCTGGATTGTCAGCAGTGTCACGTGACCGACAGCTGGGACGGCGGTCAGATCGACCACAACCTGACGGCGTTCCCGCTGACGGGTTCCCACGTGACGGTCGATTGCGCCCAGTGCCATGTTGCCGGTTACACGGGCACTTCCAGCGAATGCCAGAGCTGTCACCTCGACGATTACAACGGCACCGTGGATCCGGACCACGTGGGCAGCGGATTCCCCACCGCTTGCCAGCAATGCCACAACACCGACAACTGGGATGGCGGTCAGATCGACCACAACCTGACGGCGTTCCCGCTGACGGGCGCCCACGTGGCGGTCGACTGCGCCCAGTGCCACGTTTCCGGCTACACCGGCACCGCAAGCAATTGCGACGCTTGCCACCTGGACGACACCAACGGCACTTCCGATCCCGATCACGCAGCCGAGCAATTTCCCCTGGATTGTTCCGGTTGTCACCAAACCACGGCCTGGGAACCGTCCACGTTCGACCACGCCCAGACGGCGTTCCCGTTGTCGGGCGCCCACACCACGACTTCCTGTGTCGATTGTCACGACGCCGGCTACGTGAACACCCCGCGGGCCTGTCAAAGTTGCCATCTCGACGACTACAACGGGACCACCGACCCCAACCACGCCGCTGAACAGTTCTCCCTCGATTGTTCGCGGTGCCACGATCCGGTGGCCTGGTATCCCGTGAACTTCGATCACAATCAGACATCGTTCGCATTGACCGGCGCCCACGGCGCGCTGGATTGCCTCCAGTGCCATGCCAGCGGCTATACCGGTACGGCCACCAATTGCGACGCCTGTCACCTGGACGAGTACAACGGAACCACCGATCCCAATCACGCGGCCGAGCAGTTCCCCCTGGATTGCTCCGGCTGTCATCAAACAACTGCGTGGGATCCGTCCACCTTCGACCACGGTCAGACGGCGTTTCCGTTGACCGGCGCGCATGTCTCGACGTCCTGCGTCCAGTGCCATGATTCCGGCTACGTGGGCACCCCGACGGACTGCCAGAGCTGCCATCTGCCCGACTACAACAACACCACCGACCCGGACCACCAGGCGGAGCAGTTCCCCACCACCTGCACCAACTGTCACACCATCACGGCGTGGACTCCCGCCGATTTCGACCACAACCTGACGTCGTTCCCTTTGACCGGCGCCCACGGCCCGCTGGATTGCACCCAGTGCCACGCCACGGGTTACGCGGGGACCTCGTCCGAATGCCAGAGCTGCCACCTGGACGACTACAATGGAACCGTGGACCCGAATCACCAGGCGGAGCAATTTCCGCTTGTTTGCGCCAGTTGTCACAGCACCACCGCCTGGACCCCGTCTTCCTTCGACCATGGGCAGACGGCGTTCCCGTTGACGGGCGCGCACACCACGACCTCGTGCCTCCAGTGTCACGATGCCGGCTATGTCGGCACGCCCACGAACTGCGACGCCTGCCACCTGACCGATTACAACGGGACCACCGACCCGGACCATCAGGCCCAGTCGTTCCCGCTGGATTGTTCGGGCTGTCACGAGACCACCGGCTGGACCCCCGCGACCTTCGACCACACCCAGACGTCATTCCCGCTGACCGGGCGGCACATCACGACGGCCTGTACCCAGTGCCATACTTCGGGTTATTCGGGCACGCCTTCGAACTGCGACGCGTGCCATTTGAACGACTACAACAACACCACCGACCCGAACCACGCCGCGGCGAATCTCCCGCTGGATTGCGCGCAGTGCCACACCACCTCGGCCTGGGAGCCGAGCACTTTCGACCACGACCGCGACTACTTCCCCATCTATTCGGGAAAACACCAGGGCAGGTGGAACAGCTGCACGGATTGCCATGTGGTGTCGTCGGACTACGCGCAGTTCGAGTGCATCCTTTGTCACGAGCACAACAAGACCGATACCGACAGGGACCACAGCGAGGTGCGCAACTACGTCTACAACAGCGACGCCTGTTACGCTTGCCATCCGCAAGGGAGGAGCGATTGAAACACCTGCGCAACATCATGATTTTGACAGCTTTGCTGACCGTGGGTGCTGGAATGGCTCAGGCGGACCAGGCGATCGTGAAGGTCCGCTACCTGAGCGCCGAACACGTGTACCTGGATTCCGGAGCCCTGGATGGCCTGCGCGTGGGTATGACGGGCGAGGTGAGGCGCGGCGATCTGACGGTGGCGGTGCTGGAAGTGGTCTTCACGGCCGACCATTCGGCGGCGTGCAAGACCGTCGGGGAGTCGGCGGCCGTCGCCGAGGGTGAGGAGGTCTATTTCACGGTGGATGACGAGGCGAATGAGGCCCAGGCGGACACCGTTGCGGTCTCCCGCCCGTCCCGCCAGCGCCCGGTTTCGGTCGCCGGCGTCGGGACCGACCTGGTGCCGATAGCCGAACGCGCCCATCTGACCGGCAACATCGGCTTGGTCTGGGATCACACCGAGTCCACCGCCGAGGCCGAACTGAAGACCGACTACTGGACGCTTCCCTTCCGTTTCCAGGTCGAAAACCTGGGCAAGGGCTGGGAGTTGCGGTCGCGGGGTTCGCTGCGGCGGTTCGATCGCTCCGGTTACAGCGGTTCAACGCCCGGCGGGGAGTGGCGCAACCGCGTCCGCGAGATGTCCCTGGTCAAGGACGGCGAAGGAGCACCGTGGCATCTGGCCGTCGGCCGGGTGCGCTCGCGCCAGACCAGCGCCGCCGGACCCTTCGACGGCCTGCTGGTCGAACGCCGCCTGGGAGGCGAAACGTATTGGGGACTGTTCGCCGGGTTCACACCCGAGTGGGGCACCTACGCCTTCGGCACCGACGACCACGTCAAAGGCATGACTTTCCACAGCCGTTCCCGTACCGAGTCGGGGAAGTTTGCCGACGCGACCGTCACCGCCCTGGGCCGCTACCGCAGCGGGGAGATCAGCCGGGAGTACATGACCTGGACCCTCTCCTTGCGCGACGGCGCCAAATGGAACCTCATGCAGGGGGGCGAGGTCGACCTGAACCGGGATTGGCGCAAGGATGCCGCCGACGGCAAGTCGCTGACCTTGACCGGATTCGCGCTTTCCGGCGGCATGAAGGCCAGCGGGCGCACGCGGCTGGATCTGGGCTTCGACAACCGCGAACTGATTCGCACCTGGGAGTCGCGCTCCTTGCCCGACAGCCTGTTCCGCAATTCCGGTCGTCGAGGCTGGCGGGCCGGTCTGAGCATGCGCACCGGAACGAGCGGCCGGCTGCGCCTGAGCGGCAGCGTGCGGCAGGACGACAGCCAGGACGGAAACACCACCTCCTGGATGGGCCGGTTCACCCAGCCCCGACTTGCGGGCACCCCGCTGGGCCTCCTCCTGGTGATGCGCGGATTCGATGGCCCCTACCTCAAGGGCTGGGCTCCGCAGGGCGGGTTGTCGCTGTACAAGAATGGAAGCCGCTTTTCCCTCGACGGGGGCGGGTATTCCTACGAGGACGCCGCCGGCACCAACAACCGCAAAAACACCTGGGTCAGCCTGCGCTGGTCGCGCGATTTCAGCCGCAGCTGGTCGGGATCCGTGGAGTACCGCAAGGATTGGGGCGACGACATCGTCGGCAAGCGCTGGTATCTGGAAATCCATCATCGCATCGGACCCGCAGGGGGGTGAGAACAGTTCATGGAAGCCTTCTTTGAAAAGTATCTGATCTGGGGATTGGTTCTCGCCTCGGTCGTGACGGGAGTGTGGGTCTATCTGCGGAATTTCCGGGCCATGCGCTCGAGCGCGGCCCGGCGCCTGACGCAGAACCAGGAACTGGGCATGGATCGGCCCATGGGCCAGTACCCCCTGGTGGATTCCGGACAGTGCATCGGTTGCGGGACGTGCGTGGACGCGTGTCCCGAGGGTGATGTGTTGGGAATCGTCTCGGGCCGGGCCATGGTGATCAACGGCGCGCGCTGCATCGGCCACGGCAAGTGCGCCGAAGCATGCCCCGTGGGAGCGATCATCGTGGGCCTGGGCGACGTCACCAAACGGGACGATATCCCGCAGCTCGATGCGAACCGGCAGACCAATGTCCCCGGCCTGTATGTCGCCGGCGAGCTGAGCGGATTCGCCCTGATCCACAACGCGGTGAACCAGGGCGCCGAGACGGCCAAGGCGGTGGCGCAGTCGCTGAAATCCACCGGCCCTCGCGACACGGGCAAGCTCGACCTGGTCATCGTGGGTGCGGGTCCCGCCGGCATGAGCGCCGGCTTGACGGCGTGTGAGCTGGGCCTGTCGTTCGTGGTGCTGGACCAGCAGGGGGCAGGCGGGACCATCCTGCAGTACCCGCGGCGCAAGCTGGTCATGGTGCAGCCGATCACGATCCCCACCTATGGTCCCTTGAAGAAGCTGGAATATCGCAAGGAGCAGCTCCTGGAAATCTGGAACGAGCTGCACAAGACCCAGGGGCTGGACATCCGAGTGGGCGTGAGGGTCACCGGGGTCGAGGGATCCGACGGCAATTTCCGGGTCATGACCAGCGGCGAAACGGTTTCCTGCCGCAAGGTGATCCTGGCCCTGGGGAGGCGGGGATCCCCGCGCCGCCTCAACGTGCCGGGCGAGGACCTGCCCAAGGTCGCCTACAAGCTGATCGACGCCGAGGCCTACACCAGGCGCCGGGTGCTCGTGGTCGGCGGCGGCGATTCGGCGGTGGAGGCCGCCATGGGCCTGGCGCATCAGGACGGCTGCGTGGTCACCCTGTCCTACCGCAAACCCGACCTGCTGCGCATCAAGCAGCGCAACGCCGAACGCATCGCCCCGCTGATCGAAGACGGCCGCCTCACCTTCCTGGGCGCCACCAACGTGACGGCCATCCAGGAGGAGGTCGTCACCCTCAAAGGGCCCGACGGCCCCATCATCCTGCCCAATGACGAGGTCTTCATCATGGCCGGCGGTATCGCGCCCTTCGGCCTGCTGCGCCAGATGGGTGTGAGGTTCGGCGGCGACCAGAAGGACGATGTCCTGCTGCATGCCGGGGCGGGCAACCATTCCGCCTGATGGATTTCCTTTCTCTGCCCGAGATGCCATGTCATGCTGCGGATCCGGAACCGGTGTTCCCCGTCCCGCTGCTCCGGCTACGGGCCCGTGGCCCTGACCTCCCAGCCCGTCGCCGAGGAGAATGGCGATACGCCCCCGCCGCCCATGGTCAGAAAGAGAATGGAGGTCCGCGTTACCACGGTTTCTGATGGGATATTGACGGGAACGGTGACCGCATTGACCGATAGTTCCCTGACCGTCGCCAAGGTGGGCAACTACGGACTTGAGGAGAACGAGATCCCCTTCGATGAGGTCATGCGGGTAGAGTCGGAGCAGGGATCTGAAGGAGCAACAGTGGTGGCCGGTGTGCTGGCCTTCATGGGCATAACCGTTGCAATATTGTTTGGCCTGATCCTGTACGAATGCCACGACGGCTGCTTCGGGACGTGACCGGCAGTTTCCCGCCGTAGATTTTCTCGTCCCCCGATGGCATGATAAGCAAAACCGCATCCCCTCCTGCGAAAGGTGATCGTCGTGAAGTTGCGCGCATTCCTCTGTCTGGGTCTGTGTCTGACCTCGGTCCTGGCTACGGCCGCGGATGACCACCGCGCCATCACGGCCGACGATCTGACGACCATCGGCTGGCGCGGCATCGGGCCGGCCAACATGGGCGGCCGGGTGGCCGCCATCGCCCTGGTTCCCGGCAGCACCACCGAATTCTACGTGGGCTACGCCACCGGCGGCCTGTTCAAAACCGACAACATGGGCACCACCTTCCAGGCGGTGTTCACCGACAAGGAGACCAGCAGCATCGGCGCGGTGGCTGTGGCCAACGCCCCGGCAGATTGGCCCGGCTGGGACGCCATGGCGGCCGACGGCGACACCGTGGCGGTGGAGGACCGGATCGAAAAGGGCCTCGGCCGCATCGTCTGGGTGGGCACGGGCGAGGCGAACGGGCGCAACAGCTCGTCCTGGGGCCACGGCGTGTACCGCAGCACCGACGGCGGCGGCAGCTTCGAATCCGTCGGTCTGATCGAGACCCAGAACATCCCGCGCCTGGCCGTCGACCCGCGAAATCCCGATGTGTGCTACGTGGCCGCCATGGGCCACCTGTGGGGCGCCAACCCGGAGCGCGGCCTGTACAAGACCTCCGACGGTGGCGAAACCTGGCGGCAGGTCCTCAAGGTGGATGACCAGGTGGGCGCCTGCGACGTGGTCATCGATCCGGCCAACCCCAACCGCGTGTTCGCCGGCCTGTACCACGCCCGGCGCACGCCGTGGAGCTTCGACGGGTTCAGTTCGCGGGCCGGGATCTGGCGGTCCGACGATGCCGGAGCGACCTGGACCCGCCTGACCAGCGGCCTGCCCGAACGCACCGGACGCATCGGACTGTCGATTTATCTGCACGACACGGGCATCGTCTACGCCACCATCGAAAGCGACCAGGGCGGCATCGGGCGCGACGCCTGGGACGACCGTTCGCCGGCCGGCGGACTGTTCCGCAGCGACGACGGGGGCGACACCTGGCGGCGGGTGAACGAGCTGAGTTTCCGGCCCTTCTACTTCTCGCGGCTCGCCGTGGACCCGGAGGATCCCGAACACGTGTACATGCCGGGCTGGGACGTGGCCATCAGCAACGACGGCGGCAAGACCTTCCGCCGGGACGGTTCGACCGAGGTCCACGTGGACCATCACGCCATCGTGGTCTGCCCCGACGATCCCGAGTTCATCCTGCTGGGCAACGACGGCGGCCTGTATCTGAGCCACGACGGGGCCAAGACCTGGGACCTGATGAACAACCTGGCGGTGGGGCAGTTCTACCATGTGGACGTGGACATGAGCACGCCCTTCCGGGTGGGCGGCGGCCTGCAGGACAACGGGTCGTGGATCGGTCCCTCGGCCGTGAAGTTCAAGTCCGGCAGCGACGGCAAGGCCTTCATCCTCAACGAGGATTGGCAGGTGATGTACGGCGGCGACGGGTTCACCGTGGCCTTCGATCCGGTCGACGAGAACATCGTCTACGGCACCAGCCAGGAAGGCCATATGGGCCGGGTGGATTTGCGCACCATGCTGACGCGACCGCTGCGGGCCGCTCCCGACGAGGGCCAGGCGCGCCTGCGCTGGAACTGGGATGCGCCGTTCCGGATCTCGCGCCACGACCCGACGGTGCTGTACCACGCCGGCAACAAGGTCTTCAAGCTCACCGACCGCGGTGACTACTGGTATGCGATCAGCGGGGACCTCACGCGACAGGAGGTCGACAAGGTCATGACCGAGGGCTCGGCTGCCGAGGCTTACGGCACCATCACCGCCCTGGCTGAATCACCCGTGCAGCAGGGTATGCTGTGGACCGGCAGCGACGACGGTCTCATTCACGTGACCTTCGACGAGGGCGGAGCCTGGAAGGATGTGACGCCCAAGCTGGTGAACGGCCTGTACATCGCGTGCCTGGAAGCCTCGTGTCAGCGCAAGGAAACCGCCTATTGCGCCGTGGACGGTCACCGCAGCGACGTGTTCGCCCCTCTGATCCTGGTGACCGACAACGGCGGCCGCAAGTGGACGGACATCACCGGCGACCTGCCCGCCGGCAGTCCCGTGCGCGTGGTGCGCGAGGATCCCGCCAATTCGGACGTGCTGTACTGCGGCACCGAGACCTCGGCCTACGTCACCTTCGATCGCGGGGGACACTGGCTCAAGCTCGGCGGCAAGTCGTTGCCCACGGTTCCGGTATACGACCTGGTGGTCCATCCCCGCGAGCACAGCCTGGTCGCCGCCACCCACGGCCGCAGCCTGTGGATCATGGACGGCATGGCTGCGTTGGCCGAGCTTCCCGCAGCGGCGGACGAAGCCCTGCATCTGTTCGCCGTACCGGACGCCGACCCGCAACTGTACGGGTTCCGCGGCTATGGAAGCGGCAACCGCGTTTTCCGCGGCGCACCGGCACCCGACGGCGCGACGATCACCTACTGGCTGCGTGATCTGGCCGACGACGGCGTGAAGATCGCCATCAAGAACGAGGCGGGGGAGACCGTGCAAAACCTCAGCGGCTCCATGCGCCCGGGGTTGAACCGGGTGCAGTGGAACCTGCAGGCCGATCCCAAGCGGCGATTCGCGAACCCGCGCCTGGGCGGCCCGGTCTTCGTGGACCCCGGTGTCTATACGGTAAGCATCACCAGTGGGGAGGAGTCGGCCGAGACCGCCTTCACGGTCAAGCCCTACCCGGGATATGTCTCTCCAAAGGACAAGGCGGTGCTGCCGCCGCCCCAGCCCTGATCCTCGTTTTTCCCTCCGTGCGGGCCCTGATCAAGTGATCGGGGCCCGTTTTTTTGAACATCACTCCGCCGGCTTGTTCGGGTGGCAACAGCCTCTCGCCCCACCTCAAGCCCCCAGGAGTGATGCCCCATGAAAACCTCACCCATCATTTTCCTCATTCTGGCCGCCATGATCTGGTCGTTTGCCGCCTGCAACGAGACGGTTACCATTCCGGTCGGCGATTCCGGTATCTCCAGCTCCACCGACAAGTCCGGCACGGACGACCCCCAACTCCACGCGGACTTCGAGAAGGCGTTCAACGGTGTCACCGGCGGGGATTTCCAGCTCGCCACCCAGGTCATCAACCGGCAGATCGGCGGAACGCTTGCGGTGACGCCCGAGGGCTGGCCCACCGGCTGGGAGGTGCGTCTGGTGGTTCCGCCGTACGCGTTCGACGCCACCTGGGGGGACAGCGTGGAGTTCGGCGTGTCCATCCCCGTCACCGGGGATTCCACCGGCGTGCCGTCCTACGAGTTCTTTCCCGACGGGATCCAGTTCAACGAACCGGTCACGGCGACCTTGTGCTGGCCGACGTGGGCGGGCGAACCGGTCGGCGAGGTCCTCACCCTGTTCCATCTCCAGGCCGTGACCCGCGACCTGGGAGAGCATTACGTCGTCACCGACGTCCTTGCCGGAACACCGGCGGCGCTGAAGGGAACCGAGCCTCCGGCAGGCTGGTCCCTGACCGACCGTTGCACGGAGATCCTCTTCCCTTTGCCGCATTTTTCCGATTGGAGTTTGAATGATGATGACAGCATCAGCCAGGGCGGCGGGAAGATCCTGCCTCAGGTTATCCAGGTTGGTGATTCCTGCTGGACGCCCTAGACGTGGTCTCTGAATTCAACCACGGCGAGGCGGTTCACCCATTGGCGTCGATGAGGCGGAAAAAGGCCCAGTAGGCCGGATGATTCCACTCGCTCCGGGCCGCCCGCAGATCCTGTTGGGCGGCCCGCAGCGCCTCGGCCCGGGACATTCCCTCCTGCCAGTGGGCGTAGAAGTGCTCCGCCAGATAGGCCGAGGACTCCTCCTCCACCCACAACGTGGAAGCGATGACCGATTTCGCCCCGGCTTGCAGGAAGGCACCGGCAAAGTCGGAAACGCCGCCGCCGCCAGGAGACAGCCGCCGGGCGGCGTTGCAGCAGGACAGGTAGACCAGTTCGGCGTCGAGGTGCAGACCGCTGACGGCGGGGATGGTGACCGGGGAATCCTTGCCCGGGGTGGCCAACCGCAGCGTCGACTGGCCGGGCAGGCCATGGGTGACTTCGGCGTGGGAGGAGATGTGGATGACGCCGAACTTCGTCAGATCCAGCCCGGTTATGGTTCGCCAATCCGCTTTGTCGCCGACCAGGAGACGGGAGCCCGTTCCCGACCAGTGCGCCGCGATGTCGGCGGCTTCCTGCTCGGCCTTGATCAGCCGGGGCAGGGACGGATTCTCCGGGTTTTGCCCCGCGGGGCCGTTGCAGCCGACGGCCAGCAGCGCCAGGGCGTCGGGAGAGGAGGGAGGCGTCTTCGCGGTCGGGCCGCCGTGGTATTCCCGGATGGCCCCGTGGTCCAGCGCCAGCCGAGCATCGCCGTTCGCGGCGGGCGCGGCCAGGGGCAGGGCGCCCCAAGGAAGGGCGCCCCAAGGGACATCGTGCAGCAGGCCGTCCGGCGCGACGGTCAAGGTGCCGCCCGTTCTCCAGGCGTCGCGGACGGGCCCCCACAACACTTGGGTCAATTCGGCGGCTGCGGCCCAGTCCATCGGGCGGTCCGGCATGACCATGTCCGCCAACATCGGACGCAGGAGATCCCGCAAGGCCCGCGTGCCCGGCAGGGGAAAGAGGGTGACGCCCCGGTCCGACACGAGCCATCCCCACGAGCGGTCGGCGCCGACCCGGTAAGCCACCCAGGGCGAGCCGGGATCGGGGTGAGGCATGCCCGAGGGAAAGATCTTCGCGAGGTCCAGGGTCGCCCGCGCGGGATCCTTGCCGGCGCACAGCTCAGGGTGATCGTGGGAGAGGGAGATGAGGTCGCTCTCGGCCATGCGGTGGACGTTGTCGCTGAAGATCTTCAACTCGTCGAAGCCGGCCTGATGCGGGAGGTCGCCGGAGGCGTCCTGGACGGCGAGCAGGACCTTCTGGGCCTCCCCGAATCGCCCCAGCGCCGCGAGGGCCTCACCCTCGGCGAGTTCGAAGCGGAGCTTCAGGTCACGGGGCGAGTCGGGGTTCAGGTGAGCCAGGTTCTCCTGAAAAAGGGTCAGGGCTTCCTGGTTGCGGCCGGTTCTGGACAGGGCCATGCCGGTCAAAAGCTGGCTCATCAGGTGGGTCCGGTACCGGGATCCGAATGCCGAGTTGGACCGGGTCGCCGCGAACAGATCCAGGGCCTCGTCGATGCGGTTCATCTGGAGATAGAGATGACCAAGCCGGAAGCGACTGCCGTCCAGGATGTCCGGATTGTCGCCTTTTTCGGCGATCTCCAGACAGGTCCGGAACGACCTTTCGGCCGCGGCCTCGTCCTCCCGCAACAGGGCGAGACCCCCCTGAAGTGACGCCAAGCGCCAGGGTCGGCCATCTCCCCGGTTGTCGACCACCGCTTGGGCGGCCCGGTCCAGGGCGGAGGCCGCGCGCCGGAACTCGCCCTGCCGCATGAGAAGCTGGGCGGACACCATCTCGAAGTCCGCTTCATAGTTCTTGTTCGGGGTGTCGCTGATGATTGCGCTTTTCAGCTCCTCCAGCCGGTCAAGGCACGAGTAGGCCAGGCCGGCGTTACCCATTTCCAGGGCCCGGGGGATCATGGCCAGCAGGATGAGGGCTTCCCGGGGTTTGGCCGCGTCCCGTGAGCTGATGCCCCAGGATTTGACCAGCAGGGATTCCGCCTTGGCGTAGTCACCGACCTGGCAGTAGTACTCCGCCATCTTCTCCTTCATGACCGCCTGGTTGTTCTTGTAGCGGTAACGTTTGACGATATCGTCGGCCCGCAGCAGGTAGACCAGGCTGGAATCCATCTGTCCCATCATCCGGAAGCCGGCACTGATGTTGGCGAGGGAGCGGGGATAGTTGAGATAGTCATCGGTGAGTGCGTTGACTGCCAGGGTTCGCCGGTTGATCTCGACGGAGCGCTGGTAGTCCCGGGCTTCGAGGGCGAGGTCGTCAGCCTGGTTGAGGGCGTGCCCCAGGGGCAGGTAGTACCGATGCTCTTCCGCATAGTCCATCAGGGATGGGAGGCGGTCGAGGATGGCGTCGGTTTCTCCCCTGCGTCCCATGATCTCGGTCAGGGTCACGAGAGAGGATACGCGCCGGTAGTCAACACCCGCGTGGTCGTCCAGCGCGACCGCGAGCGAGGCCGCATACAGGGCGTCGTCGAGATGGTCCACCGTGCCCAGGCGCCAGGCGATGATCTTCCACAGGCGGGCCTGGCAGCTGAATCCGCCGGCCTCGCGGGCCAGAGGCATGATGCCGAGCAGGCGGCGCACGGCGACGAAGGGGTGTCCCTCGATGTGCTCCTGAATCGCGAGCTGGATGTTCAACCAGACCAGATCACCGGGCTTCCAGTCGGCCGCGCCCTGTTCCGCCTTGCGGAGGTATTTCCCCGGCGGGTAGCCCCTGGGGTCGGTATCGGCGAGAAAAAAGCAGCCCAGGGCGGTCGTGGTGTCGTTGAGGACGGGAAAGGCGTGGATCTCGTTCACATCGTCGTCCCGGTGCATCAGGAAGGCCTGGTGGATGCCCAGATAGCACCAGAACAGATTGCCGGGCTCGGCTCGCCAACGGTCGATGATCTCGGCGGCGGCGGCATCGCGCTCGTCGGGGAGGCGGAGCCGGCGCGGGAAGTCCTCGAAGAGCGCGAAATCGCTGGTCAGTTCGTCCGGGCCCACCGGCTCCTGCAGGGAAGCCACCGCGGCTTCCACGTATGGCGCGAGCTCGGGCGAGAGCGGGACCCGGGACAGGTCGGCGATCCCCTCGTACCACGGCGGTTCCTGGTGGCCGCAACCGCAGCCGAATCCCACCAGGAGAACGAGGGAAAATATGCCGAGGGAAGTTCGCAAGGATGGGTTCCTGCTCGGGTTATCGGGGGTGGGTGGACAAGCCGATTCAACCACGATATCTTCATGACTGGCAAGAACCTTGAAACGGACTGGGTATCCAGATCATGAAATTTGCCGAACATGCCGACGAGAAATTTCCCCCGCGCGAGGTCGATACCGCCTTGCTGGTCCGGGATTTCCTGGAAGAAGAGCCGGGGGCCGACGACCGCCTGTCGTCGTTCCTGACCCGCCTGTCCCGGCGGACAATCTGCAATTTCCTCGGTACCCGCGAGATGTTCACCGATGACCTGGCCCAGGAAGCATCCCTAGCCGTGTTGGCCTATATCCGGCGCCGGGGGGAATTCCAGGGGGACCTTGATCGGTTCACCATCACGGTGGCCCGCAACACCTGCCGGAATTTCGTGAAGTGGCGCAAGGTCCACGAAGGTCGTCCCCTCGACGATTTCACACCTTTCCTGGCCAGCCATGCCGATGGCCCCCTGGACTGGCTCCTGGGCAAGGAGCTGTTCGACCTGGTGCAGAAGGCACTCGACCAGCTCGATGAGAAATGCCGCGACCTGTTGCGTGCCCTGTTCCAGGATGAAGTCAGCATCGAGGAGATTCGGCGCAAAGAAGGCGTGAAGGTGGTGCAGACGGTCTACTACAGGCGGGCCAAATGCCTGGAAAAGGTGGGCCGGTACCTGAGAAGGAGAATGGATGATTGGGATTGAACGGAAATTATCTTTTGAAAAACCCGGCACCGGGTTGTTCCGGGATGGAGCGGGAATACCTGCGGTGACGCCCCGATATCCTCTGGGAGGATGGAGATGACGGACCGGATTCAGGGTCCGCACTCGCAGTACGAGTGCGTGGAGCCCGAACTCGGAGAGTTGTTGTGGCGCCGCTTGGATCCCGGTCTGGAACCGGATTTGCGGAGCAGGCTTCAGGACCATCTATCCATCTGTGATGCGTGTCGCCTTACCCTTCTGGTGGAGGGACGAATCGAAGGCGGCCTGCGGGCAGGGGAATGGGCCCTGGAAGGTGGGCGGTCGGTGAGGCCGGCCACCGGAAGCCGAACCCGGAAATCGACGGTTTTCGCGGGTGGACTGGCCCTGGCGGCATCGCTGGTGCTGATGTTGATCCTTCCTCCCGCCGCGCGAGCCCCGCTCGGCCTTGTGCGGGGCGACACAGCCGGGATGGGGTTCGTGCGGCCTGTTGAAAGCGAGGTCCTGGTCACTTCCAGACCGGATTTCCGCTGGACTCCCATTGCCGGAGCCACAGCCTACCGGATCGAGGTCTCCCAGGTTGACGGCCCGTGGTTCTGGTCGGGGCGTACGGGTCGGGCCGAGTTGCGGCTACCCGCGGAATCCGCCTTGCCTCCCCGGGGATCTTTCCGGGCCATGGTGCAAACAATCCCCGCCGATCTTTCCGGTCTGGCCGATGTGACGGTGTCCTTCCGCAGGGGCGCTTTCGGCGCCTTCCTCTCCTACCGGGCCGCGGCCTCGCCGCTCTGGGTCAAGTTTCTGGCCTGTGGCGGCCTGGCGCTCTTGACCTGGTGGGGCCTGACGGGTTGGGATCGGCGCAGGCGCCTGGCGAATTAGCTGAGATTCCCAGCACGAAGGCCCGGAGCCGAAGCTCCGGGCCTTTCTCGTCACTGGTCGCAATAAGGAACTACTTCTTGTCCGTTCCTTTGCCCGTCGCGGCGTCATGCATCTTGACCTCGACGTTGTCCTCGTCGGACAGGCCGGCGTAGTACTCGCGCAGGTGCTTCAACACCTCGGGGCGGGAGAACTCGGCCGGGATGTCGGCACCTTCGCTCAGTCCCTTGCGCAGGGCTGTTCCGCTGAGGAACAAGCGGTCTTCCTTGCCGTGGGGGCAGGTGCGCATGCTGATCATGCCGCCGCACTTGTAGCACCAGAAGGTCCAGTCGATGGGCAGCATCTTGATCTCCATGGCGCCTTCGGGAACCTCGCTCCAGATGTTCTGGGCGTCGAAGGGGCCGTAGTAGTTGCCCACGCCGGCGTGGTCGCGGCCGATGATCATGTGCGTGCAGCCGAAGTTCTGGCGGAAGACGCCGTGCAGCAGGCCTTCGCGGGGGCCGGCGTAGCGCATGTCCAGCGGGTAACCGCCCTGCACCACGGTGCCCTCCTTGAAGTAGCCGTCCACCAGGGCGTTGATGCACTTCACGCGCACGTCGGCGGGAATGTCGCCGGCCTTCAGGCCGCCGACGAGCTGGTGGATGTACAGACCGTCAAGGGTTTCCAGGGCGATCTTGGCCAGGTACTCGTGGCTGCGGTGCATGGGGTTGCGCAGCTGCAGCGCGGCGATGGTCTTCCAGCCCTTCTCGGCGAAAATGGCGCGGCTTTCGGACGGGCGCTGGTAGATGCCCGCGAACTCCGTGGGGAACACGCCCTCGCTCAGCACCTTCACCGGGCCGGCCAGGTTCACGGCCTTCTGGTCCATGACCATCTTGACGCCGGGGTGCTCGGAGTCGGTGGTCTTGTACACGTTCTCGCACTCGAAGGCCTTGTCGATGGTGTACTTCTCGTTGACGGTCATGGTGGCCATGATCTCGCCATCGGAGACCAGGGCGATCTCCGCGCCGGCCGCCAGGCTCTCGGCGGTGTCCGCGTCGGCGCTGAGGGTGATGGGGATGGGCCAGAAAACGCCGTTGGCCATCTGCATCTTCTCACAGACGCCGCGCCAGTCGGCCTCGCCCATGAATCCGGTCAGGGGGGTGAAGCCACCGATGCCGAGCATGATCAGGTCGCCGGCTTCGCGGCTGGTGATGGACACCTGGGGCAGGCTTGCGGCCCGTTTGAGTTCGGCCTTGCAGGCATCGCCTTCAAGAAGCAGGGGCATCAGCTTGTCACTGCCATGGGGTTTGATCAAATCAGCCACTTTTTTCCCTTTCGATTGATCCCGTCTGCGTCGGCAAACGGTGAATTGCTTTTCCACTGCGCGCTCAAAACAGGTCGTTTGAAGGTGAAAATGCAAATGAAATCCTTCTTGCTCTTTTATCGTCCGGCCGTCCATGGGGTGGCCGTGATGGGGCACACGGAATAGTATGGGGAACGGATAGTCCTTCCGGGAGGTCGAGTATGCGCTGGATTCAGGGTTTCGGGTTGATGGTGGTCGTGGTTGTTTCCGGTGGTCAGGTGCCCGCCATGGCTGGGGATGTCGGCGCCACCGCCGGTCTCGATTCCACCCTTTCGTTCATGCCTTTCTCACGTCTGGATAGCGGGGACTTCAGCGCCGAACAGGCGTCCTTGCAGCAATTCTGGGGTTGCCCGCGCCGGATGGACCCGGTCTGGGGGTTCGGCGGGGTCGGATCGCCCGTTCTGGGCGCAAGCGGGTCGGTTCTCGACCCGGGTGAGGTTCCCACGGAGGCCGGCGCCGCCACCGGCATGTCCAGCTACCTGCGCAGCGGATACCAGACTTCCCGCAGCGACTCCTATATCGCCGGTGGGGTCAAGGGCGGTGACGCCCGCATGGATACCAGGGCGGATCTGGGGGCGCGGGAAGCGGGCAACTATTCCTCGCCGTCGGGAACGGTGGTGCCTGCGGGGCTGTCGACGCGCCGGGCCGGCCTGGCCGCGACCTGGCATCTTTCCCCCCAGGACGACCTTTGGACGTCCTTCACCTACCTGCAGCGCCGGAACATCGATGCGCCGTCGCAACCCATGGACACCATCACCGCCGACAACCTCGGCGGCCGGAGCGGGCTGGTTTTCCGGCGGCCCGGATCGACCCTGGGCGCCATTTCCCTTACCGGAGGGTTCACGGCGGTGGACCAGCTCCTGAGCAACAGCCATAAACCCACGGTGATGACCGCACCCGCGGAGATCAACGGTCGGATCCGCGCCTGGAACGCCCACGCCCGGACCCGCTTGGCGGGCACGGGGCCGGAGATCACCCTGGGGGCGGATTTCAGCCACCAGACCCAGGCCTTCGCTCGGCGCGGGGTGACCCTGGCCGACGGCGGCGCCCAGCTCGACAACCTGGATACCCGCGCGCTGCAGTACGCCGGGGGAGCGTACGCCCGGGCGGACATTTCCCTTGCGCAGTCCTCGGGTCTGGCCCTGGAGGGCAGGGCCCAGGCCGTGACCAGCCGCTCGCGGACGGCCGAGGCGCCGACGGTGGGCAACCAGCAGCTGTTGGACTACTGGATCCGCTATTTCGGCACCGAGGCCTCGGACTACGACCAGACCGAGTGGGTGGGCGCAGGTAGCGCAACGCTTGGCCACGGGTTTTCGCCGAGCGTCCGCAGCTACCTGAGGCTCGAGTACCAGGCCCGGCCCGCAGGCATCGGCCAGCGCTACTATGGCTTCATTCCGACCCCCGGCGGCTATCGCCTGGGCAACCCCACCTTGACGACGCAGAAGGACCTGACCGTGGATTCGGGGTTGACGTGGACTTCGGACGCGCTGTCGGTGACGGCGACGGTCTTCATGACCGATGCCCGGGACTACATCATTCCGCGCATCATCGACCGGATCGACGTGGACGGTGACGGGGTGCCCGATGCGATCAAGGGCTTCCTTCCGCGCGACGCCCAACTCTACGGCGGGTCTCTCGGCGCCAGTTGGCAACCGAGGGCGTGGATGCGGATGCCGTTGTGCGTGAACTACCTGCGAGGTCGGAACACCTCCGAGAGCAAGGATCTGCCGGAGATCCCCCCCTTGTCCGGCTATGCGGAGCTGCAATTCCTGCTGCATTCGCCGAGCCGGACCTGGTTCTGGACCCAGGTGGATTTCGCCGCCGACCAGAGCAACATCGACGCCCAGTTCGGCGAGAACAGCACGCCCGGCTACGCCATCTGGGGTGTCGGTCTGAGCGTCGAACCCGGAGCGGGCCTGAGCCTGTCCCTGCAAGTGGACAACGTCTTCAACCGTGAATACCACAGGCACCTGACCCGCGAAGCCATGTTGCCCGCCGACGGGCTCAGCCAGGGCCAGGAGATCCCCGCCCAGGGACGGAACGTGCGGCTGGCCGCGCAATGGAATTTCTGAGTGTGATCCGCAGGTCCGGGCGGTTATATTGCGACCTATCTGATTGCCGGGGGAGGGGATACCCTGGAGGTTGAGGATGATGCTGCGTGCGAGGCCCCGCCTTGTCTGCTCCTTTGTGCTGGTTTTCGGTTTTCTGGCTCCTGATTCTCATCTTCAAGCGGCCCCGGTTTCGATGGACCCGTCCGATACCCTCACCACCCGCATCGGCGACCTCGAAGTCTCTCCCCACGCCATGCCCTGGGGGGACCAGCCCGTTCCTTCGGCTCTGCTGCAGGCTCAGCACGGCGGCAACCTGGCCGAGGCGCTGGCCGGTTTGCCCGGGGTGACGGCCGTGCGCCGGTCCGCCGACGCCGCCGAGCCGGTGATCCGCGGCTTGGGGTGGGAGCGGGTGCAGACCCTGCTCGGGGCCGTGCCCCTGTACGGAGCCTGTCCCGGCCGCATGGATCCGCCGGCCACCTATTTCGGCCCCACGAGCTTCGACCGGGTTGATGTCTCCCGCGGCGGCGGCATGGGCCTCATGCCGGGAGGAACCGGCGGGGCGATCCATATCGATCCCCAATACGCCCGGCCGAACGGATCGCCGGACGGATGGACCCCGTTCCTCGAAGGCGGCTACGGCTCGGCGCGCGACGCCTATCACGTGGACGCCGGCGTGTTCGGAGGCCAGGGGGGCACCGATATCCGTGCCGTAACCGGGATGCGCGAAGCATGCGACTACACGTCACCCAAGGGGACGGTCGTGCCGGCGGACGCATCGTCCTACCATGCCGACCTCTCGATCAGCAACCAGGCCTCCGATCATTCCCGGCTGTGGGCGGCGGCTTCCTTCGTCCACGAAGAGGATGTCGATTTTCCCGCCCTGCCCATGGACAACATCGACACGGACTTCCTGGTTGGAAACGGGGGATACGATTGGCTGCGTCCCGACGAGGGGTGGAGCGAGATCCGGACGAGCTACGGCTTCAGCAAGATCAACCACCTCATGGACAACAGCATGAAGCCCACCGCCAAGATGATGCCGGCCGAAACGAACGCCAAGACCCGCTCCTGGGGTGTCCACGTCCAGGCCGTCCATACGGGCGAACGGCGGGTGACCATCGGACTGGATGCCACCGGTCTGACCCGCGATGCGGTGCGCACCCGCACCCTGACGGCCATGGACATGACCTATTACGACCACCTGTGGCCCAAGGGCCGGCAGAACAACCTCGGTGTGGCGGCGGAAGTTGTGCTCGACCCGCAGAGCGCCACGCGCTGGACGCTGACCGGGCGCTTCGATGCGGTGGACAGCCGGGTTCGGGCTGCCGACGATCCCAGCCTGCAGGGCTTGACGATTCGCCAGCAGTGGGATCGCTACTTCGGTCTGGGGACCGAGGATCCCGACCGCACCGAATCCGTCGGCGCGGGTGGCCTGCGGGTGGATCGTGCCCTGTCCGGACACCTGAACGGTTTCGCGCGGGCCGGGTTCAGCACCCGCGCCGCCGGCATCACCGAACGCTACTACGCCTTCGCCCCGGCGCCGGGCGGCTACCAGCTGGGCAACCCGACTCTCCCGGCGGAGAAGAAACGTGAACTGGAGGCGGGGGTGACGTGGCAAGAGACGAAGATCTCGGTCCACGCAGGTGTCTTCGGTTCCTGGTTCAGCGACTACATCCTGCCCCAGATCATCGATCGCATCGATGTCAACGGGGACGACCTGCCTGACGCCATCAAGGGTTTCCTGCCCGTGGACGCCCGCCTGTACGGCGGCGAGCTGGGTCTGGAATGGCGCCCGAGGGGCTGGGTGCGGATTCCGGTCTCGGTTGCGGTGGTGCGGGGCGAGAACACCACCGACGGCCGCGACCTTCCGGAGATCCCCCCCGTGTCCGGTTCGGCCGAGTTGCGCCTGCGCGCCCACGCCGCCACCGGATCCTGGTTTGCGGCCCGCTGCGATTTCGCCGCCGACCAGAAGCGGATCGACCCCCTGTTCGGCGAAAACGCCACACCGGGGTATGCGGTGTGGAGCGTGGCGCTGGCCACGCGACCGGTGGCCGGCCTGGACGTGGATCTGCGTGTGGGAAACATCTTCGACTGCGAGTATCACGACCATCTGACCCGCGAGTCGGCGCTCACCGCCGGCGACCTCCTCAAAGGGCAGGAAATCCCCGCCGTTGGTCGAAACATTCAGATTTCGGCCCGCATGGAGTTCTGAGCCGAGGGGTGCGGATCGGGGGTTCCTTCCCGTCCAGGGTCAGCGGCCCGTGGCGTCCTGCCACGGGCCGCTTCGGCATTCGGGCCCTTCCGCCCTCCATGGCTCACGGGTCCTCATGACGCCCTGGACGGAAAAGAATCCCCGGTCCACACCCTGGGCTCAGATCTGCAATCCGGGCTTAATGATCCGTGTCTCCGGCCGATAACAATTCAGTAAGGAAATCGCCACAGGGGCGAGCATCGTGAACTTATTTGGGAGGGTGACCAGTGAAATGTCCGGCATGCGGCCACGGGATGACCGAGGTGAACGTCCAGGATGTCAAAGTTGATGTGTGCCAGGGCGGCTGCGGCGGCATCTGGTTCGATGGTCGTGAACTCAGGAAGGTCGACGAGCCCCACGAGTCCCTCGGCGAGGATCTGATGCACGTTGTGCGCGATGCGTCGGTCACCATCGTCGACAACGACAAGCGCACCTGCCCCCGCTGCAAGGATATGCCCATGATGCAGCATTTCGCCAGCGTGCGGCGCGAGGTCACGGTGGACGAGTGCCCCAACTGCGCGGGTTACTTCCTGGACTACGGCGAGCTGAACCAGATCCGCGACCAGTACGAGACCGAAGAGGAGCGCAGCAAGGCTGCCGAGTCCCTCTTCGCCGATCTGTTCGACGACAGCATCGCCGCCGCGGCCATGCAGAGCGAAGCCAAGCTCGAGCGCGCCAAGCGCCTGGCCCGCATGTTCCGCTTCTTGCTGCCCAGCCATTACATTCCGGGCAAGCAGAAGTGGGGCGCGTTCTAGGCCGACGGTCCTTTCGTGCGACTCAGGCAACCTCCCGTCGGCCCTCGCCGCGGGAGGTTGCGGACTGTTCAGGCCGGAGCTAACCTGAGCTTGTCCGCAACGCAGCCCACGCCCGACGCATCACCTCGGGAGAAAAATTTGGAACTGTCCGGTCAAGACGATCTGGTGCGTCCCTGTCGAATCAAGGGGATCCTGCACGCCCACAGCCGCTGGACCGATGGCGCCCATTCGCTGGCGTCCATGGTCGAGACGGCGCGGGAGATCGGGCTGGAATACCTGGGCATCAGCGACCATTTCTTGTCCTCGGCGCACCAGGAGGGCATGGACATCGACGCGGCCGCGGTTCAGCTGGCCGAGATCCAGCGACTCCGCGACCTGTATCCCGATTTCGACCTCCTCCAGGGCATTGAAATCGACGCGAACCCGGACGGTGGGCTGCCCCTGGCCGACGATGTGCTGGGCCGGTTCGACTACGTCATCGTCGCGTTTCCGGAAAACGGTGGTTACGACCCCGACACGTTTACCGGGCAGGTCGCCCAGGTAGCCCGCCAACCCCGGGTGACCATCCTCAGCAGACCTTTGGGCGATCTCATGCTCCGCAAGGAGAACGGTGTCCTGGATATGGAAACGGTGCTGCATGCCGCCGCCGAAGGCCGCACGGTGATTGAAGTGACGGCCAATCCCACCGGCAACAAGCTGGACTGGAGCAACTGCCACCTCGCGCAGGAGCTGGGCGTGCTGATGGCGATCAGCCCCGACGCCCATCGCGCCGCTCGTCTGGTGGACTTCCGCCACGGCGCCGAACTGGCCAGGGAGGCGGGGCTGCGGTGCAGCAGCGTGCTCAATACCTTCTCCAGTGAGGAATTGCGGGAGTATCTCAACAATTCATAGGCCATTCCGGATGGTTTCCCTGTCCCTGGACGGCGCCCCGTGACCTCGTGTCACCGGGCGCCTCGGCATTCAGGCCCTTCTGACATCCCTGTCCTTCGGGCCTTCATGACGCCAGGGAAAGGGAAGCCATCCGGTACGACCAATGAGTTTGAGATACCCCCGCAGGGGTAACCCGGAGGATGGCAAAGTCGGGCAAGGGGGGTCACGAGTATCCAGAAGCGCCCGCAGCGGTAACCCGGAGGGGGCAAAGTCGGGCGAGGGGGGTCCGGGCGCTGACACAAGTTTTCCCCCGCCTGCGGGGAAAGCCCTGCCGCAGGGGGAAAAGAGATGCGGCGCGGGGGTTGCAAGGGGTCGGGTGTCGATCCCCGGACTCCAGCGGACGAGGCGGACCCGGCGGTGCTCGAAACCCGCAGCAATCTTTTGTGCAAAACGGAGTATCGCAGCACGGTGGCCGGCGGCGCAGCGGGGCGGTGGGACGGAAGCGGGACGGTCTCCGGCGTGGGAGCGTCCCGCTTCGTGAACTCGAAACGGGTTCTGGCCACCAGGGGAACCCATGGGATATGATGCCGTTTTCATGACGTCCCGTAAGCGAATTCCCAGTGGACGAGGTGCCGAATCATGACGCTCCTGCTTCGCCTTTTCGTGGTGGTCCTGCTGGTGTGGCCGACGATGGCCCGGGGTGCGGACCCCGCCCCGGCGACCGCCGCCGCCGACAGCGACACCGTCGCCACCCTGCCGGGATTGTTCCTGCCCGAGGGTATGACCCTCCAGGACCTGCTTCCCGGCGTTGAATGGACCCCGACCACGGGCGCGGCGACCGACAGCCTGCTGCGCGCGGGGCTGGGCGTGGTGCTGGCGTTCGAGGACACCTTCAGCTTCGATCCGGGTACCGTGGACACCATGCTGGTGACGGCCCCGCGGGTGACCATCGGTGAGGTCATCGAGGCCATCGGGCGCCGCATGGAAGCCGAGGCGCGCGCCATGCGCGATGTGGAGTTCACCACCCTGACCACGGTGGTCGAACACGACACGCCGTCGCGCTCCGGCGGCGACTACAAGGTGACCGAACTGGCCGAGCGCACAAGTCTGAGCCCGGACCGGGGCAGGCAGAGCGTGCGCATGTGGAAGCGCGAACGGGAGGTGAAGAACGGCGAGGTCGTCAAGGAAGACGTCACCGACCGACCCGAACGCAGCTGGGACGACATGTCGCAGAACATGATGATGGCCATGCCTTTCGTCCCCGGTTCGGGCGGCCGCTACAACTACACGATCACGGCGCGGGACCTGGTGGGCAACAGCCTCATCTACCGCATCGATTTCGCGCCGAAAAGCCGCTTCGAGGCGCTGCCGACGGGCACGGTCTGGGTGGACACCGGCCACTGGGTGATCCGCAAGGTCGAGGCGCGCATGACCGAGGTGGTGCCTTTTCCCCTGTTCCTGGAGAGCGTTCCGGTCTTTCGTCTGAGCCGGGAGCGCCTGGGCGAGTACTGGTTCACCACCGACATGCAGATGGAGGTGCGGCTGCACAAACTGCCCCTGCTGAATCTGCCGCGGGTCATCGACCTGCGCACGACCCTGGGCGATTTCGTCATCAACGGCCAATCGCGCGACCCGGATTCGCCCCTCATGCCCGACCCGGCCAGCGCCGAACCGGATTCGGACGGTTTCTGGCTTTCGCCCGAGGCATCCGAGGACACGTTGCGCGCCTACTGGGACGGGATCGCAGAGGTCTGGAATGATGAGTTGGCGCCGGACCTGAAGCCGGTCGAACTGAGCGAGGCCGAGGTGGATAGCCTGATGCGGGTGGGCCGCCGAGAACTGGCGCAGATGGGCCAGGCCAGCCCCTGGACGGTGCAGCTGCACGAATTGGCGGAGCCCGGGTTCAACCGGGTGCAGGGTCCGGTACCGCGTTTGGGGCTGACGCTGCGACACCGCGGGTCCGTGCGCCCGCGCCTGGACCTGGGCGCGGGTTACGGGTTCGGCAACGAGCGCCCCGAGTTTTCGGCCCGGGCCTCTTTGCCTTTGCTGCGCGGTGCGGGCGCCGACGCCCAGATGTTGGGGGGCGGGCAGGCGCCGGGGGCGCTGGTCCTGAAGGTGGGCGGCTGGAAGGCCGCGCGGCCTTTCGCGGGCGACGGCAGACGCGGCACCCGCACCGTCACGGCGCTGTTTGCCGGCAGCGACCCCAACCAGTACTTCGAATCACGGGGCGCCCGGGCCCGGCTGAGGTGGAACGCGGGACCGCTGAGCCTGTGGGCGGAAGCCGGGGTGGCCGAGGAGCGCGCCCTGGAGCAGACGACCACCTGGAACGTGATGGGCCGGCGGTTGAGTCCCGACGGGAACCTGGCGGCCAAGGGTCTGGATGACCGCCGTTGGGGGGCGGGGGCGCGGTGGGACCTGGGTTCTTTGGCTCTGGACGGCACCTGGACCAGGCACGACGTCGATGGCTTCGGGGAGGCGGGCGGGGGACGTCTCCAGATGGACGAGGTGTCGGCGGGCGCGCGGGCCCAACTGCTGGATGAGCGGGGCAACGAATGGGTTGTGCGCGGCGGTTACCGCGCCTTCGACGGCCAGGCGCCCCGGCAGTGGCGCACGTGGCTGGGCGATTGGGGCACCTTGCGGGGGTATCCCGCCGCGGCGCTGAGCGGAGACCGGGCGATGTGGGCCAGCGTGGATCTGCGCCTGGGGGTGGACCCGTTCCATGCGCTGCGGGTGCCCGGGTTGAAGTCCTTGGGCTTGCAGCCGATCCTGTTCGCCGACCACGGCCAGGCCTGGGCCGAAGCGGGCCCGCTGCCGGACGAGACGCGGACGGGGCACCTGTGGGATGTGGGTTTCGGCCTGGGACGGCGGCTGGACTTGCCGTTCGCCTGGGGGCTGCCCAACGTGCGGGCCTACCTGGCGCGGCCGGTCGGACCGGGAACCGGAGACGAGGGGTGGACGGTGCTGGTCGGGTTCGAGAAATAGGGTCGGAGGGGTGGCACAAATCGCCGCCCGGGGGGACGGCGGATTTCTTGACGCATTAAGCGGGGGGCAGTATATTGCCACTCCGCTCAAGCCGGGCGGTCCGGGGCCGAACTATGGCTCAGACTGGCCAGGCAAGCGTGAAATACGAATTCGGTTCCTCGGTAGCTCAATGGTAGAGCATGCGGCTGTTAACCGCAGGGTTGTAGGTTCAAGTCCTACCCGAGGAGCCAATCCTTTTTCTGCGGAATTCCAGAGGCATTTCGGTTAACGACGCGGCCCGGGGGCGAGAGCTTCGGGGTTTTTTGTATATACGCAGTTCTGGCAAGGGTTTGCGCGGTTCTGGCGGGTGGGGCCGGATTCTCTGTTTTGGGTGAGAGAGTTTGGGGGTCGGTGGGAACAGTCAGGGTTCACGACCGGACCCCGAAGGGTGGTAGAAAAACTCTCGAAATCTCGGTTTAACAACCCCCTCAAATTTAACGCATGGGGACGGACCGATGACCGATCGTAACAGTCGTAAAAGCAACTCATCAGGCGACATCGGCTCCGCCTAGACCTGAAACGGAACGCCGTCTTTCAATTCCAGAACCGTAGCTCCGAAGACGGACCGATACTGATCCGGGAAGAAGGTGTGGATCGGAATGATGTGTTTCGGCTTTATGGCTGTCACCGATTTCTGAAGGGTTTCGAGGGTAGCGTGTCCGCTCGTATGCAGCGACCGCACGTCGAGCCCGAGCTTCTCGGCCGCTTCAACAAATCGCCGCGTCCGATCGCACTTGCGGTAGCCCTCCCATAGCGAGTAGATGAGAATCCCGCTCGTCAAATCCCCCATTCGACGAAGATCGATCTCCATGCCCGGCCGAACGAAGACGAGAAACGCCCCGGGGTTCGCAGCGATCTCCTCCTTGCGGATCTTGAACTGAACTTGGCTATAGGGGATGTCTTGGCGACCGTCCTTGAAAAGGCGATCAGTAATGCGGGCCGGATACCAGACGCGGATGTTCCGATAGCGGGAGTTGCCAGGATAGGGCAGCGAGTCCCCGCCTGGTAGATTGCCCAGTTGGGTCAGGACATGGGCCGAATAGACATCCAGGACGAAGGTCCTGTCAGTCGCCAAGGCCGCCTTGAAGAAGGATACCGCGCGGCTGACGTTCTGGCCGGATTGATAGACTAGTACCGGACGACCGGGGACGGAGCAGATAGCTCTCGCTTCGTCAGCCAACTCCTGCTCGGTCATCACATGTTCGGACTTCCGTCCCATCATGGTGCCTTCGAGAAGGAGTACATCGGCACCTGGAGGTACACGGTCGAGCATCATGTCGGTCGCTTTGCCGACGTGGCCGTGATCGCGGAAGTCTCCCGAGTAGATGACCCGCTTCCCACCGGCCTCGATGTCGAAAGCGAAAGCGCCAAAGCAACTGTGGTCGACCAGGTGGGGCGTGATGTCGAACGCTCCCACTTTGAAGCGGCCAGGCCACTCGAATCGCTCGACCCTCCCTGTTGGACGACCACGGTTGCTGAACATGGCCGTGATCTCGATGAGAGAAGCGGTTCCGGCACTCAGGTAGACCGGGATGTCGGCATGAATGAAATCGAGGAAGCCATAGTGGTCCTGGTGGCCATGGGAGACGAGAACACCCGTGATCTCTGGCGCCTCCCATTTGTAGAGCCCGCCCACATCAGGGAGGACGCCGCGAGCCACCAGTTCAGGGCCGTCAGCGCTCGCATGGTCTCCGATGTCAAATTCGCCGCCACCGGGTTTGACCAGTGGTATTCCCAGATCGACCAGTAGTCGGCAGCCCTCGTGAGCCAATTCGACGCACGACCCACCAATCTCCTTGGCACCACGATGGATGGTCAACTGCATGAGTGGTTCACTCCGTCAATCACCAGCGCGGGTTGCCGCGGAACAGAGTGACCGGGTTCACCTTGCGGATGTCACCGATTTTGTAGGCTGAAATGCCTTGGGCCTTCAGTGTGCGCAGTTCAACGTCGAGCTTCTCCTGTTGCATCGCGTCGAAACCGAACACCAAGAGCCGTGGCGTCGGATCGATCTCGGTTGGCTGCGGCAACGGAACATTCGGTGAGAAGAGCGAATTGATGACGGCGACATGCGCGCGATAGGCATCCAGGACCTCGCGGTATACCGCTGAGTCGTTCAACTGCTTCTGATACCGCGCTATCTGGCGAACGATGCGGGGCGTCGACCCTGTCTTGGCGCGAATCTCTCCATTGCTGTAGTGCTTGGCCTCGAAGAACCGCAGCTGGCCCGTCTTGGTATCCATCAATAGCAGGTCGATTCGGTCCATCGGCGTCCGCTGTTTCCTGCCCGGCTCTGGCAACCCGTCTTCTTGGTGGCGAGCCAGGGATACCTCAATGTCGAGAACGACGACCTGGCGCAGAGGATCCTTCTTCGCGCAGGAGTACCGTCCATACACTTCTGCAACGCCGGCGGCTTCGAGTCCTGAATAGAGCGCACAGTTCTCTTTGATGCGGTCGTATCCCGCAGCGAAGGATGGGGTCGCAGTCAGACTGTCATCCGTCACGTAAGGCTGATTGCTCTTGGCTAAGATGACCGACGCATACTTACTAACCGTCTCATAATAGTCCAGACCAATTTACGTGGAAGCATACTGCATCGTCGGGGCGTGGAAGTATGATGCGACTCGAGCGGGAGTCTTCTGCAGATAACGCAGAAAGGACATCACCTCCCGCTTCAAGTGATCCGGTCCGGCAATCGCCTGTCTGCCGATGCCGTTGTTCTTCAGGTCGTTCCACACGAGTTCGTCCGGATTCAAGTCCGGCGAGTAGGGCGGAAGGTAATGAAGCTCAAGTCGCGGCGCCACGGACTCGACGAACTCGCGGACTTTCTTGGCTTTGTGGGCCGGATGGCCGT
>Ga0210044_10000713_pt1 | contig 50705 bp, 49 predicted proteins | sample CryGey13umfilter_2_FD_183959 | JGI IMG/M metagenome (GOLD analysis project Ga0210044, IMG submission 183959) | Groundwater microbial communities from aquifer in Utah, USA - Crystal Geyser 4/9/14 3 um filter (SPAdes) (version 2) | ecosystem: Environmental > Aquatic > Deep subsurface >...
AAAACAGGCTCTACTGGAAGCGCAATGCTGCCGTACCAGAGCAGATATGTTTGTGACCATGCTGGAAATGGCTGTCCGCAATCATAGCTGCGGAGGCGGTTGCCATTAATCAGAGGGTCTGGCGCGGCCTTGTTTTATGAGTGCAGCCTTGCTGCTCACTTTATTGTTGACGGATATCCGCCCGTGCGGATATGACAATATGTCTTTTTGTTAATAACAGAATAAAACGATCTGGATTTTTGTCATTGCGAGCGACTGAAAAAAGCGCGGCAATCCAGAGCTGTTGCCGGATTTCTTCGTCGTTAACACTCCTCGCAATGACATTTTTTGAATTAATTTAAATAATTATAAATTCGGCTATAAGAACATCATGGATCGCCCTATAATTCATAAATGAATTAACAGCAAATTACAAAAAACTCTGCGGATCAATATCAACATAAATGCGGATCGTAGACGGGGTCTTTACTTGCTGAAGCCAGTTGGCAACGGCTTGCTGGATATTCAGGTTTTTATCGGCGCGCACCAGAAGACGGCGGCGGTAGTGGCCGCGCAGACGGTAGAATGGTGCTTCGGCAGGTCCTAATGTCTGTATTTCCTGCCCCCTATCATTTTTAAGACGCGGGGCGGTTTTTCCCAGCTCTTTTGCAATTTCCATGACAAGCTGCTCGTCCCTGCCCGATACAATAATGCCGACAAGGCGGCTATAAGGCGGCATGTGGGACGCCTCGCGCTCTGCCGCTTCAACCTCCAGAAACGGATCACGGTGATGTCCGGCCAGCGCCTGCATGACCCTGTTTTCCGGGAAGAATGTTTGCAGATAGACATGTCCGGGCAACTCCTCGCGTCCGGCGCGTCCGGCGACCTGATGCAAAAGCTGGTACGTCCGTTCGGATGCACGGAGATCTCCGCCCGCCAGCCCCAGATCAGCATCGACAACCCCGACAAGTGTCAAACGCGGGAAATGATGCCCTTTGGCAATGATCTGCGTGCCGATAATAATATCATAGCGATGGTCACGAATATCATCGAGAAGTGTTTTTAATGTCTCGTGGTCATCGGCGGTATCGCTGGCAAGCACGACAATTCTTGCCTCGGGAAAATAGTTTGTGATTTCTTCGTGGATACGCTCGACTCCCGGGCCACAAGCAGCAAAACTTCCCTGATCCTCACATTCAGGACAGATTTTAGGCACCGTCATAAAATAGCCGCAATGATGACAGGTGAGCCGATTTGTTTTCTTATGCTCGACGAGCCACGCTGTACAACGCGGACAATTCATGCGATGGCCGCATGTCCGGCATAATGTCAAAGGCGCATAACCGCGACGGTTGAGAAAGAGCAGGCTCTGTTCCTTCATTTCCAGATTTTGTGCCAATGCGGCCTGAAGCGTGCCGGAAATAAAATGCTGGCGTGGCGGTTTATCCAGCTTCATATCAATAACATGAACTGACGGCATTTCGGCCACGCCATGACGCTCGGGCAGAGACAACAGATCATATTTCCCGTTCCAGACATTGACCATGGTTTCCAGTGATGGCGTGGCGGACACCAGAACAATCGGAATTTTCCCCATATGGGCGCGGACAATCGCCATATCGCGGGCATGGTAGATTACATTATCTTCCTGTTTATAGGCAGAATCATGTTCTTCATCAACAATAATCAGCCCCAGATCATGGTAAGGAAGAAAGAGCGCCGAACGCGCCCCGACCACTACTTTTGTATGGCCTTCGGCGATACCGCGCCATGTTGTCCGGCGCTGCCCTGCCGAAAGTCCTGAATGCCACAGCGCCGGCTTACATCCGAAACGACGGCGAAAGCGGTCTAGAAAAGCATTGGATAACGCAATTTCAGGCAGCAGAATTAGAACCTGCCGATCCTGTTTCAAGGCTTCGGCGACAGCCTCGAAATAAACCTCGGTCTTTCCCGCACCGGTGACACCATCGAGTAAAGCCGCATGATAATCACCGTCACGGACATAGTCTTTTAATATTCCGGCGGCTTTTTCCTGTGCTCCGGAAAGGGTGACGGATGTTTCATCGGGAACAGGCCTGCGGCAGGGCGCAGAGGAATAAATCCCGGTTATCTGCAGCAGATTATGCGGTAGCATCCCCTTGACCACAGCCGCCGAGCAAGCGGCCTGATCTCCAATTTCTGCTGCCCGGCGCGGCATACCATCGGCAAGAAGCGCCAGAACGCGGCGACGCTGGGGGGAGTGCTGCTGGAGAAATCTGGCGCGGTCTTCCGCTTCAGCATTTAATATATCCGCGACCCAGTCACTTAAAATATATCCGGTCACAGCTTTTGGCGGTTCCAGTGCCGCCGGAACGCTCAGCGCCATTTTCATGACAAAACCACGCGGTGCCATATTATAATGAGCCACCCAGTCCAGAAATCTCCGCGTAACCTCCGGCATTGACGGTACATCATAGCGGGCAAGAATAGCCTTGAGTTTTTTGGCAGGAACCGTTTCCCCGGACGTTCCCCAGACAACACCCGGCACTTCCCGGTTTCCGAGCGGGACACGTACATAATCACCCTGCCCAAGCGCCAGATCTTCCGGCGCGGCATAGCTATAGGTTTTGTCCACCGGATACGGCACAAGGACGCTCAGAAGCTTTTGCGGCTTTTCCTGTGCGGCTTCCGATTCTATATCTTGAAAAAGACTCTGCATCTGTTAGGTATTAGCATAGATTTAAATCAATCAGGAGTGCCACTATGAAATTCTTTGTCGATACCGCAGATATTAACGATATTAAAGATCTTGCCGCCACTGGCTTGCTGGACGGGGTGACAACCAATCCCTCGCTTATCATGAAAAGCGGTAAAGAGTTTATCCCCCTGATCGAAGAAATCTGCAGTGTTGTCGCAGGGCCGGTCAGTGCCGAGGTTGCCGCCACCGACTATGAAACCATGATTAAAGAGGGGCGTAAACTGGCCAGAATTGCCGATAATATCGCCGTCAAAGTGCCGCTGACACCCGATGGTCTGAAAGTGTGTAAAGAACTTTCCGATAACGGAACGATGGTCAATGTCACCTTATGCTTTAGTTCCGCGCAAGCCATTCTTGCCGCCAAAGCCGGAGCAAGCTTTATTTCTCCCTTTGTCGGACGGCTGGATGATCTGGCGGGGGATGGCATGAATTTAATCGCCGAAATCTGCGCGATTTACGAGAATTACCCCGATTTTGCAACGGAAGTTCTGGTAGCCTCTGTCCGCCACCCGATGCATATTGTTGAAAGCGCGCTTCTGGGCGCTCATGTTGTCACCTGTCCGCCCGATGTGATCCGCAAGCTTTATAAACACCCGCTGACCGATAGCGGCCTGAAAGCTTTTGAAGAAGACTGGAAAAAAACAGGCCAGAGTATCTTGTAAAAATATGAAAACTATTTTTCTTGCTCTTTAAATGCATTTTCATGTATAAATTTATACATATAAAATCAGGAGAGTAAAATGGGTATTCGCAGCATTTTAAAAGACATATGGAACGCATTAACGGAAGCGCATGGTCCTTTTTCTCCTGCACCTGAAGTGAAAGAAAGCCTTGAGAAAAAAGGCTATCAATTTAAAGAGGTAACCTTAACTGCGCCCATCGCAACAGGGGTCACTCTTTATAATATTACCTCTCCGGAAGGAGATGATATTGGTCGTACAAAAACAGGAAGTGAATCTCTTGCGCAATATTTCCGAGCTTATAAACAAACTGCCGAAGAGTGCCGCTCCAAAGAACCTGCCATGCCACCATCCAGACTCAAAGGCTTTTTAAAAAATCTGTTTAAAGAAGCGCATCATCCGCTCAACCCGTCACCTGAGGTTATGAAAACATTACAGGAAAAAGGCTATAAGTTCACGTTCAATCCTCTGGCAGGGAGAGGATTCATCACAAACAATTATACTGTGACGACACCCTATGGCACTCCTATCGGAATCAATTACATCCCTGTCAATAAACTGGCTGTTGCCCGTTATAACCTTGATTATGTACAAGCTGTCAAACAATGCGCACAACATAAGCCATCCTGATCTATCCCCGTAGAAGCTTTTTATTTTTTAAAACCACGTGATCTTTAAGAGAAGCGCGGCTATAATTGTTATGGTATAATTCTCTCCAGAAGGTTTCACAAATGTCCAGCGCCATGACCGATAAAAACATATCCCCTGCCCTATCTGCCGAAGAAATCATTTCCTGGCTGCGCGAGAATCCGAATTTTCTGCATGACTTCCCGGAGGCCTGCGATCTTCTTGATCCCCCGCGCAATCACAAGGATCAGGGAAAATCCGTTGTCGATTTTCAGCAGTTCATGGTTAAACGGCTTCGTGCGGATCGGGATGGTATTATTGAGGAAGCCCGCGAAATTGTTGAAACCAGCCGTGCGAATATGAGCAACCAGATGCGCATTCATAATGCTGTGTTACTGCTTCTTGACGCCGCCAGTTTTGATGATTTTATCCATGTAATCATCATGGATATTGTTGCTCTTCTGGATCTTGATATCATCTCTCTGGTCGTTGAGGCTGACGGCAACGATATTCCACATATCAACCTGCCCGGCGTTCATGTAGCCAGTGCCGGAACAATCAATTTACTCATGAATAACCGCAAAATTGTACTGGAATCCCATATCAACGGACTGGATCAGGTTTATGGGGGCGGAGCGGGTCTGGTAAAATCCCAGGCTTTATTGCGTCTGCATATTGCCGCCCATGCGCCGGATGTCCTGCTGGCTTTTGGAAGCCGCAATCCTGAACTGTTTCAACCCGGACAGGGAACAGAGCTGACCCTGTTTCTTGGCCATATTATCGAACGGTGTTTCCGCCAATGGCTGAATCTCCCCCCCCAATCATAAAGGCCGAGATTTTTGCCCTTTGCGCTCCTGATCTAGCTGAAACCCTGCATCAATGGCTGCGTTATCTGCAATACGAGAAATATGTATCCCGTCACACATTGCGGGCTTACGCGGGGGATATTTCGCAATTCATCAGGTTTCTGGTCGATCATCATGGCAAAATGCCCTGCCTTGATGATCTGTCGCAAATGAGTCTGCGCGATTTCCGTTCATGGATCTCTGGCCGCGCAATTGAAGATGCCAGTGCCGCAACGCGCTCCCGCGCTCTTTCGGGTGTGAAGAATTTTCTGGGCTGGCTCGACAAACAGGGCATCATGCATAATCCGGCAATTCTCCTTGTGCGCAGCCCTAAAAAACCCCATAAACTTCCCCGCCCCTTATACGAAAAGCAGGCGCTGGCACTGGTCAATGACCCCGGTGATGAAAGCTGGATTGACAAACGCAACCGCGCTCTTTTTACCCTGCTTTACGGCTGCGGCCTGCGGATTGAAGAGGCGCTGTCTTTGACACTCAACGATATGCCGCGTGAAGGTTATCTCCGGATCATGGGAAAAGGCCGTAAGGAGCGGCAGGTTCCCGTTTTAAAAATCGTTGAGGAAATGCTGGATCTCTATCTCAAAGCCTGCCCGTTTCCGGCATCGCCCGAACGGACGATCTTTCTGGGAGCGCGCGGCAGAAAACTTAATCAGGGCGTGGCACAAAAAATGATGCGCGATATTCGCGGCAAATTCAAACTACCGGAAACAGCAACGCCCCATGCCCTGCGACATAGTTTTGCCACACATCTGTTAAAAAACGGTGCTAACTTACGTGAAATTCAGGAGCTTCTTGGCCATGCCTCACTCAGCACCACCCAGCGTTACACGGAGATAGACCCCACAAAATTACTGGAAGTCTATAAAAACTCTCATCCCCGCAATAAAGACTCTTCATAAAAATATTTTCATATTGTAAAAAATCATTTACATTAAGCGGGTTCCAGCAAAAACAGGAGGGTTCTATGGAAGACAGTGAAAAATCGGCAGAACAAATTAAATTTGAAAAAATGGGAGCGTTCTATAACCGCATGGCAAACACAGGAAGCGGTGTTCACCCTGATGCGGGGCATGATTACGATACAGCCAATAAAAGGGACAAAGCCTATCCTCGGACACTGCCTCTAGCCCGCACGTTTTAATAATGAACCGGTTTGTCAAACAAGGATTTATTCTTGTCATCCGTATAGATGTTTTCCGGCGCATCGACATGATGCGTATAGACGTATAAAATATTGCCCCAATCCCCCCTTCTATCCCAACCGTCATAATTTCCAAGAGGCATACGGTTTATATTTTTAAAAACAAACCGGATTGTATTATCAAGATTAATAGAAAAATCATCTGAAAAACTGGCAGACACCACATAATTCGCTACCATAACACCGTCAGGTTTCAATGCTTTTTTAATCTGTTCAAAAAATTCGAGTGTAACAAGATGTTCGGGCGTTTTTGACGGGCCACGAAAAGCATCCAGTATAATGAGATCAAATTTTTTCTCCAGATCATGCAAATAGGCACGCGCCGGCACAGGAACAAAACTCTTGTTGGGGGTGAGCTTTTGTTCAAGAAAATAAGTTTCCGCTATTTTTTGCATATCCTTATCAATATCAATATAAATATAATTATTTTTCTTATCCGTAATACCAACAGTAAAACCACCGGCACCTACCACCAGAATATCGTGCGGCAATCCCGGCCTCCATAAAAGAGGGTCAATAAAAGTGCGTTCTATATATTGGATATAATTAAAAGTAGAGCCTCCCGTTTCCTTATGAATAGCCGATGACATATTATGATTAATCATCATCGTTCTTGTCTGCCCGAAATCTTTAATAGCAATCGTATGATATTTATTATCAGCCACAATATCCCGGCTCTTCATAAGAAAGCCGCTATTCAGAACAAGCGCAAAAATAAAACAGCCCACAGCGGCCAAAACCTCCCGACTTATAATTTTTTTAGACAGCAGCATAACAAGAACTGTCATGCACCCGATCGTCACAACAGCCGTATAATGAACCCCAATCCATGCCATCAATGCCAGCGTGCAGAACACCGCCCCCATAAATGACCCCAGTGTCGAGACAAACAGAATTCTTCCCGCCATAACCGGCAAACGATCCTTTGGGAAATAATTACTCACAAGAGGAACAGTTTGTCCCAGCAAAAACACAGGATAGACAAGAAAAAGAACTGCATAAATGAAAGTCAGGCTAAAACGATCTCTAAAACTGCTAAAATGCAAAAATGTATCTATAAGCCAGACAAGAAACAGATAAGACAATCCCGCGCTGAGAATTACAGAAGAAATCAAAAGATTGCGAATCAACTTTTTACGGATTGTCGAACGATGCCGACCATGATGGCGCGTTTTGAATTGACCGCCCGCATAATAACCAAAAGCCAGCGGCATCAGAACGGCCGCAACAATAATGGAAATTGTATCAGTTCCGCTGCCCGTAAAGGGTATCAGAAGACGGATCGCCAGCAGTTCTGTAGAAAGAACCACATAACCTTCAATAAAAATAATAAAAAACAGTTTCAATACAGGTGTCATGATATTATAGTATAAAACAGTTTTAACCTTGGCGACTATCTCATGTTCAAAGTTTTACCCACAAAAATTTTCCCTGTAGAAATAACCTCTTACGATTTGTTAAAGACATTTGCTATTATTTTTATGGTTATAGACCATACCGGATATTATTTTTTTCCGGATGAGTCCTGGTGGCGTGTGGCAGGACGTTTATGCGTTCCTGTCTGGTTCTTTTTAATTGGTTATGCCAGAAGCCGTGATACAGGATCGCGTTTATGGATCGGTGCCCTTATTCTTGTCACTGTCTATCTTCTCGCTGGCTCACATTTTATTCCTTTCAATATATTGATCACCATCATAATTTTACGGTTGATCATTGATCCGCTGATGAAATTTTCACAGCAGGGCATATTCCATTTTACCGGTCTTTGTTTTATTTCTTTCCTGCTCATTATCCCGACAAGCTATGGTGTCGAATATGGTACACAGGGAATTATCCTGGCAATGGCAGGATATTATGCCAGACACTATCAAAAAATGGGGCTTGATAAAATATTTGTTAGAAATTTCATGATTTTCTCCAGCTTCTTTTTTGTCATCCCCCAATTTCTTCTCCATGGCTTCTCTCTCCTTCAGTTTTATGTTCTGTTTTCAGGTATAGCCGCTGTCTATTACTGGCTTTATCATTTCAGTTCTACAACCCATCCTGTTCTGACAGCCAAACTGTCTCCGGCTATAAGCAGATTGATTAAATTTACAGGGCGACGCACTCTTGAAATTTATGTTGCGCATATCGTCCTTTTTCAAGTCATTGCACTCCTTGAAAGACAGGAGCGCTTTGGCCTGTTTGAATGGAAATTAATGCCACAATTTTAAGTAATTGAAATGACACAAAAAACACTGCCACAAGGGATTACATCCTATGATCTTCTAAAAACCTTTGCAGTGGTTTTCATGATTATTGACCATACCGGATTCTTTTTTTATCTGGAGGATAACTGGTGGCGTGTGGCAGGCCGTTTGTGCGTTCCTGTCTGGTTCTTTCTGATCGGCTATGCCAGAAGCCGTGATACCGGATCCCGTTTATGGATCGGAGCAACAGTTCTGATCTGCGGAAATATGATTGCCGGCCTTCATCTCCTTCCTTTGAACATTCTTTTTACCATGATACTTATTCGTCTGCTTCTTAATCCGCTCATGGAACGATCGCTCCGTGATGTACAGACCTTCTGGGGCATCAATGCTCTTTTGTTTTTTCTTATTATCCCGACAAGCATGATTTCCGAATATGGTACTTTAGGAATTATCATGGCCATGTTCGGCTGGCTCATACGACACCAGAATGAATTAAAAAACGGCCAGACGCTGCGTAACCACTATTTTGCTTTTGCAGCCCTCACATTTATTGCAACTTCATATCTGACATTCGGTTTCAACCAGAATCAGGGGATCTTACTTGCGATTGGCACTTTTATTGTTATGCGCACTTTATTTCTCTTTCAGCCCATGACCTTCACTGGACTAAGCGAAAAACTTCCGCATCCCTTTGTTAAGCTACTGCATTTTACAGGGCGTTATACGCTTGAAATATATGTCCTACACCTGCTGCTATTTTATACGATCGGTTTATTCACGAGTCCTGACCGCTTTTCCTTATTCGACTGGACACTTTTCTATACGGCCAAAGAATAATAATGATACAGATAAAGAGATCCGGTAATCAGAATCCGTCCCGGGGTCTTATTATTGCTTACAATATCCCGGAGCGCCTCTCCAGGAGATCCTGCCGATGACACGCTTTCATAACCACTCGCCAGAATCAGATTTTTCAGATCTTCCCCCCGATAGGCCTGCGGCTCCCCTTCCATATCTATGGCAACAATCCCTGATATATAAGGAAATTGCGGACGCAGAAAAGACACCGGATTTTTACGGCTCATCATCCCTGTGACCAGATATGTTTTTTTCTTACCCTGCTCTGCCCAGTTTTTTTCCTGTAGTGCCAGCGCTTGTCCGGCGCTTTCATTATGGCCGCCATCAATCCACAGCTCCCAGCTATCGGGCAGGTTTTTTTGCTCCAGCTTTTCGAGGCGCCCCGGCCAGCGGACATTCAGCAATCCTTTTTTTATGGCATCTTCCAATATCTCAAAATCTTCTATGTGGTTCAAGCAGGTAAGAGCCGTTGCCACATTGTCCTGCTGGTGAATACCGAAAAGATTTGTAGGGGGAAGCGGCATGCTTATATTTCCGGTTTTAAAAAGGGGACTGGATAAAACTCCGGCTCTTTTTTCAAAAACACAATCAATCACGGGATCAGGCTGTATACTGGTAATACAAGGGACGCCCGCCTTCATAATACCCGCTTTTTCCGCCGCAATATCCACAAGATTGTCTCCTAAAAACTCCATATGGTCATAGCCAATACGGGTTATGATTGTCGCCAGCGGCTGCTCAATGACATTGGTACAGTCAAGCCGTCCCCCCAAGCCGGTTTCCAGTAGACAGATATCGGCAGGAACGCGGGAAAACGCACAAAAAGCCAGTGCCGTTGTGATTTCAAAAAATGTCAAAGCCCCCTCTCTGTTGGCAGACACTGCTTCATCCAGAAGATCTTCAAGCATGACATCGTCAATTTCCTGTCCGGCAAGAACAATACGCTCGTTAAACCGGATAAGATGGGGTGATGTATAAACATGAACGCGGTAACCGGATGCCTCGAAAATACTGCGCAACATAGCAATAACCGAGCCTTTCCCGTTGGTTCCGGCAACATGGATGACAGGCGGCAAATGCTTATGAGGATTTCCGAGCGTTTCCAGTAAATCGATATAGGGTTTCCGGATTGTTAAATCTATCGAAGGGCCGCCCCGTAACTCAAAAAGCGCCTGCAATTTTTTTTGCAGAACATTGTTGGAATGACGGGCATCTGCGGCATACATAACCGATTAACGATCTGCTGCTTTTGAAGCGCGGGACTTATTTGTGTTAGCGGGTGGCTTGATGGAAGATTTTGTTTTGATTGCAACAAGACCCTGCGCATTTATACCCGCCTGTGACTTTCTTGCATTTCCCTTTTTTGCACCGCCACGACCAGAATCATCATGTCCGCCATATTTTTTTGTTTCACTTTTTTTTGTTTTGTTAAAAACAAGATCAAGAATACGGATCAGTGTACCGCGCATTTCACTTCTTGAGACCACCATATCCACCATCCCGTGCGTTAAAAGATATTCGGCAGTCTGGAAATCATCAGGGAGATCCTCGCGAATTGTTTCCTGAATCACCCGTTTTCCGGCAAACCCGATAGTACAGCCCGGCTCGGCAATGTGAATATCTCCGACCATTGCAAAGGAGGCACTAACCCCGCCCGTCGTCGGATCTGTTAAAATCACGATATAAGGAAGCTTTGCCTCCTTGACCATTTCTGCCGCAATGATTGTACGGGGCATCTGCATCAGGGAGACCATCCCTTCCTGCATCCGCGCCCCACCCGATGATGGAATAACAATAAAAGCAGCATTCTTGTGAACAGCCATTTCTGCTGCGGCGACAATTCCTTCCCCGACAGCCGCGCCCATAGACCCGCCCATAAAGGAAAAATCAAAAGCGGCAATAACAGCGTTCATATTTCCGATTGTACCCTGTGCAATGACAAGCGCATCATCGCGGTGGGTCTTGCTGCGCGATTCCCGCAAACGGTCACTATATTTTTTACGATCCTTGAATTTCAAAGGATCATAAGGAACGCGTGGCAACGGTAATTCCTTATATTGACCCTCATCAAACAAAGTCGCCAGACGCTCGCTAACACTGATATACATATGATAACCGCAATGAGAGCAAACATTGAGTTTTTCTTTAACATCACGGTGAAACAGCATGTCCGCACAGGCAGGACATTTCTGCCAGAAATTATCCGGAACTTCTTTCTGCTCAACGATCGACCGGATTTTCGGACGTATAAAATTGGTTAGCCAGTTCATACTTTTCTCATCTTCTATTAAGGCAGGGACAATTTATCCCGTATTATACCCCATCATGTCAAGTTTACATGGCTCAATATTACAGAGTATATACATAACACCAGTGCTTTTAAGGAGATTTAGGAGCCGCATATCCTTTTTGATCCGTTATTTCCTGAATAGCGCGTGAAATGGGACTTTCCGGCTGAACCATCCGTAAATCAATAAATCCTGTACTTTGTTTATCCCACCAATGCATTTCCTTCATCGGTTGCGTCACAATCAGTTTTATAGAATCCCCTTTTTTAAAAGCATGTCCGGCGAACCTGAACTCAGTTGTCAGGCCAGATGCAGAAAGATCAAGAGGAATAGCCGGCCTGTCTCCGATCTGGATTAAAGCCGCGCCCTTCTTCTTGGTCGGGAAAGATACGCCTGCACGTATCTGGGTCAGGATACCATCCTGTTCTACTTTATAAGTATATTCAGTTCTACCATCCTGATTTTTTTTGCCTCTATAGTGATTCAAATCAATTCTCACGGTTTCTCCCTGTGTAGGAAAAATTGCAGGATCGTGACGTGTCCACTTGACCATTTTAGATAAAAGATCCGCTGCTTTTTGTTCATGAATAACGCCAGCGCCGCAACGGTCATTCATTTTTATACCTGCAACATTCCGGTAGACAGGAACGATATGATCTGTTTTTTCGTCAATCAAATTCTCTGATTTTGCCGTCAGCATCAGTGCCATTAAAATGTCCTCATGAACGACCCCTTCGGGAAAGGAAGCAGACCGCGCAAAAATATCGGCAAGGCGCTCCTCGACTGCTGCGGCCGCAGGTGCGCTAAAGGATGTCCCATGATAAAGCCAACCATGATTATAAGGTAAAAGAGCACAAAATGTTGGGTGCGTATAGCTATAACCCTCAATAACCATGTTTTTATTTTTTTCCAGTCTGGCAGCCCCCACCGTTACCGTGTTAATGTGATGGAATATCTCCCCTCCGTCCTGCATACAAAAAGAGATATTATCAACGCTCAGGCAGGGATCAAATTCTCCCATATTTCCTACGCTTTTATAATAAATAAACTGTGTTACATCTGTTCTTCCAAGAAAATTCGGAAAAAAACTGTCCCTTGCCTGATATATTTTCGAGGACTTTTTATTGACATCCTCATAAATACTATTGGAAACAATAACATAATCATTCCTATTGAATTTCAGGATCGTTGTCAGAGCCTCGCCATAAAAGCTTCCCGGATTTTCCTTGACAGCGATAACATCCTGCCATGTTTTAGAGCCTAATGCCCGGCTTGTTCCCAAAGCAGCACGACTGGTATTATGAATATGCCATATCTCTTCCGCTGCCTCATACGCAACGTACTCTGCAATAACCAAAGACGGATTGATGCCATTATCCGGAATCACGTTATGATCATACCGGATTTGTTTATACATGGAGAAGTCACTTTCCGGCTCGGCATGCCAGACATCTTCTCCCCGCAAAGGGACGTATCTTTTGCTGTTTTTCTCAAGATAGGCGCGCATAAATTCTCCGGATGTCATGAGCGCCGGAGAACGGGGAGGTCTCTCTGGTTTTTTCATTCCAAAGTTCTCGACCAGAGTTTTTCTGAATGACGGGGAGGCATAATCAAATACATGGCTTCCCCGATGATCCCACGGATCCAAGGCCAGTTTATTATCATGAATATACTCCATAAGCTTTATTGAACCGCCCCTGGCGGCAATATGCAGAAGATTAAGACCACTGACCGAATCCTCCAGAACAACAGAGTGCAGATCAAAAATCGTGCGTACTTCATCAAGGACTTTTATGATTTTATCCTCCTCTCTCGGAAGATCGGCTTCTGAAAGCAAAGACCAGAAAAATGTTCCTTCTTTCTCAAGAAAGTCAAAACGGCGGCCATGATTTTCATGCAGATAAAAAAGAAGATCCCATTGATCTATCCTGTTCTGTCCGACGACATCGCTTTTGATAATCAGTTCTTCAACACCGCGCCCTGATTTATCCCTGGCGTTAATGTCGGCACCATAAGACAGCCCCAAATCAAGAACACGCCGGCGTGGATATGTTTCCGCCATATATAAAAAGGCAGTATCTCTTGTTTTCCGGGCAACTTCGGGGCTCACTTTATTAAGCCTAAAACCGCGCTCAATCGAGATAATGGCATTTTCACGTCCAAAATATAGAGCATCCCGATAACAGGGCGCTGGCAAAATAGTGCCCTGGTCAAGCTCCTCCTTTGTCAGATCCCGTTCACTGGCTACATAGACACATTCCGCAGACATGAAATTTGGAGCAGGTAACCCGGTGATCGGCACAAAATCAACAGGTGATTTATCTTCCTCATGTGCCGTACCCGCATACCAGCTCGCAGCACAGGCCAGAATAAGAGCGCCCAGCGCAAGATTTGTCATAGACTTATTTTTGTCGACCATCATCTTCCCCTTTTAAAATTTTTTTTCCAGATATAGCCTTCCTGTTGAAAAAAAACTATCCCCTAAATATTTTTATATGAAAGACGGGGATAACCGCTGAAATCACTTGGTTGCCCGTGAGTCTGTGCTATATTCTGATTCTTAATCAGAGATAATTTATAGAGCTTGGGGTAAATATCATGAAATTTACAATTGATCGCGCAGCCTTACTGAGATCATTAAATCACGTCCAGAGCGTTGTCGAACGCCGGAACACCATTCCCATTCTGGCAAATGTGCTCCTGAAAGCCGAAGATGGCATACTGACCATGTCCACAACCGACATGGATCTGGAGATTCATGAATCCGTTGCCGCCGATGTCACAACAGCGGGCGCCACCACGGTTCCGGCTCACACGCTCCATGATATTGTTCGTAAGCTTCCGGATGAAACAGCGGTCGGATTAAATCTTGCCGATAGTGGAAACATCATGACGGTTCAGTCAGGACGCTCGAATTTCCGGTTAAGCTGCCTTCCCGTTGCTGATTTTCCTGAAATCAGTAATGCCGAATTTCCGGTTGTATTTTCGATTCCGGCGGCGGATTTGCGCGCCTTGATTGATCGTACAAAATTTGCCATGTCTACCGAGGAAACCCGTTATTATCTGAACGGCATCTATCTTCATGCCGCCGATTCTGATGGTACAGGCGTTTTACGCGCTGTGGCCACAGATGGTCACCGGCTGGCGCTTTTTGACATGTCTTTGCCAGATGGCGCGGCGGAGATGCCCGGTATCATCATCCCTCGTAAAACAATTGGTGAGTTACGCAAACTTCTCGAAGAAGCTGCAGACACGATAACAGTCAGCCTGTCCGAAAGCAAAATTCGTTTTTCTTTTGATCATATCGAACTAACCAGCAAATTAATTGACGGTACTTTCCCGAATTACGAACAGGTTATTCCTAAAAATAATGATAAAATCATCGAGGTTGATCCCCGCGTCTTCAGCAATGCCATTGACCGCGTTTCTACCATTTCCGATGGCAAATCACGCGCCTTGAAAATCACCCTGAACGGCACGACCATGACATTGTCCGCGAACTCGCCTGACTCTGGAAGCGCCACAGAAGATATTGAAATTCATGGCAATGATAACATGGAGATTGGATTCAACGCCCGCTATTTACTGGATATTACCAGCCAGATTCAAGGCGAGGGATGCAGTATGGTTCTTGCCGATTCTGCATCTCCTACGATCATAAAAGACACAGCCGATAACAGTGCGCTTTATGTATTGATGCCGTTGCGGGTTTAATACTTTTATAGTCAAATTTATAAATATCAAGACATCATCATCGCCTGAATTCACTTATGAATTATAGGGCGATCCATTCCTGTTTCTTCTGCACTTTTTATTATGATGAATGGCACGCATGAGGCGTGCAATGATGATTCTGGTGCCCCATTTATTGACATAACTAACAAAACATGATATGCTGCTGTAAAATTTGATATGCGGTTAAAGAAAGAGTGATTGCATGTACAAAAAGCTGAAAAAGCAGAATGGCGAAAAATTCTCCCAAACGCTCCGGAATTTTCACAATGGCATTCTGGAGATTCCTGATCTTGATGTTATCCTCCGCCATGCGGGGCGGGAGGCTCAGGATGCAGAACTATTGCTGCCTTATCTTATGAGTTTACTGGCATCCAATGATGATACCCTGCCCCTGCTGCACCGGGCGACCCGTTTGTTCTGCTGAACCGGGCCAGGGTACGAGGCCTTCCACGCCGATACACTGGAAAAGCAGAACAGCATTAAAGGTTATTTCAAACAAGGCGAGCTGCTCTGCACCTTGAATGACAGCGCCCGTTACCAAAACTATCACATTGTCCATGCCGTCAAAAAAGACGCGGATCAAATCAAACGCGAGGATTTCAAGGGAAAAGAAGCGCGGCAGGATGAATACGGCACCTCGGTGATTTCGATCCAGATGCTGAAAAAAGGCGGATTTATCAGCATAAAAAACCGTTATAATCACGCGGTTTCCTATTGCGACAACACCTTTAACAGCAACCCGGATAATATTATTCCAGGGCTTTCCAGCGCCCTGAAAGAGCATTTCAATGTTGAGTTTTCAACCACCGGGTCTGCACTGCCCGATGGATTTGTTTTGATGGGAGACCAGCTTTTCAAATACCATACCGAGCACCACAACATTTATTACGGCGATCAGGCATGGGCTAAAAACGGTACGATCCACAAGATCAACAATGTTGCCGGCGACGCCTTGTTTGACGGGTTCTTGTTTGAGGATGAAACCAAGACCCTGAAAAAAATTGACCCTGCATACGAAGACAGCTTTGCCGATGATTTTAACCGGTGCTACGGTGGAAACCGCGGCTTAAACGTTAAAAATGGCAATCTGTATCTGGATGACAACCTATTGATCGGTGCGGAACAATCACGGATCAAAACCCTTGATCTTCCGGCGCTGACCACGATGAGCGACAGCTGCCTTTTCAACGCCCCTTTCCTGACGCAGTTTGAAGCGCCTGCGCTCACCACGATGGGCAGCGACTGCCTTCGCTACGCCGAGACCCTGACGCAGTTTAAAGCCGATGCGCTCACCACGATGGGCAATCGCTGTCTTGCAGGCTCTCCGGATCTAGGGGGCTGTTTCAAAGCGCAACATATCAAGCCAGCCTTCGTGATATAATCGTTTACGTTAATAACAGAATAAAACGATCCGGATTTTTGTCATTGCGAGCGACTGAAAAAAGCGCGGCAATCCAGAGCTGTTGCCGGATTTCTTCGTCGTTAACACTCCTCGCAATGACATTTTTTGAATTAATTTAAATAATTATAAATTCAGCTATAGGCTGCTCCCCTAATCCTCCATTTTAAAACAAGGAGATACAGGAAAATAAAATAGTAAAGATACACTTCTTCAACTTCGCTGATACGCTCAAACAAAATGATATGCATAGCGCCGGAAACTTCATCCAGGATTTTCAGGACGACCAGAGTTCCGGCTATCACAGCAAGAACGGCAGGAGGATAAATAACCGCAAACTGATCGGGCAAAAAACCCTGTTTGTATTTGCGAAGAAGCGGAATAATAAGGCCACCTGTCAAAACACCGATCTCCAGTAGAATACGCGGTTTCTGATCAAGCCAGCTTGAAGTATTATGAAAGTTTATTTCTTTCTGGTCATTTACAGCCGCCCAGAATTCCGGCGTTGTCCAGTCCATAAAATGCTGTCCCCAGCTTATCTCCTCGCCGGCGACATAAAAACAACCGGCACAGGCCACAAAAAGCCACACCCTCAGCCATTTGGGCCATTTCTTTTTATCCATTTGAAACAGAGTCCAGAGCGCGATAACGAATGCGCTGGAAATTGCTGCAAACTGAAGCAGTTCATGCGGCCCATTTTCACTATGAAGCTGCGACAAAACAGCCGGATCAAGAGACATCTCAAGAATAATCTGGATCACCATAAACAGCGCAGGAATCCACAACCACCAGAATTTATTTATCTCATAAGGTTTCGCAAACATTTTATTTTTTCCTGTGACTCTGTTTTATTAACGCTCTATTAAGCTTTATCCCCCTAAAATTCTTTATTATGGATAATAATAAAACCAAAGGATAACACTATGACTCTTGTACCGACTGATTTGATATTTTCACAGCAAAATTTTCAGACTTACTTCCCTTTGAGCAATGGCAGGATTGTCATTGCCGGTGGAAAAAGACCGGGACAAACGGCAGCTCTGGCACGTTATAACATCTTTGCGAGCAAAGAAGGACGAAAACATGTCATAGAGCTTGGCTATGGCATTGTCCCGACCCGGGCAAAAATACCGAAAGATTACCCTCTGCTCCTGCCAAAACTGGATTCTGAACTAGGTCGCTTTAATATTGACGGCAATATTAACAATATTCTGATTTTAAAGTTCAGGGAAACCACAGACCACAAATTGTTACTTTATAAAATAAGAAATTTTAATGCGCCTTGCGAGATTAAAGTCGGAGAAGGAAAAAATGAAAAACTGGCGCTCGCGGTGCTGGATATCGTTCATTTGCGCCTTGAAGAGATCCTCAAAAACCAGATCAATGCCAAACAGCCCCCGCAGGTTATGATTGGACTCATCCACCATGCTATTGAAATGCGCATCGGGCATAAGTTACGGCAAAAAGCTATTTGTTAAAACGGGTTCTTCCTGATTACGGCGTCTTGTCCTGAAACGCACATAAATCCCGAACAAGACAATCCGGGCATTTTGGTTTTCGTGCCACACAAATATAGCGACCATGCAAAATCAACCAGTGATGGGCATGAAGTTTAAATTCATCAGGAATAACTTTTTCCAGCGCGGCCTCGACTTTGTCCGGCGTATTCCCCGGCGCCATTCCCGTACGGTTCGCAACACGAAAGATATGAGTATCAACGGCAATTGTCGGCTCTCCAAAGGCCATATTCAAAACAACATTCGCCGTTTTTCTGCCCACCCCCGGAAGCCTGACCAATGCCTCCCGATCACGGGGAACCCTGCCATGATGCTCCTCTATTAAAATCCTTGAAAGAGCGATAATATTTTTTGCCTTGCCATTAAAAAGGCCGATCGTTTTGATATAATCCCGAACCCTGTCTTCACCAAGCGCAAGCATTTTTTCCGGCGTATCCGCAGCAGCGAACAAGGCAGGCGTGGCCTTATTCACGCCCTTATCTGTCGCCTGCGCCGATAACACGACAGCAACAAGCAGAGTAAAAGGACTGGTATGGAACAGCTCCCCTTCCGGTGCGGGATTTTTTTGCCGCAAGCGACTGAAAAACTCATGGATTTCACTTTGTTTCATCTTGATCCGCTATTAGAGAGGAACTTTAAAAATACTGGTATGAGCGGAAGCCCCTTTATGTGTTCCGTTAGCACTTCCATTCAGCCCTGCACAGGATGACAATAAAAAGACTAAAACCAGAAAAACTAAAATTTTTAAAAAACTTTTTCTCATAACCCGGATAAAATACACGCAATAAAGTATATTTTAAAGGATTCTATTGTACCCCGGGCGCGGCTTCCGCCCGATGTATATTTCCCTAACACATGATAGTCGCATTTCCAAAAGAAAAACGGCTCGCAAAAACGAGCCGTTTTATGAACTGTCTTTGTTATTTTATGGTTAGCGCTGGTTCATAAAATGAAGAATATACTGAAACAGGGCAATAAAGCTTATATAAAGCGTCAGAGCGGCGCTCCATCCCATACGGCTATTGGCATCATCACCGGCGGCAGGATGATACATCTCCTTCATGGCCTGCGTCTGCCAGGCGGTTATGCCCGAGAAAGCCAGAATACCCACGGCTGAAATCAGATCAAAAATACCTTCTGACTTAAAAATAAAGCCATTGAGCAGACTCATAATCAAAACACCCCAGACTCCCATAACCGCAAAACTCATGAGACCATCCAGATTCTTTTTCGTCGTATAGCCAAAAATACTAAGACCCGCGAACATACCTGCGGCAACAAAGAAAGCACGGAAAATCGTTTCATGCGTAAATGCAAATAAAATCACGGAAAAGCTGATGCCATAAAGGACACTGACGGCAAAGAACGAAATTCGCAGCTTTGCCGGTGTCATTGTCATCGGATTAAAGCCAAACCACACAACAGCCAACGGTGCAAACATCACAACATACACAATCGGCGCCGTCATGAAAAAGCCCATCAAGGCTGGTGTTGCTGCAACGAAATAGGCTGTCAAAGCCGTTACCAGCACCCCTGCCGTCATGCGGTTATAGATACGCTGCATATGCGAACGAAGCCCGGCATCGTAGACCGTGGCCGTACTGCGTGTCCGGGAATTTATATGATCAGGTTGCATTAATATTTCTCCACTATAGTTAACTGTTCCAGCTTCTCAAAAAGTGAAAAGCTGCTACACTCTTATATAATCTATTCTAACGTTTTTCAAAGGATTTAGGAAATTTTATTGAAACAATTTTATGAAGCAATAGACATCCTGTCTTAAAATTCATATAATAGAAGAATAAGGACGGACAGATTCATCTGTCGCTTAAGTCCTGTATTTCGTGTTTGATATTCATCCGAGTGGTTTTTATGGCTTTTTTTGTAACGTCCAGAACAAAAAACTCTTTCTCTGATTTAAGTTTAAAATTTTTATTGGCCTTCGCATTTTTTGTTTTTGGTCTGTCCTGTCTTACACCGCCTCCCGCTCTGGCAAACGGAAACCCTCGTTATGCCTCTATTGTGATGGACGCAGAAAGTGGCCGGATCCTGCATGAGCGCTACGCCGATAAATCCTTGCATCCGGCCTCACTCGTCAAAATGATGACGCTTCTTATGGCCTTTGAAGCTATCGAAAAAGGAGAGATTTCCTTACGTGACCGCATTACAGTCTCAAAATATGCCACGACCATGATTCCCAGCAAACTTGATTTGCCGGCAGGATCGACCATCCGTGTTGAGGATGCCATTTACGCCCTTGTCACAAAATCAGCCAATGATATCGCTGTAGCAATCGGTGAGAAAATAGGCGGCTCAGAAAGCCGTTTTGCCGATCAGATGACAAAGCGGGCGCATGAAATAGGCATGAACCGCACCTATTTCAAAAATGCCTCGGGGCTTCATCATCCCGGACAGGTCTCGTCCGCACGGGACATGGCAAAACTCGGGCAGTTTATCATAAGAAATTATCCTAAATATTATGATTATTTTTCAACGCGTAATTTCACATACATGGGAAAAAGCTATCATAATCATAACCGTTTGATGGAATCCTATCCAGGTATGGACGGGTTTAAAACAGGCTATATCGGTGCTTCCGGCTTTAACCTTGTCGCTTCGGTCAAGCGCAATAACAACCGTTTAATCGGGGTTGTCTTCGGCGGACAGACAGCAAGCTCCCGTAATGCCCATATGAAACAGCTCCTTGACCAGAGCTTTAAGGAACTTGATGACATTCTGGTGGCAAAATCCATGCCGATTCCCGAACACAAACCGAAAAAACTGACCCGGCTTTCCGCTCTTGCACCACAGGACAATATCGAAGATATGGGAAAATGGGCCGATCTGAACCCGATGCTTCAGAACAAGGCTTTTCAGGCTCTGATTGGGGAAGGAGATTATGATCCTGCAGAAACCAGACGTTTCGAAACAGGATTACTGGCTGTCGCCGCAGTCAAAGGTGTTTACGATGACCAGAATACACAGGAAACAGCAACACCCGCCCTCACCTCCCGCCGCACCGGTAACTGGTCTATTCAGGTCGGCGCTTTTGAAAGCCGTGTCAAAACAGACAAAGCCATCAAAATCGCCCAGCAATCATTACAGGGCGAACTGGCACAGGCCTCTGCGGTCATTGTACCGCTCCGCACACAAAAAGGCTGGCTATTCCGTGGCCGTCTTGATGGTTACAGCAAAGATGAGGCTCTGCGCGCCTGCGCCCAACTGAAAAAAGACTGCCTGCCGATTTCTCCGCAGGCTCACTGAAATGGACGGCAAGAGACAGGATCATTCCCCAAACAGTGAATCCGGCAATGTTATTTTCTTTATTCTGCTGGCTATTGTTCTGATCGGTCTTGTCACTGTGGCGCTTCGATCCGGCGGAGACGGTAACAATATTGACAGGGAAAGAGTTGTCATTCGTGCCTCGGAAGTCCGGCAATATGCCAGCGAGCTGGAACGCGGGGTTGCTTTCATCATGCAGGATGGCGCGAGCGAATCAGAGATCCGTTTCGCCAGCAGTGCCACCGATGTCTACGGCGACATCAGCGACACCCCGACAAGACAGGTTTTCAGCGAAAACGGGGGCGGCGTAAGCTATAGACTTCCCCCTCCGGATATCAGCAGTGCGCCGCATTGGGAGTTTTACGGCCATACCCATTTGCCCGATGTCGGAACAGCCGCCCCAGAATTGATTGCTGTCCTGCCGCTTGTAACACTGGAGTTTTGCCAGAAAATTAATGCCATCAACAGCTATAACTCCGCAACCCAGCCCCTTGATAATACAGGAGATTGCCTGAATGCGGGCGTTGCAAACCGTTTTAAAACTGGAAATCTCTATTCAACAGACGCCGGAATCGACACCGTCAATGAAGCCACATTCACCGTCAAGCCCTCCATGGAAGGCTGTGTCCAGTGCGCCGGAAACTATCATTTCTTTCATGTGCTTATGGCGCGCTAAGCGGCACAGTTTTCGTCTTGTTTACCACAAGAGACGTGTCCGTTTTTGCCTCCCACTCCCGCCCTGATTTTTCCAGATCATGGATAATATTGGCTGCGGCATGAAATGCGGCAAGAGAACTTGATGCAAAACTCTCCATATATTCAAGTATAAGGCGGGGAAAGCTGATTTTCAAAGAGGGTGTATCTACAATTTTCTCCGCTGTCTCTGCCACAGCCACCGCAGCCGTCACCTCAAAAGCAATATCCTTGCTTGCGGCCATACTGGTTTCCACAGCACATGTTATAACATCGCGCCCCAGATCTCTTTTTACCTCCTGTGACGCACTCCCTATATGCACAACCCCTTCTTCCAGAAGATGACACTCCTGCGCCAGAGCCGCAAATTTTTCCCTCAAAATATCCTTGTTCACCCGGCTTCTCTACACATCTATTAAAAATGTTTTTTGTAACTTATATATTTACATACTCTATAACAGAGATAATACTATATATATCTATATAAGAACACAAGAGAAATAGTTTGTTTTCCTATTCCACCGTCACCGATTTTGCCAGATTGCGGGGCTGGTCGACATCGGTTCCTTTGGCGACGGCGATGTAATAGGCCAGAAGCTGCATGGGGATGGTATAAAGGATAGGCATCACGAACGGATGAACATCGCCGAGTGTGATGACCCAGCCAGAACTTTTTTCAAGTTTTTTTGTCCCTTCCGCATCGGAGACCAAAAGAATTTTTCCACCTCGCGCAACCGTTTCCTGAATGTTCGAGGCCGCTTTTTCAAACAGGGAATCTTTCCCCGGTGCGAGAACAACGACGGGGACATTTTCGTCAATCAGCGCAATCGGCCCGTGTTTCATTTCTCCGGCGGCATAGCCTTCAGCATGGATATAAGAAATTTCCTTGAGCTTGAGCGCCCCTTCCATTGCCACAGGATAAAGAGACCCGCGCCCGAAATACAGCATATCACGCGCATCAAAAAGAGCGCGGGCGATTTCCTGAATACGGGTTTCACTGTCATTCAGAACAGCGGCAACCTGACGAGGGAGATGACGCAGAGCCTCTGCCATTTCCATCTCCTGCGCCTCGTCAACCGCACCTGTCCGCACTGCCAGCGCCAGCGTTAGACACGCCAGCGTTGTCAGTTGCGTGGTAAAAGCCTTGGTCGAGGCCACACCGATCTCGGGACCCGCCAGCGTATGCAGAACAAAATCGGATTCCCGCTCAATCGTGCTTTCAATGGTATTCACAATAGAAAGAATGGTCTGCTTCTGTTTTTTACAGTAACGCAGTGCCTCCAGCGTATCGAGTGTTTCGCCGGACTGCGAGACAAATAACGCCATTCCATTTTCCGGCATAGGTGCTTCGCGATAGCGAAACTCGGAAGCAATATCAATTTCGCACGGCAGTTTCGCAATCTGTTCAAACCAGTATTTGGCAACCATACAGGCATAAAAAGCCGTACCACATGCCACCAGAGTCAAACGGGGAGCCTGCTCCAGCGCTACCAGAATATCTTCGGGCATGTGAATTTGTCCTGTGGCAGGATTGATAAAGCTGTTGAGCGTATCGCCGATTACAGCGGGCTGCTCGTGAATTTCCTTGAGCATAAAATGGCGGTAAGCCCCTTTTCCTGCTGCGGCGCCGGACTGTGCGGTGATACGAATCTCACGCTGCACTTCCTTATTGTCATTGGTAAAAATTCTGGCGCCCTCACGGGTCACATGGACGCGGTCACCATCTTCCAGAAAACATATTTTCTTTGTCAGAGGCGCAAGAGCATAAGAATCAGAAGCCACATACATTTCCCTGTCACCATAACCAATCGCCAGCGGTGTTCCCTGCCGCGCTCCGATCATCAGATTATGCTCGCCCGCAAAAATCAGCGCCAGAGAAAACGCGCCTTCCAGACGATCAAGAGAGGCATTCGTTGCCTCGACCGGACTCATGCCCTGTTTCAGATAATGCGTCACCAGATGTGCAATCACTTCCGTATCGGTCTCTGTTTCAAAACGGCATTGCAGCGTTTCCAGTTCCTCTTTCAGAGCGCCATAATTCTCGATGATCCCGTTATGCACAACAGCCACTTTTTCCGTGGCATGAGGATGGGCGTTATCTTCTGTCGGCGCACCATGTGTTGCCCAGCGCGTATGACCAATGCCGATCGTTCCGGCCAACGGCTGCTTTTCAAGTCTGGCCTCCAGATTGGCCAGTTTCCCCGGGGCGCGGCAGCGCGTAATATGGCCGTTACTTAATGTCGCCACACCGGCACTGTCATAGCCGCGATACTCAAGACGCTTTAGCCCTTCAACAAGCAAAGGGGTGACATCCTTTTCACCTAAAATTCCGATAATTCCGCACATTAAAATATTCCTGCTGTTGCTGATGTTTCTATTTCTTTTTATCCCGCCAGATTGCCGCCCAGCCTTCATGGATCACCGGTTTTTCCCGCGCCACCGCCAGCGCATCAGCAGGAACATCTTTTGTAATACTGCTACCGGCAGCAACATAAGCGCCTTCGCCTATCTCAACTGGTGCAATAAGATTGACATTGCTGCCGATCATTGCGCCAGATCCTACGACTGTGCGGTGTTTTTTAAATCCGTCATAATTAACAGTAATCGCGCCGCAGGAAAAATTCACATCCGCGCCGATATCGGCATCGCCGATATAAGCCAGATGCCCTGCTTTCACACCGGCATCCAGAACCGAATTCTTGATTTCCACAAAATTTCCGATTTTGCATTTTTCTCCAAGAACCGCGCCTGGACGCAACCGCGCAAACGGCCCTACGGCACATTTCTGCGCGATCACTGCGCCTTCGAAATGAGAGAACGCTTTTATATGAACATGGTTGGCAATTTTAACACCCGTTCCAAAAAAGACATGCGGCTCGATAAGCACATCCTGCCCGATTTTTGTATCCCATGAAAAATAGACACTCTCCGGATCAAGCAGCGTTGCGCCGTTTTCCATTGCCGCCCTGCGCAATTTCTGCTGCACAATATGTTCCAGAACCGCAAGATCTGTACGGGAATTAAAACCACGCACTTCGTCAAGAGAACCGGTCACATGAACACGGGTTTTCAAACCTTCTTTCGCCGCAATCGCGGGAAGGTCGGTAATATAATATTCATTCTGGGCATTCTGGCAGTCGATAGCCTCTACCCAGCCGGAAATTTTTTCTCCGTCAACACAAAAAGCCCCGACATTGCATATCTTAAGGGCGCGTTCTTCTGCCGTGCAATCCCTGTCCTCGACAATGCGGGAGACCGTATTTTCTTCTTCCAGAATAAGACGCCCATAGGCCGGAGGCTCGGGAAATGATGCCCCCAGAACAGACAAACCTGTTTTCATATCCTGATGACGCGCTTTGACCAGTTCCCGAAGTGTCTCCGTAGAAACCAGCGGCATATCACCGAGCAGAATTAGAACATCTCCCGAAAACCCCGCGAGCGCGGGCAGCGCTGCCCTGACCGCATCAGCGGTTCCGCGTGCCTGCTCCTGTACAACACTTATATGGGGCTGTACGGCATCCGCAAGCGTTTTCCCGTCAGGACTTGTGACAACGATAACTCTATCCACGTTCAAAGGCGCAACCTGCTCCAGAATCCAGCCAATAACAGGCCGCCCTGCCAGAGAGTGCATGGCTTTGGGCAAAGCGGATTTCATCCGCTTGCCCTGTCCGGCAGCCAGAATAATACAGGCAACCGACTTTTCCAGCGATGTCACATCACCCACGATTACTTCATCCTCCAGATTTTATCCGACAATGGCATAATTCCGCCGAAAGAAACAAATCACATCATATTTCGCTGTGTTACAGGAATTATACTAAATTTCTAACTCTGTTTCCGTAGCAGCCACAAGGCTGCAATAAAAAATCCTTTTGAAAAAGGCAGGATTATTAATGCCAGAAAAACTGTACCCAAACCAGCCACCACCATTTCAAGATAAAGCGAGTTATATCCTGTGTGCTCCATATGCAGGATTGAAATCACCACAATATGCCCGACAATAAGAATTGTCAGCCATGCCGGCCCGTCATCGGCACGAAGGCCAGAAAGATTTTCGGCGCAATGCGAACATACATCCTGTTGTTTCAGATAGGATTTAAAAAGTTTTCCGATACCACAGCGTGGACATTTCAATCGCAGGCCATGCAATAAGGTATGAAAAGTTCCAGAAGTCATTTCAGTCATGAAAATAAAATAGAATATTCCGGTCGTTTCGTCATCCTGTTTCTTTTCAGAAAAAAGGCAGAAAGCACCTGCACAGTACTTTCTGCCTTTTAGTTTTGTAAGATTATCCAAACATGCCTAGCATTCTGGCACTATGCGCTAGCTCACGCTCAATGCTCTCCATAACACCAAGAACACTTTCTGTAATAAAGTTATCCGAAGAGTTTTCCTCTCTGGATAAATGCATCAGGGCATGTAAATGTGCCAGATGGGTCTGGCATCGTTCGATAGATAGTTTCCCAACAATCGCAATACTGGGATTATTTATTTCAATAGTACTCATGTTTTAGTCTCCACACACATATAGCCAAGATCATATAAATTGATTATATTATAAAGATGACTTATTCATCCGATTTTCGCCGTAAAGTCTTATCTGTCCGCGAGAAGGAAGACCTTACAATTGCGCAAGTGGCGAAGCGTTTTTGTGTTGGCGTTGCCAGTGTTACACGCTGGATTAAAACGCCTGATCCTAAACTTACCCGCAATAAACCCGCCACAAAAATTGACATGCAAGCTTTGGCGCGTGACGTTTTAGATTATCCTGATGCGTATCAATACGAACGGGCGCGCAGACTTGGTGTAAGTGAAAAAGGCGTTGGTCATGCTTTGCGGCGCATGGGTGTCTCTTATAAAAAAAAGTCTGAAACACCCAAGGGCTTGCGTCGGCGCACGGCGTATCTTCCAGACAATTATCAAGATGCATAGACATCACAATCGACCGATCGTTTACATTGATGAAAGTGGCTTTGCACATGATATGCCCAGAACACATGGCTATGCGCCAGTTGGGCAGCGTTGTTACGGCACACAGGATTGGCATGCCAAGGGTCGTACAAACGCCATTGGTGCCCTGATCGGAAAAAACCTTCTTACTGTTGGTCTGTTTTCGACCAACATCAATGCCGACATTTTTACCGCGTGGGTGGCACAGGATTTACTGCCTAAATTACCGCCAAAAGCTGTGATCGTCATGGATAACGCAACGTTCCACAAACGACAGGATACACAAAAAATGATACAAAATGCAGGACACACATTGCTTTTTCTACCCCCTTATAGCCCTGACCTTAACCCTATCGAACAAAAATGGGCGCATACCAAATCCATAAGAAAACAGCTTATGTGCTCTATCCAAGACCTCTTCAAAATTGAATCATTTTATGTGACGTAGGCTATACAACAGCGGAGCAGGCAAAAGAGATTATTACCAAAGAAAATGCTAAAGCTACCGCACGTCTTCTTGATCCGGCAGGCACAACCGGCAAAGCTTACGGCGCGAAAACAACGCCCCATATGTTTATCATTGATAGCAACGGCATCCTTGCCTATAAAGGTGCCATTGATGATACGCCCGATACGAAACAAAGCAGTGTAAAAACAGCGCATAACTACGTAACCGCCGCTTTGGAAGCCTTGAAAGAAGGCCATGAACCTGCTGTAACCCAAAGCAACCCGTATGGCTGTGCTATTAAATACGGGCATGAATAAAAATACACCGGGCTTGCTTGCCGATCTTTAAACCATATGCGGCACGGTATTAAACTGTGACGCATAGCCTCTCTTAGGGGTAGCAGATTCACTTAAACAATCATCAAGAGCGGAAAAAGCAGGTTCCAGTCTGCTGATATAATTTCGCAAAACAGAAGCGGCTTTTTCCGGTTTTGCCTCTATACCTTCGGCTTCACAATAAAGCTGCCAGGCTTTTAAAACATGTGTGAAATGATCCAGCTCTGTATCTCCTGCATGAACAGCGACATAGGCATTCGCAGCAACAGGATTTTTGATATTCATCTTTTCCAGCAAATGGCGAGTATGGGGAGCCGCACAAGTATACTCTCCGGTATTCCAGAGCTCTGATGCAGCTGTTGTCAAAATGGCGTCTTCCAACGGTGCACGCAATCGTGCCTTCTCAAGATAAGTCCGGAAATCGTCACAGGCACGAAGACTATATTGTTCCCGCTTCCATGAATTGTCACGGACCAAAGCACCGGCAAATCTTTCATACATTGCGCCATGCGGAATTCCTACAACGCCAGTATCCTCGGCAATGACTTCTCCCAGATGATAAGCCACATCATTAAGAATTCCAGATTTTATTTCCTCCCCGGCTTTTTTTGCTTCGTGAGCTTCCCGCTGAACACGAATAATCATGCCCGCGACATAAAGCGCGGTCACATGAGTTGCCTGCCATCCATTCAAGAATTTTTTAAGAGATTCATTGTCCTGTGCCGTTTTTGTTCTCAGACCGGAGAAAACAGATCCTGCTTTATTAAAAACCTTTCCTGCCTCGTTTGATCGGCTGACATTGAGCAGACATTCCTGCAAACGCTCCGCATTATCAATATCAAGTCCACAAGAAGAGATTGTTTGAATTGCCTTGCAAGAAGTGTCCTGTATTGCTGTTTTCATTTATTTATTCCTCTGAGTACATTTCCAGAATATTCATATTTTTCCAATAAAACGATTTATATTTTAAATGAGAATGATTGTCAATTACATTAAATAAAAAACTTATGCACTTTTTGAAACAGGAAACATCCTTTCCGGCTGACATTTCCAAAAGACAAGGATACTCTTGCTTTATGCGTATACGTCATTTACCTGATACTCTGGTGAACCAGATTGCCGCCGGCGAAGTCATTGAGCGCCCGGCGGCGGCTGTCAAGGAATTGGTAGAAAATGCCATTGATGCCGGCGCAACCCGCATTGAAATCGAGATTCGCGATGGCGGTAAAAGTCTGATCCGTATTGCCGATAATGGCAGCGGCATGAATCGTGAAGAGCTTGTTGCAGCGCTTGACCGTCATGCCACGTCCAAACTCCCCGACAATGATTTAACCCATATTGATTATCTTGGTTTTCGTGGTGAAGCGCTGCCCTCTATTGCCTCCATCAGCCGTATGACAATCAAAACCGCAATGACGGGACAAAGCTGGGAAATCTCTATTGCGGGCGGAAAAAAAGAAGCGCCCGTTCCGTCCGCCCATCCGCAAGGAACGCAAATTGATGTCCGTGATTTATTTTATGCAACACCGGCGCGGCTTAAATTTCTTAAAACAGACCGTGCCGAATTTCTGGCGGTCAAGGAAACAATATCGCGTCTGGCAATGGCCTTCCCGCAAGTTGAATTTCGCCTGACGCATAATGAAAAAATATCCTTGAATCTATTTCCTGCCAGCGCAAAAGAGCGACTGTCCGCAATTATAGGCCATGATTTTACCAATAATGCCCTGTCAGTCGAGGCAAGGCGGGACGGAATTCATTTGAGCGGTTATATCAGTCTGCCGACCGCCAGTCGTGGTACAGCGCAGTACCAGTTTCTTTTTGTCAATGGCCGTCCGGTCAAGGATCGTCTGCTGACCGGGGCTGTACGCGGAGCCTATAGCGATGTTCTGGCGCGGGATCGTCATCCGGTTGTAGCACTCTTCCTTGATCTGGACCCGCAGAACGTCGATGTCAATGTTCATCCCGCCAAGGCGGAAGTCCGTTTCCGGGATGCCGCCCATATTCGTGGTCTGCTTGTCAGTACAATCAGACATACCCTGCTGGAACACGGTCACCGGACATCCAGCACTGTTTCCGCACAGGTTCTAGGGGCTTTAAAGCCACATAGCGGATTTACACAGGCACTTCCGTTCGGACGACCTGATCGCACATCGGTTCCTTCCTCCTCTGTGCCTTCTTATAGTGGCCTTGCTGAAAAAGTGCAGGCCTCTTATGAACCTTATCAGGTACCGGATTACGGACTAGCCCCTGTTGCCCGTACGGAAGAAAGTACCGAATCTTTTCCTGTGACTTACCCGCTTGGCGCAGCACGGGCACAAATTCACGAAAACTATATTGTCGCCCAAACAGGAGACGGCCTTGTGATTGTTGACCAGCACGCCGCTCATGAACGCCTGACCTATGAACGTTTTAAAGAACAGGTGGCGCAAGAGGGCATTGAAAAACAAGGGTTGCTAACCCCGGAAATCATTGAAATGGAAGAGGCTGAAATCGAGCGCATTCTTCCTCATATAGCGGCTCTGGAAAAACTTGGTCTTGGTATTGAACCCTTCGGATCAGGAGCGGTTGCGGTTCATCATATCCCCGCAATTCTAGGAGCACAGTGCAATATCCGGAATCTGGTCAGGGACATTCTTGATGATCTGATAGAAAATGATAGCCTGCAAAGCCTTGAAGAGCGCATTAATGAAATCCTTTCCACCATGGCCTGCCATGGTTCGATACGTTCAGGGCGCCGTCTGAATGCGGAAGAAATGAACGCGCTATTGCGCCAGATGGAACAGACACAAAAATCGGGTCAGTGCAATCATGGCCGTCCAACGTGGGTTGAATTAAAACTTGTTGATATTGAAAAACTATTTGGAAGACGATAAGAAAGGCCATGGAAAACAGAGAACAAAAAATAATTCTTCAGATTTATGCGGCGCTGGCCGGATCTCTTTTGCTCTCTTTCGTGCCAATGATAAGCGCCGTCATTTTTTCTTTGATTCTCTTCTTCGGTGTCTGGATCACCGCATCTTTTCTACGGCACAAGGCAACCCCTGACAGTCTTGTTAAAAATCATATGGGGTTTTTAATCCGTACAATCTGGATAACCGGACTTTTCTCTTTGGTTACAATGAGTATCGCCACAGCCTATCTTCTGAGTGTCTATAATTCTCTGGATCTTGTGGATTGTGTCGGAACTGTCACGACAACGGATATGGCGGCACTGGAGGCGGCGATAAGACCTTGTATGGATGATTTTATGCGTATCAATATGCCTTATTTTATCAATGCCACCCTTATCGCGGCAACACCGCTTGTCCTTTATATGACCTTTCGTCTTATAAAAGGTCTATCTCGCGCCCTGAAAGGTCATCGTATGGGCAATTTGAAATGCTGGTTTTAATTACCATGGTAAATATTATTACAGCCAATGCCGGATCGATTCCTGACGCTGCCGCAATCCTCCGGCAAGGAGGGCTTGTCGCGTTTCCGACCGAAACAGTTTATGGGCTCGGTGCAAACGCACTGGACGGACAGGCTGTGGCACGGATATTTGCAGCCAAAGGACGGCCACAATTCAATCCTCTGATCGTTCATGTAGCGGATATCAGGATGGCCGCACCGTTTGTTGAAATGAATGATCGTGCACGCGCCCTAGCAGCGCAATTCTGGCCAGGACCCTTAACAATGATCCTGCCGCGCCTTTCCTCATGTCCTGTTTCGGATTTATGCAGCGCCGGCCTGCCAACGCTGGCGATCCGTGTTCCTGCTCATAAAACCGCGCAGCAGCTCCTAAAAGAATGCGGTTTTCCTCTGGCCGCGCCGAGCGCTAATCTCTCCGGTCATCTCAGCCCGACAACACCTGCCCATGTTGCCGAAAGTCTGGGTGATAAAGTGGATATGATTCTCGCCGCCGGAGCCTGCAATGTGGGTCTTGAATCAACCATCCTTGATATGAGTACAGATCAGCCAGCTATTTTAAGGGCAGGAGCTATAGACGCACAACAGATTGCAGATATTCTGGGGCAGGATGTCCGTTATGAAATCGAGGCCATTGATCAGAAAACAGAAAAACCAAAATCACCGGGGCAGTTATTGCGCCATTATGCCCCGGGCATTTCTGTTCGTCTCAATGCTATTGATCTTGAAGCAGGCGAAGCGCTTCTGGCATTTGGAACAGATAAATTCATGGGCATTAAAGGCGGTGGCAGTGCAAAAAACCTGCCGGATACGGCACGGCGCAACTTAAGCGAAAATAGTGATCTCACCGAGGCGGCCGCTAATCTTTTCCGGATGCTACACGACCTTGACCGTCCGGAACATAAAGCCATTGCCATCATGGCCATACCCGAAAAAGGGCTGGGAATTGCTATAAACGAGCGCCTGAAGCGTGCGGAGAATGCGACAAAATAACAGCACTCAAAAATACGCTCAGGAAGCTGCCGACACTTTTTTAAGATGGACAATTTCCGGTTTTACATCCGGCCTTCCAATGGAAACATAGTGAAATCCGGTATCTTCCATTTCAGAAATTTTATAAATATTGCGCAAATCTACCAATATTTTTTCCTTCATCAGCGCACCGATTTTTTCTATATCCAGCGCACGGAATTCGTTCCATTCTGTAATGATAACAAGAGCATCCGCTTTGTCTGCGACCTGATAAGGATCATTTTTCCAGTCAATCCGGGTTAAGTGGCGCTTTGCCTGTTCCATAGCCGCAGGATCATAGGCAACAATTTTTGCGCCGCCGTCCTGTAAAATCGGAATAATACTCAGGCTTGGCGCTTCCCGTACATCATCGGTATTGGGTTTAAAGGCAATTCCGAGAATACCGATCCGCTTGCCAGAAACACTACCGCCGCAGGCTTTGATAATACGCTGCGCCATGCGCTCCCGTCTTTCGGTATTCACAGCAACCACTGTCTCTACAATGCGCTGACGCGCTTCAAATTTTTGTCCTGTCTGCGCCAGTGCCAATGTATCCTTGGGAAAACATGATCCCCCATAACCGGGGCCTGCATGTAAGAACTTGGGACTGATCCTGCCATCAAGCCCCAGAGCTTTGGCAACAACCTGTACATCGCCGCCAGCCATTTCGCATAAATCAGCAATTTCGTTAATAAAGGTAATCTTTGTCGCCAGAAACGCATTGGCAGCATATTTGATAATTTCAGCCGTTTCACGTTTCGTAAAAACAATCGGTGTCTCGTTCAGGAAAAGCGGGCGATAAATTTCCTGTAAAACTTTTCGCGCCCGTTCGGAGGACGTTCCGATAATCACGCGGTCAGGCCGCATAAAATCGTTGACAGCAGCCCCTTCGCGTAAAAACTCTGGATTGGAGGCCACATCAAAATCACCATTGGGTCTGGCATCACGAATGACTTTTTCTATTTCTTGCGCTGTGCCTACTGGAACTGTAGATTTTGTTACAATCACCGTGTAACCGTCCATCGCCAGCGCAATCTGTTTTGCCGCTTCCCGAACATAGGAAAGGTCGGCCTGCCCATCCCCATTGCTATTAGGCGGCGTTCCGACCGCAATAAAAACAACATCAGACTTTTTTACAGCATCCTCAAGATCTGTTGTAAATGCAATCCGGTTTGTCTTGATCTGCTTTTTAAGAAGATCTTCAAGCCCCGGCTCAAAAATCGGAATTTCACCCTTTCTGAGACGTTTGATTTTATCCTTATCAAGATCCACACAGGTCACATTCATTCCGAATTCTGCAAAACATGTCCCGGAGACCAGACCGACATACCCCGTACCTACAACTGCGATGTGCATTATTTTATTCCCTCTTTTAATAAGATTGACTTGTCGCGCACTCTAAACCATATTTTACAATAATAAAACCTTTTTTAACGCGCCTGTACAGCGGGTTCTCCCTATGATATCTCTCTTTTTCGAAGCAGGAAAAGAGTATGGATGTCATTAATAATTATAAAAAGATAAAAGAAAGATTCCGTGATAGCGTCCTTGTCATCGGGAATTTCGACGGTGTCCATCGCGGGCATCGCCGTTTAATCGAAGACGCAAAAAAGATTGCACAAAAACAGGGTAAAAAACTGGCCATTCTGACCTTTGAACCTCATCCCCGCAAATTATTTCGTCCCGATGATCCCCCTTTTTTGATAACGCCAGGGGCAATCAAGAAAAGACAACTTGTACAGTGCGGTATTGACACACTGTTTTCGCTTGTTTTTGACTGGGATTTTGCCAGCCAGAGCGCCGAAAATTTTATCAGGCATATCTTGAAAGAAGGATTGCAACCCGCCCATATTGTCGTGGGTTTTGATTTTGCCTTTGGGCAGCTACGCAAAGGCACACCACAAATGATCCGTGATTCCGGTCTGGAGGTTACGATACGGGAGCAGATCGCCGATGAGGATGGCAGTAAATTCGGATCCAGCGCCATCCGCGCTGCTTTGCGTCACGGAGATATTGATCGCGCCAATCATCTTCTTGGATGGGAATGGGAAATGGAAGGCCTCATTGTCAAAGGAAACAGACGAGGTCGGGAACTTGGTTATCCCACAGCCAATGTCAATCTTGGCGATACCATCCATCCTGCCTATGGAGTTTATGCCTCTATGGTTAATATCGAAGGAGAAACCCGGTGGCGGCAAGCCGCCACAAATATCGGAATCCGCCCGATGTTCGAAGTTCCTATCGGACAGATCGAAGCCCATATCCTTGATTTTGACCGGGATATCTACGGTAAGACTCTCCGCATAAAACCCGTCAAACGCCTGCGCGGGGAAGCAAAATTCAATTCACTGGAAGAATTGATTACCCAGATCAAACAGGATTGCATAACTGTCAGAAATCTACTCTGAAGGGATTCACAATATTGTTACAAAAGAGTATAATTTGAAAAGTTATACTTTTTCTGTGTCTTTTTAATGTTTTCAAAGCAATTATTTCTTTTCCTGACCATACTTATGCTGTGTTTTTTAATTACAGGCGACAGGAGCTATGCCCAAAGTAATTATCTTCCTGCCCCCTTTGTCCCATGGCTGGAGAATCAGGGGTTCAGCCAGCAGGAACCCGCGCCAGAATCTTTAGAAAAAACATCACAGAACCGCCGGAGTGCTCCAGATAAAGCAGTCATAACACCGCAGCAGACTCTGGCACTGATCGAGCGGCTCAATAAAGAGGGGAACAATATAAAACGCCCCTCGCCGCTGGAGCAAGTCTACGCCGCCCGTATTATTGATGAGCTGGAACAGTTCGGCTATGAACTTTTTTCCAGGGTGGAAGCCTCTCCGCAGACGCAGGAACGCGCTGGCCTTCCCGCAGGAGCGGTACAGGATGATTTTATTCTGAATAATGGCGATACATTGAATATTATTTTTCGGGGACAGCGTAAAACAACCGATCTCTATAAAATCAATAATGAGGGCATGCTTGTCATCGAGGATTTACCTCCTATTTCTGCCGCAGGGCGTAGTATTTCACAATTGAAAAACGTTCTGGAGGATCATACCCGCCGTTTGCACAATACGGATGTTTTTGTTTCCCTTGATAAAGTGCGGCAGATTGACATTCTGATTGTCGGCAATGTTAAAAACCCCGGACGCAAGACATTGACCGTCTTTGATTCCATTCTTGATGCCCTCAATCAATCCGGCGGTATAGATAAAACAGGATCGTTGCGCCAGATCAAGCTGGTGCGCCATGGCCGCAGCACACGCATTGACCTTTACGGTCTGCTCATTCATGGCAGCACGAATATGGATCTGGCTCTGCAGGATGGCGATAAACTGATTATACCGCCAATCGGCCCGACTGTTGCCGTGGCTGGCGGCGCAAAACGTCCTGCTATCTATGAAACTCTACCCTCTTTAAAAGGAATGTGGCATGAGCCGGGGACAATAAGCCACCGGATAAGTCTGGAAGATATGCTGGAAATGGCTGGCGGAGTTTTAAGTCCGGGACAGAACCGTTTTATAAAACTGAGCCTGACCCCCGATGGGAAGGAAACCGTACAGGATATAGACAAACCCTATGACACCGTTTTCGGGGATGGCAGTATTTTAATGATTTCCCCCAGCCATCAGGCGCGTTCAGGAACAGTAGAGCTAACGGGGCATACCCGTCGACCCGGCATACATGATCTTGATAAAGTTCCGACACTATCTGCACTTCTAAGCGATGAAAAGGTTCTGGGAGCCGATATTTATCCGCTCCTTGGTGTGATTGAGCGGCAGGATACCAGCCAGATGACAACGCAGATGATCGGTTTTCCGCCGCTGCTTGTTGTTAAAGGCCATTTTGACCGGAAACTCGTCGATGGTGATGTTGTCCATTTATTTTCCCGCACCCAGATTATTGATATACAAAGTCCGTTAAAAAACAATACACAGCAGGAATCGGGTTCTGCCGAAGACTCCCCGGAAGCTATTAATGATCCTGTCATGGTATCCTTCTTAACAGAAAGAAATGTCTTCATGCGCGGCGCGGTACGCCGTGAGGGTTCCTATCCTGTAGCGGAAGGAACCAGCCTTGAAAATATTATCGCCGTTTCAGGAGGACTTGCACTGGAAGCCAGCACAAAAAATATAGAAGTCACCTCGGCGCTGCATGGTGAAAATGGACAGAGCCACGGAAGAAGCGGCACACAGCGCAAGCAGATTGATTATACCAAAGACGATCCGGCCACTATTATGATCGAACCCGGCGACACCATCAGGGTTAATCAGAAATTTCTTAAAATTGCCGATAACTCGGTGCTGATTATCGGCGAAGTCAGCCATCCCGGGCGTTATGATCTCATGCCCGGTGACAAGCTTTCCGACCTGTTGCGCCGTGCCGGAGGATTAAGCGCACAAGCCTATCCCGATGGCACAATTTTTAGCCGCGAGAGCGAACGCAAAGCGGAGGAAGCCCGCTTCCGCGCAGCCTCCCGTGATCTGGAGCGGTCACTTGCCGTGGCGATGGAAGATCCCGACAAAGCCCCCGATAACACACAAATAGGCATGGCACGTGATCTTGCGGCCGCACTCCGGCAGGTCGAGGCCGTAGGACGTATTACCGTCGAAGCCGATCCCGGTGTTCTTGTGACCCGACCGGAGCTTGATATTCTTCTGGAATCAGGAGACCGGATTTTCATTCCCAAACGACCTTTGACCGTACGCGTGAATGGCGAGGTTCTCTCTCCCGCCAATCTGCAGTTCCGCAAGGAAAAAGATCCTCGCGATTATATTGCCGAAGCAGGAAGTTTCACCTATCACGCCGATAAAGATCGTACCTTTGTCCTCTATCCCGACGGCAGCGCCCAGCCTTTGCTTGTCAATGTCTGGAATCATCGCGCCACATTCATTCCTCCCGGCTCAACAATTGTTGTACCGCGTGATCCCAAACCTTTCAATTTCATAGAAAGCGCCCGTGATATGACCCAGATTTTAAGCAATCTGGCGATCACCGGAATTTTCCTTGACGATTTACGGGATAACTGACGTGCTGTTTTCAATTATCACGATTACACGCAATAATCTGCAAGGATTGCAAAGAACCTGCGACTCCATACAAAAACAGTCATTTCAGGGCTTTGAATGGCTGGTGATTGACGGCGCGTCCGATGATGGAACAATCAAATTTCTGGAAAATATGAAATCTTCACCGCCTTCTTTTATCCTGTCCGAACCCGATGACGGGATCTATGATGCCATGAATAAGGGCATTGCCCATGCGGGTGGTTTTTATCTTATTTTCCTGAATGCAGGAGATGTTTTTGCGAATGAACACACATTGGAAGACATTACCGCAACAATTCAGGACTTACAGGAAACACCTGATTTCATATACGGAGATGCACAGGAAGAAAGATCCGGTAAAGCCCCCGCCTATAAACCGGCACGGCCCTATACAAAAATAGCGGAAGGCATGTTCACCCATCATCAGGCGATGATATACCGCCATGATCTTGTCAAGACATTACGATATGACATCACTTATAAAATATCTGCCGACTATAAATTTACACTGCAATTTCTGGAGCGCAGCAAAACAATTGTCTATTGCCCGTTTCCGCTATGTCTGTTTGAAAGCGGCGGAATTTCGCAGCAGCAGGCAACTCTTGGCCGTACCGAGCAATTCAAAAGCAGACAGGAATTAAAAATTGTCTCGCCTTTGCACAATCATATTATCTCCCTGCAACAAAAAATAATATGGGAGCTGCGCAAAAGATATCCTTCTCTTTACTGGCGGTTAAAATCAAAATCAGGACTTATGAAGTAATCATGCGGTAATACCGGAAACGATCCCGCGCCAATATAAAACCGACTTTGCCATCCAGAAACCCGCGCTTGAAAATATAACAATGAAAAAAAGCAATCAGACTGCGAAATGGCACAGCACGAAAAAGGCATTTTAAAAACTGCCGCCAACGTACCGGGTCACGCGGCCATGCATTTTTATGATTCATTGCCCGTTCCCATGCGGCATAGCGTTGATGCCGTGCCATCCAGTTCTGCTCATAGGCATAATGAAAAAGAGCTTCCCTGATCTGGCCAAGCGATGCTTTTTGTCCTGTCTTCAAAACAGGCTGGTAATGACCTTCGATTTCCCCCATGCCGTCAACATCCAGATCGTCAATAACCGGAAATTCTATCTTTCGGCGATCTATCAGACATAATTTATTATTCTCCAGCCCGTAACGAAGAGCTTTACCATCAATCACATAACGGCCTTTCACAAAATATCCGGCGCAGCTCGGCTTGTTTTCAAACAACTGTCTTAACTCCTCGGTCAGCGCCTGTGGAATGATTTCATCGGCATCAACAAAGAAAACCCAGTCATGGGCAAAAGACAATGTATCAAGACACCATTGCCGCTTTTTCGGATAACCCCCGTTCCATTGATAGGACACAACTCTTGCACCGGCGGCAGCGGCAATTTTTTGTGTATCATCATGACTGTGTGAATCAACCACGATAATTTCTGAAAAATCACGCAGTGCTGCAAGACAGCGTCCGATATTGGCGGCCTCGTTTTTCGTTGTAATCAGAACAGAAACCGGAATCACGGAATGCGCTTTCGTCCGGCGGCATAAACGACATATCCCAGAAACATCCCGCCCAGCATAAAGACAGGGAAAATAACAGAAGCCCTTGGCCAGTATGGTTCAACACTTGCGGCAGGAGGCTCGGCAATCATTGCGGCAAAAGGCTCGTTCATCACCAGAATCATCTGTATATATTCCTGCTCCATCAACAAGGATGTCAGAGTACGCCTGTGATCGGGATGATCCGTTATCATGAGTGCTTTTTCAAGATAGGCGGTACGGTTCTGCGTTTTATCCCTGATTTCCTGACGAATGATATGGTCTGCTTCCTCATGAAGACGATGCAGCAGATAAACAGAAAATGCCCTGTCGGGATGCTTGTAAATAATCTGCCGTAACGGCGTAGTGCCAACAGGCTCGACCTTAATCGTTTTTTCCAGATACGCAGCCAGTTTATCGGCACTATCAACCGGGCTGTTTTTTCCCTGCTGGAAACCGAAATGAATATCTTCTGCCACACCCTTGAGAATACGCTTGTCTTTCAGCAATATTCCGGCAACAGACGGAGCGCGAAGAATATGGATCAGGCGTATAAAATCTCTAGAATCAGATGTCTCTTTTGTAGACATCATATCCTGAATCGTAAACGCGCTATAATCAGGAACAAGCGTTTTATAACTGCTCTCTGGCGGAGCAACAAGCACTGTCGCACGGTAATGGGGCACAGCGATCATTAAAAAAACCACCGCCATAATTAACCCCAGAACAGCGCCCGTTAAAAGCTTTATTTTGGCATGCCATAAATCTGCAAGTACATCATCAAGCGTTGGTTCATGCTGCACGGCGCTGCCCTTTATTCGGAGGATTAACCACATCCAGCGCCCGTTTCATCCAGGCTTCATAGGATTGTTCAGGGACAAAAACCTGACCGGCTTTTGCCGCACCTTCATGTGCTTTAAACCAGACACCGGAATCAAAACGATATTTTATAATTTCTTCTGCCAGACGGGAAGCATCTCCCTGTGGCACGACAGATCCTGCGCCAAAATCTGTTATGACTCTGGCAATCTCGCTATTTTCAGGACCCACAAAAATGCAGGGGCGTGCTACCGCAAGCGCCGCATATAATTTACAGGGCACCAGCATTCCAGCACTTTCATGCTTCATGGTAACAAGATGCAAATCACCACTTTCCATCAATTCGCGCAAGCGGCTTGCAGGCTGGAACGGCAAAAGACGAATATTCTCAAGACCACGTTTTGCCCGTTCCTGCGCCAGACGTTCGTAACTCTGGCCATCGCCAACAAAGACAAATTCAATATCTGTGTGTTGCTGCGCCAGTATTTCTGCCGCGCCAAGAACTGTTTCAACCGGATGCGCCCGCCCAAGATTACCCGAATACAGGATACGGAATTTGCGTTCTGCGCCATCCGTCAGAAGCTGGTCAAAAGGCCGTGCGCCTTCGGCATCATGGAGGCTGGGCACAGGCCGCCGCAGAAGCTGTAAAGAATTCTCTTCCAAAAGCAGTTCATTGTCCGGCCAGTTTGGAATAACCGCCACCCTTCTTGGTTCAAGGCCACTATGGGTAAGCTGCTTTGCCATGCAGCGGCCAATTGTGATGACTTTATCGCACCGTTTCATGGATTTTCGTGACAATTTCTTGTAAAATCCCATACGTGATCTGGTTATGTTCATTCCCAGCGCCGGAATAATATCGGGGTATAAATCCTGACACCAGTGAATATGACGCGATTTTTTCAGGCTGGCAATAAAACGTCCGGCGACCACCAGCATTGGTGGATCGGTCATGGTTACAACCAGATCATGTTTTGGTAAATTGAGCCCTGTCCAGAACATTCGTAGCCATACAAATAAATAGGCACTCATCCTTTTTGTCCGCACAGGCGCTTTAACCCTGATAATCCGGATAGCACCGTCATAGCCCCTGCGCGATTTAGAGCCCGTTGTCACAACAGTGACATGCCAGCCTTTATCGCTGAATGCCCGCGCCAGATCGCGCAGCATCCGCCCTGTTGCCCCACGCGATGGCGGATAAACACGGTTAAAAAAAACAACAGATGGCTTTTGTGATGCCAAAATAGACACCTTTCTTTTCTGTCAGGATACTATTCCTGCATACTATAATCAGGAGTTTTTTGCAACAAATCTGCCCAAAGAACAATAAGAAGCAACAATAATCCAAAATCCAGCGATTTAAAGCTGGCATAAAGAAGAATATCAATAATCAAGGGGCCTGCCAGCGCCAGCGCTATCACCGGATTTTTTAAAAAACACCGCAAAAGCAGAAATCCGGTCTGACCTAGATAAACCATAACAAAGCATACTCCGACCATACCAGTTTTAAGCCAGAAGGTTGTTAGCAGATTATGGGTAAAATTCACCACGACCCCACCCGCCGCTGGAGAAAGGACAGTTGCGCCCCACCCTTTGCCAAACAAAACAGTCAGAAAACTATCATCGACTTCTTCTAAAACCGCCCGCGCTTCCTGCCAGCGCATATTAAACCCGACAAGCGATGTTTTATGTATAAGACTTTGCATCACATCCATAACCGGCGGCCAGTAGACAATAAAAATAACAGCCAGCAATAAAAGTGGTATTAGAACGCGCCCGGGTTTTTGCCAGAATCCGGCAGCCAGAAGCCCTGCCATCGTTAAGCAGACAATGCCAATGCTGGCGCGCTGGGTAATCAGCGCCATCGTTGCCAAAGGCACCAGCGCCAACATGATAAAAAAAATACTTTTCAAGGCATAAGGCGGCGGCAAGTCACGGTACAGACTCAGCCCGCCCAAACCAGCCAGCAACAACGCGGTAAACAGCACAGCCGGAGAATTCGCCAGATAAAACGGATCAGAAAGGGTTTTATAATCCATTATATAAGGCAGCAAAACCCGCAAAGAAAAAACCAGACCCAACAGGATAACGAAACCTGTCAGATATTTTATATTTTTCCGGGATCCGGCAAAAAGAGGCACAAGAAATAAAGGCAAGAGCAAAAACAGAAACGGGATAATATCCCGTACCATTCCTGCCAGGCTGTTTCCAGCGATCAGTCCGATAAAAACAGGCAGACTAAGCCCGTATACCAGTAAAGAACGCGCCGTTCTTTCATACCCTGCTATCCTTCTGAAATCCAGCGCCTGAAAACTGCCTCCCGCCCCGACCGCGATAACAAGTAACAGGCCTATTGTTATTTCCGGCCATCCGGCATGATCCGGCGTAGGTGTCCCCCAGCAGGCATAAATCACAATGGCGGCAAATAATCCATACAGGCGTATATCCCTGATCATCAGGCCGTATGACTTTTGCAGGACAGCCTCAGCCATAAAAAGTCTCCATCAGCATGCGTCCGGCAATAAACACAAGAAGAACTGCGAAAACAAGGCGCAACCGGTTTACAGGCAGACAATGCGCAAGCCTGACCCCGAGCGGCGCCATAAGAATACTGAAAGGGCAAATAATGGCCCATGCCATTACATTTACATATCCCAACGATAAAGGCGGTAAATCAGAGACATGCCAGCCTATAATCATAAAACCAATCAAACCGGGAATCGAAACCAGTAACCCCTGCGCCGATGATGTCCCGACCGCTTTATGGATTGAAACCCCGCAAAAACTGAGAAACGGAACATTCATCACTGTACCGCCAATACCCATTAAGGTTGATACTGTACCAATTATCATACCTGCCAGTGTCGAAAAAGGTTGTTTCGGAAGCCCTTTCAAAAAGGCATAATGCACTGGATTGCTTATCATAAGCCCTGCCAAAACCATCAGTGCCAACGCAAAAAATGCCTGCAAATCCTCACCGGAAAAGTGATTCGCCATTATTGTTCCCATGACAACACCGAGCAGAACCCCCAATCCCATTTTCCTGATAATACCAAAATCAACCGCGCATTTTTTCCAGTGTGCCCGCGCTGCACTCAACCCTGTGGGAACCATAATTGCCAGCGATGTTCCCACGGCCATATGCATTAAATGCTCCGGATTATGCCCCAGCGCGGTCATGCTGTAATAAAGGCCGGGGACAAGAACAATGCCGCCGCCAATACCCATGAGACCTGCCAGCGTTCCCGCCAGCGCACCCAAAGCCGCCAGTGCCAGAAGAAGCGGCAGCCAATGAGAAAATTCTGCGAGTATATTCATAACCTGCTGCCCTTGTTATTTATAACATATTGAAAGAACGTCATTTTTAAAATTATTTCAATCCTTAATCGTTTTTTAAGGATTCAAGAGCATTATGAAATTCAATTAAGAGAAAATGTAACCGGACAAACGTTGCAAAACAAGTAAAGAAACGGAGCGGTGTATTATGCAGATCAATATAAAAAACCTTTTGGAAAAATGCGGACTGGATGAAAAATTCTATCCGGGAAAAAGGCTTGTAAAAAAACTGCCGCAAAGCGGAGAGCATAAAAGCCATAATGCTGTTTTTGACTGGACAACTCCCGCACTTATGAGAATTGATATTAAAGCAGGGTTGAGCGGGAAAAATCTGGAACCGAAAGAACTGAGAAAATATCCGGTCAGTTTCCAGTCACCGACTTATATAGAGATCGACACTTCTGCAGCCATCAATAACAATGACAGGCACGAGGATGACGATGAGGAGGAAGAAGAAGGCAGCCGTGGAAAAGGCGGAAGCGGGAAAGCACCCAAAACAAAGAGAAAACAGCAATCTCTCAATGCCTTCTCCCGTGTTATGGAAGGAAAAATTCCTGAAAAGGGCGACATTAAAAAGCTGGTGGTCATGGGTAAGGAAATCGCAAAAGAAGCCTTCGAATCCGTCCTGAATATATTGGCTGACCAGATCAAAAGTCTGTGCGTGACACCTGTGAATATCATTGCGGCTGCACGTGCGATCAAAGTAAGTGTTGCCGAGCCCGGGGGCGGACTTCGCGCCAAAGGACACGAGACAACATCTTACCGTTATCAAGGCGCGGAGATGTTCGGACTTGAAAATGTCCCGTCTCCAAAACCATAAAACGTTACCGGATCAAGAAGGAAACATTCTCTAACGGCACGAAGCTTTTGTTTCCGTGCCGCCTTCTTCTTTCCGGTAACCATCAATAATAATATCTTCAAGAATGGTTGTTTTACATTCAAAAATGGGAACAATTGTTCTCAAAACAAGCTCCATTCTGTGGCCATCATAAAAAGGCCCCGAAGTACAGAACCTGACATATGATTCTGACTCGAGTCTGAAATTTGATTTATGACGGGTTTTTACACCGTCACCGCGTATAAAAAAATTTGAATTGACGCTGCCAAAGACAGTGTAAGGCGCTTTATTGACAATATTAAAGCATTCCGGCTCTGCGCTCACTTCCCCAAAGGCACGGGGAGTCACCATATCCTGCGCTATCGCTGGAAAACAGATCCCCAGAAAAACCAGAATGACCCCTAAAAGAAAAAGATGCTTCATAATTTCCAGTATAACGGATTGAGAGATTATCTGGCTATAGAATAGCTGTTTTTCTTTTCTCCTGTTATCCCGCTTTACGCAGAGGTTTATATTTCAGCCGGTGCGGCGTATCAGCGCTTTTACCAATGCGGCGTTTGTAATCGGCTTCATAATCCTCGTAGTTTCCTTCAAACCAGACGACCTGCGAATCCCCTTCAAAAGCAAGAATATGTGTTGCAATCCTGTCCAGAAATGCGCGATCGTGGGTAATAATGACCGCACATCCGGCATACATTTCCAGCGCCTCTTCCAGTGCCGATAAAGTTTCGGTATCAAGATCATTGGTCGGCTCATCAAGCAGCAACACATTAGATTCACATTTGAGCATTTTCGCCAGATGAACGCGGTTTCGTTCCCCGCCCGAAAGAACAGAAACTTTTTTCTGCTGGTCGGTACTGCGGAAATTAAAGGCTGCGACATAAGCCCGCGACTGCATTTCAATCTTCCCAAGCTTGAGAACCTCGTTTCCATCCGAAATTTCTTCCCAGACCGTTTTATTCCCGTCAAGAGAGTCACGGCTTTGATCGACATAGCCAAGCTGCACTGTATCCCCGACTTTAAATGTTCCGGAATCCGGCGTTTCCTGCCCTGTAATCATACGGAACAAGGTCGTTTTTCCCGCGCCATTGGGACCGATCACGCCGACAATGCCGCCGGGTGGAAGTTTGAAAGATAAATTCTCGATCAGCAGACGGTCATCATAGCCTTTGCTAATTCCGGTGGCCTCGATGACAAGATTGCCAAGACGTGGCGGCGGCGGAATAATAATCTGGGCATTGCGCATATCACGTTTTTGCGCCATCGCCAGCAAATCATCATAGGCATTAATCCGCGCCTGCGATTTTTTCCGGCGGGCTTGCGGAGACTGCCCCATCCACTCCTGTTCACGCTCGAGAGTTTTTTGTCTGGATTTGTCTTCACGGGATTCCTGCTCAAGACGTTTACGCTTGGCTTCCAGATAGGCCGAATAATTGCCCTCATAAGGCATTCCTGTGCCACGGTCAATTTCGAGTATCCACCCCGTTACATTATCAAGAAAATAACGGTCGTGCGTGACCATTACGACCGTTCCGGCATATTCTAACAAATGGCGCTGCAACCATGCCACGCTTTCGGCATCAAGATGGTTGGTCGGTTCGTCAAGAAGCAGTAGATCCGGCTTTTCAAGCAGCAACCGCGCCAGTGCGACACGGCGGCGCTCCCCCCCTGACAGATTGGTTACTTTTGCATCGCCGGGCGGACAGCGCAGGGCATCCATCGCCATGTTGATCGTACGGTCAAGCTCCCATCCGTCTGCGGCATCAATTTTTTCCTGTAAATCGCCCATCTCGGCCATCAGCGCATCAAAGTCGGCATCCGGTTCTGCCATGGCAACGCTGATCTCGTTATAGCGATCCACCATTTTTTTAATCTCGCCCAGCCCTTCCATGACATTTTCCTGAACGGTTTTGGACTCATCAAGCTTTGGCTCCTGATGGAGATAACCGATCCGCGCCCCGTCCGCGACCCAGGCTTCGCCTGTAAAATCCTTGTCCACCCCGCCCATAATCCGCAGCAAGGTCGATTTACCGGCGCCATTAGGGCCCAGAACACCGATCTTCACACCCGGAAAAAAGCTGAGTGTCACATTCTCCAGAACCTTTTTCCCGCCGGTAAAAGTTTTGGACACATCTTTCATAACATAAACATATTCGTAGGAAGCCATCTAACCCTCTTTGCATTGTGATATTTACTTCCCGGCATTTATATAGCAAAACCATGTCGCAGGGGAAATATTTTGGCATTATTACGTTTTTACAAATAAAATTCTATGATTTTTTACCTATAATTGAGTTCGCGGCTTTTTCAGGGATTTTTATCCGCACTATCAGGGTAGAAAACACCGCGCACACGTCCATTCGAATGTCCTGTCAGTCCTGTATTTCCACGCATAATACTGATATTCGTACCCAGATTCACTTCTGCCTGTTCCCCTTCCAGTATATTAGGGTCGCGCATAATTCTGACATCCCCTGTCAGAGTGGCAATATTGACTGCGGCACTATAATGACCTTTATTTCCCGTTAGCGTCTCGTCCGGCGTTGCAATCCGGACATGTCCTTCCGCATCCAGACTCTGAAGCTGGCGCGTTCCGGCGGCACTTTCCGCAAAAACAGCCGATACAGAATCCGCGTCCAGTCTGTCTTCGCCGCGAACCACTCTGGCGTTCCCGAGCGCCCGCAGACGGCCTTCTGCCACCCAATATTCAAAGCTGTCACGAGCAGTGACAGACTGGTCAGGAGAGGTCAGGCTCAAATTATTTCCCGTCATCACGGCAAGGCCTCTATCTACTTCATAGACAGCCTTTTGCCCTGTAGCGATATTTCCCTGCGCGGTAATTTTAACATGACCGTCTGCGCTTAAACGATATATTTCAAATGAAGATCCTGCTTCGCGATAATCTGCGGTTAATATATCGGCAGCGATTGTCACCTTTCCCTGCTTGACGATCACATTCCCCCGCGCAATAAATTTCTGATTATTACGATGCCATTCCAGCGTCTGGTCAGCGGTAATCTCGAGCGGTTCATTACGATCAGGATTCAGTGTCTGCTGCGCAAGGACGGTCACAGGCGCAAGACAGCATATTGCGATGAAACAGATCATTAAAAATTTTGTAATTTTCAAAACAGTCATTCCAGCCCCTTAACGGCACGATTTAAAATCAGTTTTACAGGGCCGGTAAAAATAAGCTCGTTGGTCTGTGCATAAGCCTGCATCCCTGTTGCCTGCAACGATCCGGCGGAACCCTGACCGAAAACCGGTCTATCCGACCATGCTTCCTGGCTTTTCAGATCCATCAGAAGTTTTTCTGTCGTGATTTCGTACCCCTGATCATGAAAAAGCTTTACCTTTCCCTGTAGTAAAAGTCTTTCTTCCTTCTGTCTGTATGTGCCGCGCTGGGCTTCTGCTGTCAACCATACACCGTTTGTCAGGGTAATATCGGCCATAGGTTTTTCCAGCAATACCACAGAAGGATCACGCGTGCTTTGCACCGCACGATCGGCTGTCACACTAAAAGGCTGCTTCTTTTCGTCCGAGCTTTCAAAACGCGCTTTCAGTAATTCATTTTTTCCCGGAACCTGAGGCGCTGCGGCATTCAAAGGGACAGCTTCAAATGTCTCTTCTACACGCGGCCATGACAGCAACAAACCGATAATCGCAACAGAAACCAGCGGCAAAGCCATTTTCATGACCCTTACAAAAAAACTGTATCCCTTTCCCGGAAGGCGGCGTTTGCTTCCTGTCTGCCCCAGTTGAGAAAACCGTTTTTTGTCTGAATTCTGCATCATACTCCGGTCAGACGATACCGGCCTGAAGACAGTCCTGTAGCCGGATCATGCCGGAAAGCTTTCCTTCTTCATCTGTAACAATCAGACTGGTGATATATTTCCCCGGTGTCTTGGTCATGATATTCATGGCCTCGACTGCCAGCGCGTTTTGTATGATTTTTTGTGGATTTGTATTCATAACACTTACAGCCGATTTCTCCATTAAATCAGGACTCATATGGCGCTTCAGATCGCCGTCTGTAATAATTCCTTTTAAATGATAATCCTCCGTCACAACCAGAACGGCTCCAAGATTTTTTTCACTCAACAAAATAATTGCATCAGACATTTTTGCATTTTCGTACAGGAGAGGAAGATCTTCAAATTTATGCATAATATCGGAAATTTTAAGCAGTTTCTGCCCGAGTTTACCTCCGGGATGAAATACCCTGAACTGCTCTTCCGTTAATCCCATCCGCTTGAGCAGCACGACAGCCAGCGCATCCCCCAGGGCCATCATCATCGTTGTCGATGTTGTCGGAGCAAGACCGTTCGGACAGGCTTCCGGCATGGAAGGCAGCAACAGAACAATATCGGCATGACGCGCCAGTGTACTGGTCTCGTTTCCCGTTATGGCGATCATGGGAATTGCAAAACGTCTTGTATAATGAATAAGATCCGATAATTCAGAATTCTCGCCGGAATTGGAGAGCATGAGAACAACATCATTTTCCATTACCATTCCAAGATCACCATGGCTGGCCTCCCCCGGATGGACAAAAAATGACGGTGTTCCGGTCGAGGAAAATGTTGCGGCAAGCTTTCGTGCCACATGACCACTTTTACCGATTCCGGCAATAATCAGACGACCTGTCGCGCCGGCATTTTTTATTTTTGAAATCAGCTCTATGGCCTGAAAAAAACGATCATCCAGCGATTGCGCCAGCGCTTTTAGTCCCTGTATCTCGGCATCAAGAACATGGCGACCCTGATCAATATCCGTATTCTGGCCGTTTTCCTGTATTATTTCTGCCATCATTTTTACACTCATGAAATTACATACCTTTATCAATGAAGAAGGAACAGGCTGTTTTATGGCACAAAATCGTATAAAAAGCGAGACTCTTATCAGTGCTATATAAAACACCCGGAAAAAAATCAGGGATATACAGCCTATCATACCCCGTTTTTTCAAACAGCAGGCTTTCCCCCTCCATCCATTTATTTCACATAAAAATTGACAACTTTAAATGTTTTATAGTACAGTAGTTCTTATTAAAAATAAGACATCATCGTCATCCTGGCGGCCTGCAAAGCAGACTTATCGGCAGGAGTCTGGTTATGAGTGCAGCTTTGCTGCACACTTTATTGTTGCCGGAGATCCGCCGATGCTGGTATAACGAAAATGTCTTATTCTTAATGCAAGCGACTCTAGTTATCAGCAAATTTTAAATGATAGGAGTTTTAATTATGACCGCCACAGATTTAAAAGCACGGCCTGTTCCGTTTTTAAAAACTTTCTTTGACCCTGCCGCTAAAGGAATAGAACTTTATCCTGCTCCTGTCGCTCGTCCTTTTGCCAGAATCTATGGCGAACCTGAGATACAAAATGCTTATAAAAATGAAAATGGTGACGTGCTTTTTAACACAGGCTCTTCCGATTGGTATGTGTTGTCTGCAGGCAGCAAAGAGGCATATCAATTACCGCAAACCGGCTTTGGCGGTTCTTCCAAAAAATTCGAGACATCTTTCTCAAGTGAACTGAATAGAGAACAAAGTGCAAAACTCAAAGTCAATGAAGATGAAGGGATGGCCTCTATCAAGACTTCTTTCGACGAAATGAATTTAACAATCCTATCGGATGATAAGAAAACAGCGCTACTGCAATCTATTCTTAATGATGAAATATTATGTATTGGCCTGCCGGATGTTCGCGATATTGAGCAAGCGCTTCAATTACCAAATGGCGATTATATGATCGTAAGCTGTAATAGAACGGATTATGCCTACGAGACATTGCGTATGTTCACAGGATCGTCTTTGGACAATTTACGTGAAATTGAGATGACCGATGTTCAGCGTTACAGAGATGGTGGATCCACATACTATGTGAGCAAAGAAGGAACTATTTTTAGCCCAACACCTTTTAAAGGAAACGCGGCAACAACCTGGACGCCAGAAGGAACAGGTCAGGCCATAGAATTAACAAAGCTTGATAAAGATAAAGTTGCGCAAGAAATCGGCAATAAGGATACGCGTATTAAAGGCGCTAAAACTTGGGCTGAATACACACAAGGCTAACCAATCCAATAGTTACGTCAAAAAAACGTCTCCCTTTCTCCGCGAAGGTGAGGCTTCCGCCGTCGTTTTCGCTACGCTCAAGCTATGGCGCGCACGCCTTCGGCCTAACGGTTTCGTGCGCCTTACTGGCGTAAGTCACCCGAAGCCTGTAAGGGCGAAGGGTGGTGCAGCATAGTTGACTAAAATAAAAAGTTGATCCGCCGTAATTTCTTGTTTTAATTACTAAATCACCGCACAAGTATTTTTACGCATCTTTCTTTTTAATACGAATTCACGACCCACGCTGCACAATGTTATAACGACCGAACTTCTTAAGCGCAAAGTAAAAGTTGGCGTATGAAGTCGTGGCCAGATACCATGGTGTAGAGGTTGCTGACGAAGAGCTATTGTGGTGGAAAAACACATTTTCTAATAAGCAGGTTCCAGCTGATATTCCCGACGTGTTTGTTCAAAAATCAATTAAAGCTTTTGATCTGGTTAGAACTTGCCTTAGCACTGAGCCAAGCAATTCGGATATCAGAAGACTTTTCACTCAAGGTGCTGTGCAGCTTAGTGAGGAAAAAATTGATGATTTTGAAACTATTATAAAAATTGAGCGGAACGCTATTTTAAAAATTGGAAAAAGAAAATGGTACAGAGTTATCGCTAAATAAAATATATAATTTATAATTTATAATTGTTCTCCAATTTCTCCGAGAGGTGGTCCTACTTTGTTGGACAGGTTGGCGGCGTTTTTAAGGTGGAATCCCGTTTCAACAATTATGCCGCCATTGCGTAAATTTCTTCTACATTTTCATGTCCTTTCTGTAAAGCCATACTTTC
>Ga0210044_10000716_pt1 | contig 50610 bp, 43 predicted proteins | sample CryGey13umfilter_2_FD_183959 | JGI IMG/M metagenome (GOLD analysis project Ga0210044, IMG submission 183959) | Groundwater microbial communities from aquifer in Utah, USA - Crystal Geyser 4/9/14 3 um filter (SPAdes) (version 2) | ecosystem: Environmental > Aquatic > Deep subsurface >...
GAAATGAAAGCCCGCTTGCCCTGGTAGCCAGCCCAGTGAATTCATAGGTAGGCAAAAGCTGGACAGCCGCAAGCCCAACGCCAATAATACCAATTAACACAAAGCCGCTTGCAAGGGAAAATGGGGAAAATGGGGACAGCGCCCTATTTTTTCTTCTAAAAATAGGGCGCTGTCCCCATTTTCCCTCTGGATGGATATGGTATGATGTCCATATTTGCGAACCAATACGAAACAAGAGGTAAAATCCTGCCCCAAGCATGGAATAGTATGCCATCTGAAAATGCCCGGCCAGAATTTGACAGGCAAAGACCAATCCACCGGGAATAGCCCAGATAAGCCTTTTATCCATCAGGAGTTTTTCTATACAAAAAAACAAGAGTGGCAGCCAACATGAGGCAGTAATAAGGTTTGCATGTTTGAGGTGTGTTACGAAAAAGCCACAAAAGGTAAAGGCAACCGCACCAATAAATGCAGGGAATATAGTTAGCCCAATGGTTCTGGCATAGACAAAAAAGAATGTTCCACAAAGCATAAAATTCAAGATAATCGAGTAGTTATACGCAATCCAATCAGGAAACAAACCAAAGAGCAGAAGGCTGAGAGGATACAACCCACCCATTTCCCCCTCAGCAAATACCGGAAAGCCACAATAAATATCAGGTGTCCATAATGGCAATGAACACTGTTGCAAACACCTGTCCAAAAAACTACGAAATGGAAAGTTCAGGTTGCAAAGATCACTAGTAGTCATATCACCAGTAATAAATACCCCACCAAGCATAGCAGCCTTGTAAAAGTAGATAAGAACAAGTCCGGCTAATGCAGCGATAGGAATAATATTTCGTTTCATATGTAAATCCTTTTTACCACCAAGATTAAAATGGGGACAGCGCCCTATTTTAATCACTCGTTTTTACCACGAAGAGCACGAAGAGCACGAAGAAATTACAGAACAAACCGTTTAATTCCATCTTTGAGCCTTCTGACATTAAAGTTGATAAGCAGGCCTGTTTTAATCCGTGCCAGTTTCATGTATGTCAACAACTGTGCTTCATGGATTCCTTTTATTTCCTCAACGCTCTTCAACTCCATGATCAGTTCGTTTTCAACCAGCAAATCCACACGGTATCCACAGTCAAGTCGAACACCCTTATATTCAACTGGAAGTGGATGTTGAAGATTAAACTTGATACCATTCAGCTTCAGTTCGTGAGCCAGACATTGCTCATATGTCGATTCCAACAACCCGGGACCGAGTTCTCGATGGACATCTATTGCACAGCCAATGACTTGATTCGACAACTCATCAAATTCCATCTTTTGTCTCCTTAGTGTTCTTCGTGTTCTTCGTGGTAAAAACCATCTTCTTTGCCTGTAAATACTCACCACAGATCTTACCACGAAGAAATCACAGAACAAACCGTTTAATTCCATCTTTGAGCATTCTGACATTAAAAATGACTCGATTCGACAACTCATCAAATTCCATCTTTTGTCTCCTTAGTGTTCTTCGTGTTCTTCGTGGTAAAAGTGTTCCATATTCTCCCCTTGATACACCCCTGCATACCCCTGATCAACCATCTCCGGAAGCCTGAAAAAGAGGAGTTGAATAAGTCTGGCATTCTTTTTGACCCGAAATCCGTAAGGGTTATGGACGAGTAACAATGCCTCACTTCTGCCAGAGTATCCAGAATCCCAGACCGCAGTCTCAACACTCACGCCGCATCGTAGCAGGCTTGAACGAGGTCTGGCAATAGCCATCATATCCTTAGGGATATGGACTATTTCGTTAAAGATTATCTTGTACTGTCCTGATTCAAGTAGAAACCATCCCTCTGAATCTGGCTCTAAGGCATTGGTTTTCGCTAATATCCTATCCTGATTATAAAAACCAAGCGTTCCATGTTCAACAAATGTTTCTATTGCACAAAGACTTAATTCCACCCCATTTATCTGCACCTGAGCATCCATATCAATCAGGCATTCAACAAGTTTTTGGGTTTGAATAAGATTAATCAGCTCTTCTTGAGCAAGAAATGTTCCCATAATATTTCTCCTCCTGCTTGTCCAATAAACAAACACTTAAATACTAAAGAATGTCCAATTTTTGGACAGCTTTGTCTATAATGATACAACATTATTTTGATTTTGTCAATAAAATTTTCGTAACTACTCACCACAGAGACATAGAAACACAAGATGAATATTCTGGCATAGAACTTGCTACTATTTATCAGATGGGTTGAATTTCCCTTAATCACAGCAAAGGAGATACAAGACAATGATGAAAAAAATTGCAGCTATTTTTTTATGTTCCGTAACTATGGTAAGTTATGCCTTTGGGGCAGATATTAATACTGATGGCTTTGAAGATGTGAATTGCTTGAGTGATTGGACAATATTTCCTTCAGTCTCAGAGCTTGGGGTAGACTTATATAGCCCTGGTTATATGAGTGATTATTGTGTCAAAATAACTGGGGCTGGATTAATTCCCCCACAGGCTGAAGGCTACATCTCTTCGTTACCATGGACAAATGGTGGGTATCTTTCCATAGAAAAACCAAGCGATTGGGAACGGGAATCTGTTTATACCTTGCGGTGTATGATACGGGCAGATAATGGTGTCAGTAGTAAAGCGTATCTTGAGTGTGATGACCCTGATGGCGATGTGATTTTGAGTAAAAGTCCATCATTTACCCCGCCATCTGAATGGACAGAGTGTATCCTGAATGGTTCTATCAAGAATAGCCCCATGACTACCATCAAGCTGGGCTATGAGGCAGGGAGCGGGATGGTTTATATTGATGATGTTTCGTTCTATAATTCTAATTGTTATCTTCAATCTAATACCCCACTTGTATTTTATGTCAATGATCCAGACGATGCCACAATTACTGTTACTATCAGCAGATTACAAGGGGCAACAGCCTCAACTACTCCTGTGGTTTCTATCTATGACCCATTTGGTCAGCTTAAACTGACAAAAACCTGTGAGCCGGGCAACCAGTTATATGTTCTAACCATTCCCCCGGATAATATCAAGGGGGAAAATCGGATAGAGATTCCACAGGATATTTCATCTGTCTGGCGGGTATCTGCAAAGGGCTTGATATTTGATGGCAAGGAGTTATCTATGAAGTCAGGGGTTGATGGTGTGGTGTATTTTGCCGTAAACGATCAGGCAACCTTTACCATGAGATTAAAAGATAGGGTAGGGGATACAGGCACTTGTTCAGCCACCCTGTATAATCCTGATGGTCTGGCAGTAAAAAAAATAACATGGATAGCAGGCTCCGAAGAATGGCATGATATAATTATGGATGGTTCGGCAACAGGCGGGGTCTGGGCGGTTGGGTTTAACAGCCAACAAGGGAATATCCTTGTTCGGGCAGAGGGCATTCCCCCATATTTTTCCTTTACAAGGGACTCTTATTTCCTGCCAGCGATATGGCGTTATCCAGCAGAGAGTTTTCCTGTAATTACAACTCAAGCTAAAACAATAATCAGTAGGGATGAGAAAATAACCCTCAGTATCCCGGTGGGAGGGATTAACCAGAATGGTACAGTAACTATTCGGAAGATAGATGCCCCGATTATTCCCATCGGGTATTCACTTGCCAGCTCGGTTTATAATATTGAACTTCGGGGTACGGCATCCATCCTTCAACCTCGGCAGGCTATCCCTCTTATCTTTCGCTATGATGATACATCTTTATCTGAATCGGCAGAAAAATCGCTGGCTGTTTTTTATTACGGCACAAGTACTGTTAATACCAATACAGCTACATGGGTACCCCTGCCAACAATAGAACGCTCGATAAAGAATAACCTTATTCGTGTAAGCGTTCCACGATTTGCACCCATTGCGATTCTGGCTTCACCATCATGGCAGGCAAGGATTTTTGTAGAAACAACAGAAGGAGTCAGGGATGATGGTAATTATTTTGGATTGGACTCTGGTGCGAAAAATACCTATGATGACCCCTTTGACCTTGAGGAAGAGCCGGCAACGCCTTCACCCTCTGTTTCCATTTACACTACAGCACCAAATGGGACAAAATTTACAAGGGATATTCGGGCATTAAAGGATTTAAGTCTAGGTGTTGAGGAATGGGCTTTTGATGTAAATACTGCTGTGCTTCTTCGTAACGGGGCACAGGTGACCATTACCTGGGATATTTCAAGTATTCCATCAAACTATCCGATAAGTCTGGTAGAGGTTAATCAACAACAAGTTGATTTAAGGGAGATAAAGGCGTATGGCTTTGTTGCTCCAACCGGTAACAATACCAGAAGGTTTATCTTACGGATTGGCGGTCAAAAAGAGGGAACAATTACCGCAAGCCGTATATTTTCCAATAATTGGAACCTGTGCTCAATCCCTTTGCTCCTGATAAATCCTGATCCTGAGGTAGTTTTCCCCGGGGTACAACCGCTTCGTATTTCAAAGTTTATTGATGGCAAGTATCTGGCTTATGAACAGGAAGGAAATTTTGGGACAATCTCGCCGGGTACGGGTTATTGGTTTAAGTCTAATGGAAGTATGACCATTAATTTTACTGGACATGCCTTGAGAAATGGGACGCAGAGTATTCCTGTTGTCTCTGGTTGGAATCTTATAGGCAATCCCTTTACCTTTGGGGTAGGCTGGAATGATATTTTCTTTTCTTATGGAACAGTAACAGAAAGAATAGCTGACGGTAGGACAATCAAGGATGGATTTTATAAGTATGGGACGGACAAGAGCGGTAAGGTAGGATACCTTATGAAAAGGTATAGAGACAAGACTGTTATGGGACCATGGGAAGGGTACTGGATATACTCACCCATGGCAGGGAAGCTTTCGATACCTGCTATCCCAAGTCAGCCATTGGCAGGGGCTCCTGAACTGTTGCAGGAACAAAGGGATTGGGAGGTAAGGTTATCGGTATTCACAGATAAAAGCATGGATCAGGATAATTATCTTGGTGTGGCTGATAATGTTACTAATAGATATATATTTGAACCACCAGATGGGTATTCTCCATTCATCAGTCTCTATTTTCCAGTTAATGATCAAAATATCTCTGGTAATTTTGCCTGTGTTTACAAGTCTCCACTCATCCTAAATTCTCCAAAGCTCTGGGATTTTGAGGTGTTGGCTGATGGTATGCAGAATACAGCCGTAACCCTTCAGTGGCAGGGGGTGCCAGATGGCTGTAGCCTTTGCTTAGTTGACATGACACTTGATAAAAAGATAGATATGAAGCAACTTAGCAGCTATACCTACAATAATGGACAGGAAAGGGTAAGGAAATTTCAGGTTGTGGCTGTTTTGTCCCCAACTGAGACACGGACGGCAAATGGACAGATATATGCCTGGCCAAATCCATTGACTGTTAATGGGGTGCCGCCTGAGGAGTTTACCTTTGCAGGTTTTTCATCTGCTAATAGCGAGATCAAGGTTTATACTCTGGCTGGTGAATTGATTGCCACGATTAAGAATAAGAACATATGGAATGCAAAGAATGACGATGACAGGGTGGTTGCCAGTGGGGTTTATTTCTTTGTGGTGGAAAGTGAAGGCAGTGTAAAGAAAACAGGGAAGTTGGCGGTGATAAGGTAGCACAGACATTCTTGTCTGTGATTTTTAAGACATAACTACGAAAGGCACGAAAACCGCGAAAAGTTCTGTAATATTATTATTTTTCGTGTTTTTCGTGTTTTTCGTAGTTAAAAATATCTGTGGTAATTTCCGGTTGCACAGGTTGTAAATTATTACAAAAAGGATGAGCAAGCATATGTCCGTAATCGAAAAGGCAAAACAAATAAGGATGTTGATATTGGATGTGGATGGTGTATTAACCGATGGCGGGATCATTGTTGATTCTGATGGCAGGGAAACAAAGGTGTTCAATGTTTATGATGGGGCAGGAATTGAATTAGCTCATCGGGCAGGGTTATTGACCGCTATTATTTCTGGCAGATACTCTGCACCGGTTGAACATCGGGCAAGGGAATTAAAGATTAATGAGGTTTATCAGGGCGTGGCAGATAAGGTTGTTGTTTATAATCAACTGTTATCTAAATATGGCATTACATCAGAGCAGACAGCCTATATAGGTGATGATATTTTTGACATTCCACTTCTCAAACAGGCAGGATTATCCTTTTCACCGGCAAATGGTCGGCAAGAGGTAATGAATGTTGTTGATTTCGTAACTCAGGCTAATGGCGGCAGGGGTGCGGTACGAGAGGCGATTGAGATTATTTTGAAGGCACAGGGGAAATGGGAAGAAATAGGCAATAAGTAGGAAAGAGAAAAATTTGCAGGGACGACTAATCCCATCCCTGCAAATTATCAGAGGGAAGATGTTTATTCTACTTCCACTGGCTCTGTCTCTGTCTCTTCTACACCAATTGTTTCTGCGAGAAAGAATCCCATGAATGGGGTTATTACTACGAACAGCGGACAAATATTACACCTCGGAAGAGTCTTACTGCACAATTCCTTGCCCAACTGAACAATCAGGGCATGATACTCGTTGTAAATAGCTACATCAGATGGCAGATTGTTCATAAATAGCTTTTGAATATGGGTATAACCTGCATCCTCTTCAATAAGTTTGTGCCGACTAAGAAATCTGCGGGTATAGGCATCTACCACAAAGATGGGCTTGTAACAGGCATAAAGGATAATAGAATCAGCGGTTTCCATGCCAATACCATTAACCTGTAAGAGTTCATGCCTTAATGTCCACATCTCTGTTTCCTTCATTAATTCCATACTGCCTTCATATTGCAAAAACAGAAAATCAACAAATGCCTTCAGCTTTTTAGCCTTTTGGTTGTAATACCCTGAGGAACGGATCATTTCACCAAGCAGGTTAATATCAATATCTCTGATACATTCAGGAGAAAGAAGGTTATGCTCTTTTAATCGATTGATTGCTTTCTCCACATTTGTCCATGCCGTGTTCTGGGTAAGAATTGCCCCAATAGACACCTCAAATGGTGTTTCACCAGGCCACCAATGAAGTGGACCAAATGCCTTGTATAAGCTATCATAGATTTCCAGTAAAATCTTTTCCATTCTACTACCTACTGCCTCTAATGCAGGCGAACACATAGGTTCGCCCCTACTGTCTACTTCTTCCCTTGCTTTCCCTTCCCCTGCGTTTTCTCCCCTTTTAGATTTACCAATTTCCATGGGTGGAGTCTCAGGTCTTCGCTCAACAGCTTGAGATTATTGGCTGTTTCTGACAGGTCATTAGCTATTTTTTTATCCTTTATGATCATTCCCAAGCTGCCATTTCCTTTATCAATTTTTTTGCAAAGGTTAGAAAAATTTGAGGCAATACTGGAAAATTCTGTGAGGCATTTACTTACGCCTTTATCTGTATTGAGAATAGCAGTATTCAGATTTTTTGTTGCTTTCTTGAGTTCTCCGGTCACACATTGCAACTCAGCCCTATTCTCATTTACTGTTTTCTCCAGGGTAGTAGAAAGCCTGTTAAAGCTATGGATACCTGATGAAATATCATTCTTATTATTCTTCAGCAGTTTATTTGTCTCTTCTGTAATCTCATGGGTATTGTGAATAATAGCAGATATTTCATCCCAGTTAATCTTGCCGCTAAACATCAGCTTATCCAGAAATTTCACCTGATAATCCAGCATCTTCACCATTTTTTCGCTGCGCACCAAAATTTCTTCCATATTGACAGGGTTTTCTCCCATTATAGAATCATTATTTTTTAATAGCCTTCCCTTTTTCCCTAATGTAATCTCTATGTATTTTTCCCCTACAATGCCAAGGGAGTTTATGGTTATCCTTGAATCAGAACGAATTCTGGCACTTGATTCCACCCAGATAGTAGTCTCAATTTGATTGCCAATCAATTGTAAATCCCGTACTTCTCCAATCTCCATGCCAGCCAATCTTACTGGTGCCCCAACAGCCAGCCCACTAATATAATCAAATGTCACTTTTATCTGATACCCCTGGCGATAAAAGCTCCTTCCACCAGCCATGGTAATCATTATTCCAGCAATAATAATAGCTGTGGCAACTACAACACCTATTTTTAATTCTTGTCGCATATTTATCTCCTCAATCACTAATAATTGGTCCCTCAGCACTTCCAGTAATAAACTGCTGTACCACAGGGTGATGTGTATTTTTTATTTTCTCAGGTGTTCCAATCTCAATGATTTTCCCATCATAAAGCATAGCAATACGGTCAGCAATGGTATAGGCTGAAGTCATATCATGGGTAACGATTATGGATGTCAAAGAAAGTTTAGCTTGTAATTCCTTGATCAATTTATTAATATTAGCGGCAAGGATTGGGTCAAGCCCTGTGGTTGGTTCATCATACAGGATAATCTCAGGTGAAGCAGCTATTGCCCTTGCCAATCCTACTCGTTTCCTCATCCCACCGCTCAAATCTGAGGGCATCAAATACTCAACGCCTGATAATCCAACCAATTTCAACTTTTCCGAAACTATTTTCATTATCTGGCTCTTTTTCGTATTGGTATGTTCAAATAAAAAAAATCCTACATTTTCCGCCACATTCAAGGAATCAAAAAGGGCTGCCCCCTGAAATAACATGCCAAATCTTTTTCTAATTGCCTGCATACTCTGTTCATTCATTCGGGTAATATCCTGATCAAATACCTCTATCTTCCCCCGTTCAGGTTTCATCAAACCAATGATATGCTTTAAGAGTATACTCTTTCCACACCCACTTCTTCCAATAATAACCATTGTCTCGCCCTTTTCTATATTCAGGGTTACACCCTTCAGGACTTTATTAAGGCCAAAACCCTTCCATACATCAGTAATGTTGACCATGGTGTGATACTCCTTTGATAATGGTGGTAGGACAGGCATTCTTGCCTGTCATCACTGCCTATTTGCTTGTTAGACTAAAAGAGATTAAACCACGAAGGACACGAAGAACACGAAGTGAAATTTGACAAAATATCCAATAAAGTTAAAGGTATAAAAAAGTTTGTTTTCTAAAATCTTCGTGTGTTTCGTGCTCTTCGTGGTAAAAATAAGAGATTAAACCACGAAGGACACAAAGAACACGAAGTGAAATTTGACAAAATATCCAATAAAGTTATCGGATGTGCCATAGAAGTACATCGATCCCTCTGTCCAAGTTTACTTGAATCTACTTATGAATAATGCCAAGATTGAAGAAAAGTATAAAAAAGTTTGTTTTATAAAATCTTCGTGTGTTTCGTGCTCTTCGTGGTAAAAAATAATAGTCTAATTAATTGCTACAGTTGATGTCGAGTACGCCGCAACTGAGCTTTATCGCTATCTCCACTAATACAATATCATCGTCAGCAAAAAATCCGAAATAAGCACGGTCATAATTGAAAGCACAACCGCTGCGGTAGTAGCTTTACCAACACCCTCTGCCCCGCCAGTACAGGTAAATCCCTTGTAACAACTAACGGTAATAATCAATCCGCCAAAGATAATGGTTTTTACCAATCCATTTATGATGTCAATAGGCTGGAGAAAATCTATACTATTCTGGATATATATCTGGTTCCGTATCCCAAACTTCCACACCCCTATCATGTATCCGCCAAACATACCAATAATATCAGAAAACACAGTCAGAATTGGAAGCATGATCAAGGCTGCATAGAATCTGGGAACTGCTAAGTATTTAATCGGGTCAGTAGCCAGGGTGCGCAGGGCATCTATTTGTTCAGTAACCTTCATGGTGCCTATTTCTGCGGCTGTAGCAGAACCAATCCTTCCTGAAACAATAATAGCAGTCATAACCGGTCCAAGTTCCATGGTCAAGGATGCTGCTACCAGACTGCCGGTATACGACTCTAACTCCACCATCTTAAACTGGAGGTATGCCAGATACCCAAGAACCATGCCCACAAAGACAGACATCAGACTTACTATAGGTATAGTGTCAACACCAATTGTTACAAGCTGCTGGACAAAATGCTTTATATTAAATGGTTTTTTTGCCCCTTGAACAATGATTTGTTGAAGGAGGGCAGCTATTTTTCCCAATTCCTCCAGCCCGGCAATTATTTTTTTCCCGATTTGTTCAATTAAATATCCCAATTATTCTTCCACCCTTTCCAAGTTTTCAAATCTGGTAAAGCGATTGATAAATGTTAATTTTACCGTGCCTGTGGGTCCATTCCTTTGCTTGCCAATAATGATTTCAGCAATACCCTGATTTTCCTCAGTTGGTTTATAATACTCTTCCCGGTAAACAAACATTACCAAGTCAGCATCTTGTTCAATGGCTCCGGATTCCCGTAAGTCTGAGAGCATTGGTTTTTTATCTGTTCTTGCCTCTGGTGCTCGTGAAAGCTGGGATAAGGCGATAACCGGTGCATTTATCTCTCGGGCTAACGACTTTAATGATCTGGAGATTTCAGAAACCTCTTGTTGCCTATTATCCCTACCCCGCGATGATGTTCCTCTAGCTAACTGGAGATAATCCACAATAATTAATCCAATATTATGCCGTGCCTTAAGTCGTCTCGCCTTTGCCCGTATCTCAAGGACAGAAAGGGAGGGTGTATCATCAATATAAATGGGTGCCTCGGCTAACACCCCGGCTGCTGTGGTTAATTTAGGCCAATCAGACTCACTCAAGTATCCTGTACGCAGCTTATTGGCGTCCACCCTTGCCTCAGCACACAATACCCGTTGCACCAATTGCTCCTTGCTCATCTCAAGGCTGAATATCCCTGCTGGCACTTTTGATTTTATGGCAGCATTCATGGCTATATTAAGGGCAAAGCTCGTTTTACCCATGGATGTTCTTCCAGCGATAATTATCAGGTCAGATGGCTGAAATCCTGAGGTATATTTATCCAGATCAACAAAACCACTTGGCACACCAGTAACATGCTCTTTTTGCTTGTAGAGCTTTTCAATCAACTCAAAACTGTCATGAAGTATAGCCTCAAGCGGCACAAACTCACGAGTTATCTTTTTTTGGACAACATCAAATATCATTCGTTCAGCTTGGTCAAGTACATTGGTAACATCCTCTCCGCCTTCATACCCCATAGTCACAATATTTGTAGCAACGGTTATCAGCTTGCGTAATAACGCCTTGTCCTGAACAATTTTGGCATAATATTTTATATTTGCTGCGGTTGGGACGCTATTTAAGAGTGCCGTCAGGTAAACAGAACCGCCTACAGATGCCAACTCATTATTATGCTGCAATTGCTCAGATAAGGTAACAATATCTACTGGCTCATTTTTCTCATAAAGAGAGATGATGGCTTGATATATCCTTTGATGGACACCCCGATAAAAATAATCATCCTCAATCAATTCTATGGCACTACCTATAGCATCCTTATCCATAAGCATAGCACCAAGCATTGACATCTCTGCCTCTATTGATTGAGGTGGAATCTTTTCTATAGACATAATTACTCCCTTTCCACCATAATCTTAACCGTTGCTGATATTCCCTGATAAAGCTTAATGCTTGCAGTATACTCTCCCAGTGATTTTATAGGGTCATGGTTGATCATCTTTTTTTCTACCTTTAACTTATGCCGCATTAAGGCATTGACAATATCATCAGTAGACACTGACCCAAAGAGCTTTTCCCCCTCACCAGCCTTCTTTTTTACAGTAAGGGTAAGCCCTTTTAACCTCTCCGCAAAATCTATTGCCGTTGATTTTTCCTTTGCTGCAAACGAGGCAACCTGTTTCTTTTTATCCTCAAGGGATTTGATATTACTTGTTGTAGCCAGCAAGACCAGATCCTTGGGAAATAGAAAATTTTTAGCATAACCCTCAGCCACTGTTTTTACATCCCCTGCCTTTCCAAGACCAGGAACATCCTTTTTCAGAATTACATTCATAAAAGTCCTCCTTTTTTCTTAAGCAAAAAATAATCAGCCAGAATCTCTCGATGATCAAAGGCAATATCCTCAGGAAGGTTATCTTCCTTAAATATTCCAACTTCTGCTGCATCATCATCTGCTTTAGGCTCACCATCTGCCTGAGCTACAAACACCGTGGTAATGGTATGATGTCTTGGATCACGGTCAGGGGCAGAGTATGTATGAAGCTGGCAGATGAGGTTGATATCAAGACCTGTTTCCTCTTTTGCCTCTCGGACAGCGGTTTGTTCCATGCTTTCTCCATACTCTACAAATCCACCAGGAATTGCCCAGCCATAGGGTGGATTTTTTCTCTTTATCAAGACAATGCCCCTAATCCCCTCTCCCTTTTGAGGAGAGGGACATGGTGAAGGGAACTGTTTTTTTAATTCAATAATTATATCTGCGGTTGGGAAAGGATTTTTGTATTTTCTCATAAGGATTAAATTTTACACCTAAAGTTGGAATAAGTCAAGAAAAATCTTGAGTTGTACGATAGTTTTATTAGGAAAGCGTTGCAAATGCCCCTGCTGAAAAACCCTAATCCCTCACCAGCTCGGCAGGCTGTTACGGAACTAAAAATCGAGGGTACTGGCATACTACGATATGGTATCTGGCAAGGAAATGTGAACGGCATATTGTGTGCCTCTCATGCCAAGTTTCTATTCCGTAACAGCCTGTCGGGGGACAAGGAGTGTAGCACAGGCATTCTTGTCTGTGTTTCTTTATTTGTCCCTCAGATGAATGGACAAGTGGTCTGGGGAAAATGGGGACAGTACCCTACAGCCTGACCTTCACCTTCCCAAATTCACCATCATAACCAGCCTCAATGTGGATGATACCTTGCCGCATCCGTGATATTGCTTCAGCAAGCAGAGGACTGTGTTTATGGCTTATATCCTCAAGTGATGTATCCATTAATATTTGTAACTCCGGTCCAATCATGGCAAGGATGTCATGGTAGATTTTCTGCACCTTTTTGCTTTTTACCCCACAACCATGAATCTCTGAAAGTATTTCTATTAGCGGGATAATGCTGCAGTATGGCTTCGCACCCTGTGGCATTTCGCTAATTTGCCTATCAGCAAGGTTTTCTACCCTGCTTAATGTCCCAATGGTTACAGGTTTGCAGCATACAGGACATAATCCATGATTTTTTATGGTTGCCTTTGGGTCAAGCATTGTTTGACACTTACGATGGCCATCCATGTGATATTTTCCTTCTTCAGGGAAAAATTCAATGGTAGCCTCTATGTTGTCATGGGTTTGAAGGGCGTGAAAAAGGGCATTATAAGAGGGTTGTATATTAAATATAGTTGCTTCCCTGCCAATCTTTTCCGGAGAGTGGGCATCAGAATTAGAAACAAGGGCAAATCTATCTAAAGAAGATACACGCCAATTCATTTGTGGGTCAGAGGATAATCCAGTTTCAAGGGCAAAGATATGCTCGCTCAGGTCTTCAAAACACTCCTGAATGGAATCAAACCCTGATTTTGAGCCAAGTACAGAAAACCATGGCGTCCAGATATGGGCAGGGATAAGGATGGATTTGGGATTTATGGATAGAATAATTTCTAACAGATTTCTGGAGCTAAGCCCAAGGATAGGTCGGCCATCTGATCTAATGTTGCCAATTTTTTCCAATACTTTTTGGATATTAATTGCATCAGAAAGCTCTGGCACAAGGATAAGATTGTGAACCTTTCGCACCTTGTTGCCCTGTTTATAAATATTGCTTATCTCGACCGAAAGGATAAATCGCACCTCTTCACAACAGGGTGCTGGTATTTGAGCATCTATTGTCTGGCAATAGGCTGATTTTAACCTGAATAACCCATCACCTGTGGATTCAAGCTTGTCCTTTATTTGAGCAAACCATGCAGGATGGGTGAAATCACCAGTCCCTACCAGATGAACCCCTTTAAGTTGTGCCCATCTGTAAATATTTTCCAGATTAAGTGACTTGCTTGTTGCTCTGGAAAAGCATGAATGAATATGAAGGTCAGCAATTATTTTCATGCCAATGTTTCCACCGTTATCTGATCATTTGTATAAACACATATTCTTGAGGCAATCAGGAGTGATTCCCTGACTATTTGTTCTGAATTCATATCCGTATGACTGATTAATGCCCGGGCTGCTGCTAAGGCATAAACTCCACCAGAGCCTATGGCAACAACCCCATCATCAGGCTCAATCACCTCTCCGCTTCCAGAGATAATAAAGGCATTTTTTTTATCAATAACAGCAAGCAATGCCTCTAATTTACGCAGGTATTTATCTGTACGCCATTCTTTTGCCAATTCAACCGCTGCCCTTGAAAGATTTCCGTGATATTCTTCAAGTTTTGTTTCAAATCGTTCAAACAGGGTAAATGCATCAGCCGCTGATCCGGCAAAACCAGCCAGAACCTTATCCTTATACATGCGTCTAACCTTTTTTGCCCCTGATTTCATAATGGTCTGGTTCAGACTTACCTGTCCATCTCCACCAATTGCAATCTGATCGTTGCGAGAAACACCCAGAATAGTAGTTGCATGAATCATTGTGATAGCTCCTTCTAAGTAAGTCGTCAAGAAAAAATAACTTGTACAGTCATGCCACCGATCCATCTTGGCTGGTTTCGTTGTTCGTTGCTTACGAACAGTCTGACAAGTCAGACTTGTCAGACTTGTCAGACTTGCCAGCCAAGCGTCTTGAGTAACTCTTGGTGTACAACTTATTTTTTCTTGACTCCTAAGTAATGACTTGATATTGTTGGTGATATTGTATCACAATTTAACCCAGATTGCAATCTATTTATTCCACCAGTTCCACATACCTGAGATAAACTACGAATCGACAGAATCCTTCCTCTCCTTGTCATTCTGGCTTGTCCAGAATCCTTCTTTTTATCCTGCCACATCTGCTGTGCTTAACAAAGAAGGATTCCCGACAAGCGGGAATGACAGATCACAAACGCGAAAAATTCTGATTCACAAATTCATTCTAATTATTAATTTTCGCGGTTTTTCGCGTATTTCGTAGTTTTTCCGTCCAATATAGCTACAAGTAGTTACTGTATACCTTTGTGTCTTGAGTGGTAAATTCCTTTACCTGAGTAGTTTCTATAGTTTTAATAAATTCTTCAAATGTTATAATATCAGATGGAATATGAGCTTGTGGATTCTCAAAAGGATGAATATGCCAACCTATTGGTAAGGCATCATCTACCCCATAGATTCTCTTTTTATTTTCAATTAAGGCAAAGGAAGTTTTTTGATTACCAGCGTTATAAAAAATATCTATAAAAGCATCTTTTATGAGATACACCCTGACTTTTACAATAAGGTCATCTTCAATATCAGATTCATAGGTGGTTACTATCATGGATTTATTGCATATATTAATAACCTCTTTTAGAAATGAGGAAGCATCTATATAAACCATTTAGATAACTCCTCAAGTTTGTCCTTTCTCATTACCAATCCTTCCCATTCTAAAAAATCCTTTTCAACCTCATAAGAGGATTGATTTTTAATTTTACCCAGATTCCATAACATCTTAAAATCATCAAACTTCATATCATAATTTTTTTGATAGATATTCAGGTTCTTTTTAATCTTCCCTAACCGATGTTCTATACTATCTTTCAGGGTAACATTTAATGCTCGTTCAAACACTACCTCTCCAGTAAGGTCAGTTAATGCTTTCAAAGTAGACTTTGATACTCCAATAGCCATATTTATTTACCTCCTTATGTTATGATTTATACTCAGCGTGAATATAACGCATATTATCATACCATTTTGTTTATGTTTAGTCAACTGTTTTTTGGCAGCAATTCTCATTTTGGCATTAATTTTGTAGCCCAGGATTCTATCTTGGCGTAGAGGAGCCAAGAAAAAATAAGTTATACACCAAGAGTCACTGAGTCGCTTGGCTGGCAAGGCGTGAGAAGCGAGCATACTACTGTTCGTAAGCGACGAACAACGAAGCCAGCCAAGATGAATCGGTGGCACGACTGGACAAGTTATTTTTTCTCCGGCGACTTATCTATCCCCATTTTATCAAACCAATGTAACTACTCACCACAGAGGCATAGAGATATGGAGAGCCGAAAAAGAATCCACAGAATCAGACTAAGATTATCCGCAGATTACGCAGATTAAGGAAAAAGATTATTACGAAAGCACGATATGGTTCTCTTCTTTCTCTAACAATCTGCGTAATCTGCGGATGAATTCTTCTCTGCTTCTTTGTGGTAAATTCCCCTCGCTGAGCTACAAACCAACATAGAATGTTGGGCTACGAACTCTTGCCCTCTGATTTTCAAAATGAGAATTGCTGTTTTTTGGTATTACCTTGCCATATTCCACCAGTTCCACATACCTGAAAAAATCATCAGATCAGAAAAATCTACCTTGCCATCAATTGGAGAAATAAATGCTGGTATATTTCCAGTACATTTGCCAGAACCCAAATCAGCCTTTGGATTCTTAGTATTCCAGTAATATGAAAACCACGATAGGTCATTGAAGTCTATCTTGTTATCTGCCAACTCATTTCCTTTTTGTCCAAAATCACCGAGTAATGTGGGGTTAATTTCCTTTATGCCATGTCTATCCCCCCTTGTTGTGTCTCTGGCAGCAATCGTTAAACTTCCGAGCCGACTAAAGAATAGAGAGGCTGTGCCAATGCCATTTACCACAGCCACATCTGAAATAACACCTGCAATCGTTAAGGCAATTGTCCCACAATAATCATTCAGAATTTGATTATTACTGCCAATTGCCTTAATCCGGATAGCTGTTGCCTTCCCCAGCATGGGATTATCTATCGGGATAATCTCAAAACAAACAGTGCCAATAGAATTAAACATTCCTGGTGTGCCACCAAGGACTATACTTGTTCCCCAGTTTTCATCATCTATCCCGCCAACCTTTGAATCACCAATATTTTGCCTGTTTGTATCTATTCTCTCTAAGGTATATCCAGTATCATCTGTTTCCTTATTGTCCCATTTAAGGTTATAGGTAATGGAATCCTGATACCCATGCTTATTGTCCCTAAGGTGAACCACCAGATTTTCTGGAGGGGTAGCAGTGTTAGACAAGAAGGTACCATGTTGATTAGTAGATGCTTTGATAATCAGAACATCCTTTGGTATCTCAGGATGCATTATTCGAAAATATTGTGGAAGTATATTGGTCAGAATAAGATACCCATAAGGGGCAATAGTATCTCTTTCGCCAAATACAGTATTCTCATCAATCCCGAAGTTCCAGCCATCCAATGAAACTGTTTTGTCTGTAGTGTTAAACAATTCAACAAATTCACCTTCCGATGCATCATTCCCTTTTGGATTGGGATGCAGTTCATTAATTACTATCCCTTGCTTGCCTATATTTGACCAGAGACACAATCCTTGCTTTCTTGCCTCAACCTCTATCTTTTCCCACTCAGGAAAGTTAAGACAATCGTTATTAATAAAGCATCTTGTAGCCAGCCCATTTGCCATGAGCTTGGTATTAAAAACCTCACCCTGATGGATTATTACACCAAGAGTACGCTTATACATATCCTGCATTTGTTGTGCATTGTTTGAAACAAGCAAGGATATTGTCCCATTCAATAGCTCTTTTTCAGTAAATTGCATTGCTTCTACCGCATAAGGCTCATCTGGTGTACCCTTTTGAGGTTTTGCTGTCTCAGGTGTATTTATTCCTAATAGCCGTACAGTAAGGGTTGCCCCGGACTCAAGGACACGAACTTTAACCGTATCCCCATCCGTTATTTCAACCACCGTGCAACTTGTCTGGCTGCCCTTATCGACATACAGCAATTCACCACAAAATCCGTTAGCAATACTAATTATTATTATCAAAAATGCTACGATTAGTCTCAACCCTTTACCCCTTCCAATATTGCTTCCACAAGCCCATCTGCAGTATATTCTTTTGCTACCATATCTACCCTCAGATTAAGCTCCACAGCTGCCTTTTGGGTTATGGGACCGATACAGGCTATTTTTACCCCGGAAAGATAGGCTTGTATATCCTCGCCCTCAAATATTGAACAAAATCCGCAGACGCAGGATGGGCTGGTAAAGGTGATAACGACTATTTTATGTTCGACAAGCAGTTGTTTTATGCGTTCACCCTTGCAATAGACGCTCTGATAGGCTGTAACCACATGGGTTATTGCCCCTTGTTCCCTCAAGCCATTCTCCAACACATCCCTGGCTACTTTTGCCCTGGGAACCAAGATGTGCTTGCCATTCATGTCATATCCCTTCAATCCCTCAACCAATGCCTCAGCCACGAATTCATTGGGACAATAATCAACAGTAAGGCAATATTTTTCAACCTCCAGCCTTGTTTGTGGACCAATGACAGCTATCTTTATCCCGTGTAATTGGCGAATATCTATGCCGCATACCTTAAGCTGTTGCATAAAATACCGTACCCCATTTACACTGGTAAATATCAACCATTGGTATTTTTTTATTCTTCCAATAGCAGCATTCAGTTCATCAAATGATTCTGGCGATATGATTTTGATCGTTGGCTGTTCGTAAACAACTGCCCCGAGGTCTTGCAGTTTCAGGTTAAATTCAGGCATCTGGGAATTGTGTTGCAAGATTGGTCGAGTAACAAGGATTCCCTTGCCAAAGAACGGTTTATCCTCAAACCATCTTAATTTTTCCCGCAATTCCACAACCTTACCTACAACAATGATGGCTGGAGCATGAATAGAGGTGGAAACAAGATTAACCTCAGCAAGTGTAGAAACGACTGTCTTCTGTTGATTCGTTGTCCCATGGTGAATTACAGCAACAGGGGTATCCGGACTTTTACCTGACTTGAGCAGTTTTTGAACAATTTCCTGAAGGTTACTCACACCCATCAGGATGACAATGGTTTCAATTCCGGCAATATTTTCCCAGGGAACAATTGCCTTGTCTATGGATTCGTGGCCTGTAACTATACAGAGGCTTGAGGCATACTCCCGATGGGTAACCGGGATACCAGCATAGGCTGGCACAGCTATGGCTGAGGTTACCCCGGGCACAACCTCAAAGGGTATTCCCTGCTCAACCAGAAACAATGCCTCCTCACCACCCCTGCCAAACAGGAACGGATCGCCACCCTTAATTCTTACTACTGATTTGTCCTCTTTTGCCTTATTTACCAATAATTGATTAATCTCTTCCTGTTTCAGGGTATGCTGACCAGCCTTTTTACCTACATAGATTAACTCTGCATCATCCTTAGCAAAAGAAATCACCTCATCAGTAACCAGATAATCATAAAGGATAACATCAGCCTCTTGAATATATTTTTTTGCCTTTATGGTTAAAAGTCCCACATCTCCGGGACCAGCACCTACAAGAAATACCTTGCCGTTATACATTTTTCATGGTTCTCCTTCTTTCTCAGTATTCAACCTTCTAAATAATAGCATGAGGATAAATATTTGTCAATCAAAATATACAATTGTCCCAAGGCAAACGCATCTAAACTCAAGTGGGGCATAAATTGCGTTTTTCGCTGGTCTTAATCAACGATAGCTGTGTTGTTCAGGTTCGAAATAGTACACTATTGCTCACCTTACGCGCCATTGCTCTCCTTGATTAATCCTCACCCCGAGAAAAATCGCAATTTATGCCCCACTTGAGTATAAAAATCAAGAGAGCATTGCAAGGTTGAGAATGTCCCCCGCTGGTGGGGGTAGGGGGGGGTGGAAAAAACAACAATACTGTATTTTTCACTCCCCATTGTTGTAATGAGACAATCTCGAACAAATTTAAATGCGTTTGCCCTGGATACATTGCTTTTTTTTATTGACAAAACACCTATTATTTGTTAAAATAATAGGGTATATGCATAAATTATGTTTTTCGCTGGTCTTAATCAACGATAGCTGCGTTGTTCAGGTTCGAAATAGTACACTATTGCTCACCTTGCGCGCCATTGCTCTCGTTGATTAATCCTCACCGAAAAATCACAATTTATGCCCTCGTTGAGTATAATTTAACTAAAGGCTGATTACTGCTTATGTAATAAAGAATGGAAAGTTTGAGGTATTGAAATAAAGATAATGACCACAATTCAACAAAAAATAAAAACGATTAAAGAAAAAAAGCAGGCAATTATTCTGGCTCATAACTACCAACGACCGGAAATACAGGATATAGCTGATTTTGTGGGTGATTCCCTTGACCTTTCAAGAATGGCTGCCAATACCAAGGCGAGGGTTATTGTTTTTTGTGGGGTACACTTTATGGCTGAGACAGCCAAAATTTTGTCCCCGAATAAGATGATCCTGTTGCCGGATATAGATGCTGGCTGCCCCATGGCAGATATGGTAACAGTGGAGGAGATAAAAAAGCTAAAATCCATCCATTCTGATGCTGTGGTGGTATCCTATGTAAATACACCTGCAACGGTTAAGGCAGAGTCTGACTATTGTTGTACCTCAGCCAATGGGCTACGGGTTGTGTCTGCCATTCCAGAGGGGAAAAAGATAATATTCAGCCCTGATAAATATCTTGGCAGCTATATTATTAAGCAAACTGGCAGGGATATGATATTAACCAATGGATTCTGTCCCACGCATCAAACCATCACTGTGGAGGGAATTTTACAATTAAAGGAGAAATATTCACAGGCAGTAGTGATTGTTCATCCTGAGTGTAATTCAGAGGTAATTGATATAGCGGATGCTACGCTCAGTACCAATGGGATGTGTAAATATGTTACTGATTCAGAAGCAAATGAATTTATTGTTGGTACAGAAATAGGTATCATCCATCGACTGAAAAAGGAAAATCCGCAAAAGCAGTTTTATCCTGCATCTGAGAGGACAGTATGTCCAAACATGAAGCTCATAACCATAGAAAAGTTGTTGTGGGCATTGGAAGAGGACGCATATCAAGTTGAAGTGCCGGAGGATATAGCAGAAAAGGCAAGAATGGCTATTGAAAGGATGCTGGCTGTTGTGTAACTATTTGGAGTGCGATAGCTTACTTGCTATTGCTTTCAGAGGAACGATAAGCAAGTAAGAGCTTATCGTTTTGTAAAGCGAAAGCAAGCAAGAGCTTTCGCACTCCGAAAATTATTATCAGGAGGTTCTTAATGAAGGAAAAGGTGCTTGCAGTATTGGATGAGCTAAGGCCAAGGCTTATGGCTGATGGCGGCAATGTAGAGTTGGTAGATGTCTCTGCTGATGGGGTAGTTAAGGTTAGACTTGTTGGTGCCTGTGGTTGTTGCCCAATGAGTCAGATGACCTTGAAGTCTAGCATTGAGAAGATGTTAAAGGCAAGGTTGCCCGAGGTAAAAGAAGTGATAGGCGTATAAACAGGTAAATAGGCTGTTAGGTTATAGGCTGAAAACTGTAGACTATTAGTCTCTACCTACAGCCTAACAGCCTACAGTCTATCTACTTAAACAAACAATGGAGGTGGATAATGTCTGAAATAGATATTTCTGAGATGAATAGTAATGACCAGATAAATACCTTTGCCTTTGGCAATGTCTTTTTGAAACGAGCCATAGAATTAGGCTGGATTGTTGGAAAAAAAGAAAAGACAGAAAAATGGTTCTTCCTTACAGAAAAGGGGAAAGAAGAGATTGGGTCATTTGGTATTGATATTAATGAGCTATTGAAATATAAGTCTGTTCAGAAAAAAATAGAACCAGAGGGAATTCAAAGGTTTCATGTAATGAAACAGATGACAGAAGATGTTCATCATAATGTTGTCTATCTAACCCCTGAAGAAGAAAGGATACTCCGAAGATGTAATGTCTCAGAGGTTGAGTTTGGAATTCTGACCCCATCCCAAATAGCATTTACCACCAATAATCAGATTACTGCAGAAAGGGCAAGCCAATTAATATCCATGTCTGCCCTTAAGAAACTTCCTGGTATTGGGGAAACCATGGTAAGCAAGCTTTATCTGATTGGTATTCGAAATCCAGAAGACCTGAAGTTCACAACCCCTGAGGAATTAAGGATTAAATTGGAGCAAAGGCTTGGAGCACCGATCAACGATCATATAAAGGATGGCCTGCAAAAAGCCATTGATTCTCTCCATCAGTAGTGATGTGTCCATATCGTAAGCGTTTAGCCGTCAGTGATCAGCACTGAAGCCAGAATCAGGGAAATCAAGGAAGGTAACCGTTCACACCCTCTAAATGACAGCCGCAAGAAGGACAATCTTCGTGCTCCTGTGAACGGTTAGGAGTCAATTCATAATTAACAATTGACCATTATTTGTTGGCTTTATCAACATTAAATATTAATTGTGAATTGTTAATAGCTAATTGATAATTGTCAATTAACTGTATTTGTACTTGTGGGTAAGGATACGCTCTTGAGGGGGATGGACACGAAGTAACAGGGGGGAGAAGACCTTACAGCTTAAACACCTACAGTCTATCCATCTGAGTAGCTACCGTACTGGCACCTGAATGTTTACCAATCTACCTTGATAAGGAGTAATATTATGAACAAAGGATTCGCTTTACAAGTAACAGAAAAAAGCCATGAGAATGTGAATAAATGCCTTCAATGTTTGAAATGTACCTCAGGTTGCCCCATTGCCTCATGGATGGATTACAAGCCAAACCAGATTAATCGTATGATCCAGATGGAAGGTAAAACTAAAGTGCTTAACTCATCTACTATCTGGCTATGTGTTGGGTGTCAGACATGTGTTACTCGATGCCCGATGAAGATAGACATTCCCCATCTTATGGATACCTTGCGGGAAATAGCAGTGGCTGAAAATATTTCCAAAGAGCCAAATATCACGATATTTCATCAGTTGTTTCTTAACAGTGTTAAGAAATGGGGCAGGGTGCATGAATTGGAGTTGATCGGGCTTTATAAGCTGAAGAGCGGACAATTATTCGCCGATATGCAATTGGGACAGCAGATGTTTATGAAAGGTAAATTAAAGCTACTGCCGGAAATAGTCAAAGATAAGAAAGGGATAAAGGAGATATTCAAGAAGGTAAAATAAAGGAAATACGCCTGAGGAATTTGAGCGGAAAAGGAATCAGGTGGGTGTGGTGAGGGATGCTATCAAAAAAGGGGTGCGATTAATATGAAATTTTCTTATTATCCGGGTTGTTCTCTACATTCTACAGGCAAGGAGTATGGCGAGTCAACACAGGCTGTGTGTCAGGCATTGGGCATAGAGCTTGTGGAGATACCAGATTGGAATTGCTGTGGGGCAAGTGCCGGTCATAGTTTGAATCATGATTTGGCTGTCCAGCTTAGCGGTCGCAATCTTTTGCTTGCTCAAAAACAAGGGCTGGATATTGCTGTGCCTTGCTCTGCCTGCTATCATAACCTGAGGCAAGCAGATGAGGAGTTGAAGGCTTCTACTGATAAACGGAGAGAATTGGAGCAGGTGACTGAAATGCAGTTTACTGGTCGTGTTCAGACAAGACATTTGCTGGATGTGATTTATCATGAGGTTGGGGTTGATAATATTCGCAAGCTGGTCAAAAAACCGTTGCAGGGGTTAAAAGCTGTGGCATATTATGGCTGTTTAATTACCAGACCGTCACACAAGGATGGATTTGACTCGGTGGAACAGCCTCAATCCATGGATAATCTCCTTGATGCCTGCGGGTGTAAAGTGATGAAATGGTCGTACAAGACGGATTGCTGTGGGGCTGGTTTGTCTCTGCCTCAAGACAAGATAGTGGTTGAATTGGTGACAAAGCTAATCAATATGGCAAGACAATCAGGGGCTGAATGTATTATTACTGCCTGCCCCATGTGTCAGGCAAACCTTGAGATGAGGCAGGATGGGGCAAATTTTCCTGTACTTTATTTTACTGAGGTACTGGGGATGGCGTTGGGGATGAAAGATACGCAAGGGTGGCTTAATAAACATCTGGTCAGTACGAATGAATTGGTTGGAAAGATGAAGATAGGATAACAAAAGACGATAAAAGCAGAAGGTAACTATTCAGGTAAAGGAATTTACCACAGAGACACAAAGGTATACAGTAACTACTTGTAGCTATACTCAAGTGGGGCATAAATTGCGTTTTTCGCTGGTCTTAATCAACGATAGCTGTGTTGTTCAGGTTCGCAATAGTACTACACTATTGCTCACCTTGCGCGCCATTGCTCTCCTTGATTAATCCTCACCCCGAGAAAAATCGCAATTTATGCCCCACTTGAGTATATTTTGTGACAGACCCTAAGCACACAACACACGCTTTGTTCTAATCTGTGATAGGAATGGTGACTATGATGAGAGAAATTAATGAAGAAGTGATTCGAGACATAAGGGATAAGATTATTAACCACTTTCACCCAGAGATGGTTATTTTATTTGGTTCTTATGCCTCAGGGAATCCCAAAAAAGGGAGTGACCTTGACTTATTAGTTGTTAGAGATTCAGATATCCCAAGACATAAACGGTCAATCCCTATTAGACGACTTTTTAGAGGATATATGATACCAATGGATATTATTGTCTATACTCCGTCTGAAGTAGAAAGAGATAAGAATATAATGGGCTCTTTTATTCATGATATATTAAGTAGAGGCAGGAAGTTATATGGATGAAAGATTAAATTTAGCCAATTATTGGTTTAAGAAAGCAAATAATGACTTAAAAAATGCAAATATTGTTATTGAAGCAGAAGATGCTCCTGTTGATACTGTTTGTTTTCATTGTCAGCAAAGTGCTGAAAAATATCTTAAAGGATTTCTTGTCTATCATAACATTAAATTTGAAAAACAACATGATTTGGACTATCTACTTGACTTATGTTATCAAATAGATTCTTCTTTTGATTCTCTTAGGGATATGGCTGAAAATTTGATACCATATGCTGTAGAATCACGATATCCAACTGACCCATTCTATGAATATCCTGTTGAGGAAGGAAAAGATATGATTAAAATAACCAAAGATATAATGGCATTTGTCAGAAGAAAATTGCCTGTAGATTTTTGTAAGTAGTTTTTGGTAATAACTCTGGAGGTAAATAGTGCTAAATAAGGAAAATAAAATCGGTTCCGTATTAGTTATTGGTGGCGGCATTGCTGGTATGCAGGCATCATTGGATTTAGTTGATGCCGGGTTCAGGGTGTATCTGGTTGAAGACTCACCGGCTATTGGCGGCAAGATGGCTCAGTTGGATAAGACCTTTCCAACTAATGATTGTTCTATGTGTATCATGTCTCCAAGGCTGGTGGATGTTGCCAGCAATTGCAATATTGAGCTTTTGACTACAACAGAGGTTGTAGGGATGGATGGCAAAGCGGGTCGTTTCAGGGTATCTATCCGCAGAAATCCACGATTCGTGGATATAAGCAAGTGTACCGGATGCGGTGATTGTGCTAAGGCGTGTCCTGTTGAGGTGCCTGATAAATTTAATATGGCGATGAGTAATCGGAAGGCTATTTATAAACCATTTGCACAGGCTGTTCCCGGTGCATTTGCTATTGATAAACGAGGAACATCCCCGTGTAAATCTGGATGTCCGATAAATATTAGTGTGCAGGGGTATGTTGCCTTGATTGCTCAGGGGAAATACCAACAGGCACTTGACCTTATCAGGCGGGAAAATCCATTTCCGGGTATTTGCGGCAGGGTGTGTAATCATCCGTGTGAAACAGAGTGTATGCGGGGCAAGGTGGATGAACCGATTGCTGTTGCTGGACTGAAGAGGTTTGTGGCGGATTGGGAGGAAAGTGAAAAGTTAAAAGTGAAAAGTGAAAAGTTAGGAGATAGAGATCAGGGGTTAGAATTTAATGGGAAAAGGGTGGCAATTATCGGTTCAGGTCCGGCGGGGCTGACTGCGGCACATGATCTGGCATTGGCAGGTTTTCCTGTAACGGTGTTTGAAAAACTATCCGTAGCAGGTGGGATGATGAGGGTTGGTATTCCGGATTATCGACTGCCACAGGATATTATTCAGCAGGAGATTGATGCCATCCTTGCAACTGGCGTTGAACTTAAGTTGAATACGACCGTTGATTCTCTCGATAGCTTGAAATCGCAAGGGTTTGAGGCTATCATGATTGCTGTTGGTGCTCATGTAAATAAAGGCATGGGTGTACCCGGTGAGGACATGAATGGGGTTCTGTCCGGCATTTCCTTCCTACGGGATGTAAATATTGGCAACAAGGTGGACATTTGCGGCAAGAGGGTGGCGGTGGTTGGCGGCGGCAATGTAGCCATAGATGCTGCCAGAGTGGCTGTGCGACTTGGGGCAAAAGAGGTAAGCATCATCTACAGGCGTTCTAAGGATGAAATGCCTGCTGATGTGCATGAGGTTGTAGCCGCACAGGAAGAGGGCGTTAAAATACACCTGTTGGCAAATCCTACTAAGATTATTGGCAGGAATAACAGGGTTGAGGGCGTGGAATGTATCAGGATGGAGCTGGGTGAACCTGACTCAAGTGGTCGAAAAAAGCCGGTGCCAATTAAAGGCTCGGAGTTTGTGATAAATGTTGACATTGTTATCCCGTCCATAGGACAGGCATCTGACCTGAGTTGGCTACAGACAAAGGCAACCAAATGGGGCACGATTGAGGTTGACTCGGAAACATTGGCTACCAGCATAGATGGTGTGTTTGCTGGTGGGGATGCTGTTTCTGGTCCTGCATTTGTGGTGGATGCCATTAAGGCTGGACATGTGGCTGCTAAATCAATCTCTCGGTATCTGCGTGGTATGGATCTTAAACAAGGCAGAGAGAATAAAAAAGCTGGCGTGGTGAAGGATGTACCGCTTGATGGAATTAGCAAGATAGCCAGACAGAGAATGGCAGAAATGGATGTCCAGAAAAGGATTGCTGGACATGCTGAGGTTGCCCTTGGTTTTACGGAAGAGCAGGCAAGGCTTGAGGCACAAAGATGCCTTTCATGTGGTATTTGTTCAGAGTGTTATGAATGTGAACAGGTGTGTCAGGCAAAGGCAGTTGATCATACACAAACTTCACTGCTTGAAGAGATATTGGTTGGTGGCATTGTTCTTGCCCCGGGTGTTGAAACCATTTCGCCAGAGGTGCGGGAAGAGTATGGCTATGGATATTATCCAAATGTTGTTACCAGCCTTGAGTTTGAGAGATACCTTTCTGCATCAGGTCCTACGACCGGTCATATTCAGCGTCCTTCAGATAACAAAGAACCAAAAAAAGTTGCATGGATTCAGTGCGTTGGCTCTCGGGATGAAGAGCGGAAATATTGTTCCTCAGTATGCTGCATGTATGCCACCAAAGAGGCTATCATTGCTAAAGAGCATGCTCATGGGCTTGAGCCAACCATATTTTTTATGGATATTCGTGCCTTTGGCAAGGGGTTTGATAGCTATTATGAACGGGCAAAGAATGAATATGGTGTTCGTTATATACGGTGTATGGTGTCTACTGTTAAAGAAAACCCAAATACCCATAACCTGATGATGCGTTATGTGGCAGAAAATGGTAAGTTGGTTGAGGAAGAATTTGATATGGTTGTTCTGTCTGTTGGATTAAAGCCATCACCCTCGACACAAGAATTGGCAAACAGGCTTGGGGTAAATCTAAACCAGTATGGTTTTTGTACCACAGATACCCTGACACCAATAAATACCTCTAATCCCGGTATTTTCGTTTGCGGTGCCTCTTCAGAGCCAAAGGATATACCAGAGACAGTGATGCAAGCCTCAGGTGCGGCAGCGTGTATTGGAGAATTACTTGGCGATGTCCGTGGTAGTGAAATTATCCGCAAAGAATATCCGACTGAAACAGATGTCTGTGGACAGGATGCAAGAATTGGTGTCTTTGTCTGTAGGTGCGGAATAAATATTGCCGGTGTGGTTGATGTCCCCCTTGTTGCAGAATATGCCGCCAGCCTATCGAATGTGGTTTGTGTTGAGGAGAAAATATATGTCTGCTCTCAGGATTCACAAGCAATGATCAAGGAAAAGATTTGTGAGCATAATCTTAATCGGGTGGTTGTGGCATCATGTACGCCCCGGACGCATGAAAGATTATTTCAGGATACTATTGCTGAGGCAGGATTGAATAAATATCTGTTTGAAATGGCAAATATCCGTGACCAATGCAGCTGGGTACACCAGAATTCACCACAGGCAGCAACAGAGAAGGCAAAGGAATTGGTAAGAATGGCTGTTGGCAGGGCAGCATTGCTTGAGCCATTGTATGCAACCAAAATGGATGTTACCAGAAATGCTCTTGTAATAGGTGGCGGACTCTCTGGCATGGTTTCAGCCATTTCATTGGCAAAACAAGGGTTTAGCGTTGAAATAGTAGAATGCGAGGCACAATTGGGCGGTAATCTTAAGCATTTACACCTTATGCTGGATGGATCCAACATACAGGAATATTTGAACCAGCTTATTGAAGAGGTAAAAAATCATAGCCTGATTAAGATTCATCTGGCAAGTGATGTTGTTGCTATCTCTGGACATGTAGGGCATTTTGAGTCTACAGTCCGTGGTCTACAGTCCACAGTAGAGATTAAGCATGGTGTGGTAATTGTTGCCACTGGCGGGGTGGAATCAAAGCCTGTTGAATATTTGTATGGACAGGATGAACGAGTGATTACCCAGCGAGAACTGGAGGAAAAACTTGTCAATTCGCATTCCGCATTCCGCATTCCGCATTCAATAGTTATGATTCAATGCGTTGGCTCGCGGGATGAACAACGGCCATATTGCAGCCGTGTCTGTTGCAGTCAGGCAATAAAGAATGCCTTGAAGCTAAAGGAGCTAAACCCTGATACAGCAGTGTATATCTTGTATCGGGATATTCGCACATACGGTTTTCGTGAGGAATATTATTATAAGGCACGAGAGGCAGGGGTGGTGTTTATCAGGTATGATGTGGATAGGAAACCGGAGGTCAGGGGGCAGGAGTCAGAGAGTGAAAAGTTAAAAGTGAAAAGTGAAAAGTTAGGAGATAGGAGTCAGGGGGCAGGGGTTAGGGGTCAAATGGAAGTGGATGTATTTGACCCGATACTTGGGACAAATGTAGTGTTGTCTGCGGACATGGTAATACTTGCCCCGGCGATTGTTTCCCATCCCGGGAATGAACGACTGTCTCCACTCTTAAAGGTTACTTTGAATGCCAATAGATTTTTCCTTGAGGCACACATGAAGTTGCGACCTGTGGATTTTGCCAGTGACGGCATGTTTCTGTGTGGTCTTGCCCATTCACCCAAGGATATTTCGGAGTCCATTATTCAGGCTAAGGCTGTGGCTGGAAGGGCAGCAACAGTTCTGGCTAAGGATAAATTAGAGGTTAGCGGTGTTGTCTCAAAGATTGACCAGAATAAATGTGTGGCGTGCTTAACCTGTATCCGCATGTGCCCTTATAGCGTACCATTTATTAATAATAAGGGTGCGGCAGAGATAGAGCCAGCCAAGTGTCAGGGTTGCGGCATCTGTGCCTCAGAATGTCCGGCAAAGGCTATTGAGTTGATGCATTATAAGGATACACAGGTAGTGGCTAAAGTAGAGGCGATGTTTATTAGGATATAAAAATGAAAAATGATGAAGTCAAAATTTTGCTTAACGAATTTGAGTCTGATAGGATAGAACGAAAAGAATCACTCTCTGACAAGGGTAAAATTTGTGAGGCAATTTGTGCCTTTGCTAATGATCTTCCATGTCATCAGAAGCCAGGATATATCTTTATTGGGGTAAAGGACGATGGGACGATCAATAACCTTACGATTACTGACGAAATGTTAAGAGATATATCAAATATTAGATCTGACGGCAATATTATTCCATTCCCAGTAATGAATGTTCAAAAGCATACATTTGATGGAAAAGATGTTGTAATAGTAAAGGTATTTCCCAGCGAAGCTCCTCCTGTGCGTTATTATGGTCGTGTCTGGATTCGTGTAGGTTCTCGCCGGGCAATGGCGACACCTGAAGAGGAAAGGCGACTTTCTGAAAAACGGATATTTGGAAACCTTCCATTTGATACCCAGTCTGTTTCAGGAGCTACGGTAGATGACATCTCAACAGATTTATTCCAGAATAAGTATCTTCCGTATGCTATTATTGTCCAAATTATTTGTAATGCAGTCATGCATCGCACCTATGAGGGAACAAATGCTCCTGTTCGATTCCATTGGTTCTCTGATCGTATAGAAATTCAGAGCCCAGGAGGGTTATATGGGCAGGTAACACCTGAAACTTTCGCTTGACTACAGACTATAGAAATCCAAAGATTGCTGAATCAATGAAGGTAATGGGTTTTGTCCAACGATTTGGAGTGGGTCTTCAGATAGCTGATAAAGAGCTTGGTAGAAATGGCAATCCACCTTTGGAGTTTCAGTTTGAACCGACATATGTTCAGGTAACAATAAGGAAACGGATATGAAACCAATAATTATTGCTTTATTTAATAATAAAGGTGGCGTGGGTAAAACTACTGTTGCGTATCACTTAGCTCATATGTTCCCCAGAATAGGTTATCCCACCCTTGCGGTTGATATTGACCCGCAGGCAAATTTGACCTCTGCCTTCTTTGATGAAGAGTTCTTATCAGAACGATTGGAAAACCCTAAAGGAGGAGAAACTATCTATTCCTGCATAGAGCCTATTATGGAAGGAACAGGCGATATTGAGGAGCCTCAGCCAATAAATGTAGCGGATGGGGTCTTTGTTCTGAATGGGGATTTAAGACTGAGTCTTTTTGAGGATAAGCTTTCTGATGCATGGCCACGAAATTATGAAGGTGATATGAGTGCTCTACGGGCAACAACCTCATTTTATCGAATTATGCTCAAGTGTGCAGAAAAATGTGGGGCAAAGATTATATTGGTGGATGTTGGTCCCAATTTAGGGGCAATTAACCGGGCTGTGATGCTATCTGTAGATTACCTCATCCTTCCACTGGCGGTTAACCTTTTTTCATTACAGGGTTTGCGTAATTTAGGACCAAAGATTTGTGACTGGCGTAAGTATTGGGAGACTATTTGTAGCAGATATCCTAACCCGGCAATACCAATTCCATCAGGAAGAATGGAGCCAATAGGATATGTGATATTGCAACATGCCATGAGATTAGACAGGCCAGTTTTATCTTATGAACGATGGCTAAAAAGGATTCCTAATGAATATCGTTCTTCCGTGCTTAGTGAGTTATTGGGAGAGGAGACAATACCCTCGGATCCAAATTGTTTGGCTACACTTCGGCATTATAGGAGTCTTATGCCAATGGCCCACGATGCCCGCAAACCAGTTTTTGACTTACAGCCTGCTGATGGGGCTATTGGTGGACATAGAAAATTGGTAACAACAGCCCGCGATGAATTCAAGACTCTATCTGAAAATATCATAAGAAGGATAAAGGAGTAAAAATATGAGTGAACAATTCGAACCAGAAATAGTTGCATTTTGTTGTCATTATTGTGCCTATGGGGCAGCGGATCTGGCTGGCTCTATGAGGCTGAATTATCCGGCAAATGTGAAGATAATTAAGCTGCCCTGCACCGGCAAGGTGGATATTATCTATCTACTCAAGGCGTTTGAAGATGGGGCAGATGGGGTGTTCGTAGTCGGCTGCCTTGAGGGTAATTGCCATTTTACGGATGGGAATATCAAGGCTAAACGCCGTGTGGCACGGGCAAAAAAGCTGCTTGATGAGATTGGGCTTGGCGGTGAACGGCTGGATATGTTTAATATGAGTGCGTCTATGGGACCAAAGTTTGCTGAGGTGGCAAGGGAGATGACGGAAAGGATAAAGGGATTGTGTCCAAACCCGTTGAGAGAAAAAATGAAAAATGAAGGTGGAGGTAGATAAAATGATTGTTGCTGAACAAAAGCCGATTCAGGAAATAAAGGCTATGATTGCAGACCATCAGAAGGTTTTGGTGGTTGGTTGTGCTACCTGTGTAACTGTGTGTATGGCTGGCGGTGAAAAGGAGGTAGGGATTATTGCTTCTTGCCTGCGAATGGCTCTGCGAATAGATGGGAAAGAGCCACAGATGATTGAGGATTGCATCCAACGCCAGTGTGAATGGGAGTTTGTGGATACATTGAAGGATAAGGTTGATGGGGTTGATGCTGTCCTTTCATCTGCCTGCGGGGTAGGTGTGCAGGCATTGGCTGAGAGATTTCCGAATAAGCCTGTATATCCGGCATTAAATACCTCGTTTATGGGTATGCCCAAGGAACATGGGCTGTGGGTTGAAAATTGTCGTGGTTGTGGAAATTGTGGGCTTGGCAGGTTTGGCGGGATATGCCCGATTGCCAGATGTTCAAAAGGGTTGCTTAATGGTCCCTGCGGCGGAAGCCAGAATGGTAAGTGTGAGGTGAGCAAGGAAATGGATTGCGGCTGGCAGCTTATTTATGAACGACTAAAAAGACTTGATCAACTTGAAAAATTAGAGGAAATATTGCCACCAAAGGATTGGTCAACAGACAGGGATAAGGGACAGAGAAGAATGTACAGGGGGGATGTGTATTATGAGCAAACAGTTTAAGGATGTATTGGCTTCTGGTGAGTTTGTGATAACCTCAGAGATAGGACCGCCAAAGGGAACAAATATTGAGAAAATGCTTCATCATATCGAAATATTGAAGGATAAGGTGCATGGAATGAATGTGACTGATAACCAATCATCAGTAATGAGGCTTTCATCTGTGGCTGTATGCCATATCATTACTGATCATGGTGGTGAGCCGATATTGCAAATGACCTGTCGGGATAGAAATAGAATGGCATTACAGTCTGACTTGCTTTCTGCCTATGTTTTGGGTGTCCGCAATGTGCTTTGCCTTACTGGTGACCACATTAGCCTTGGTGACCATAAGGGTGCCAAACAGGTATTTGACCTTGATTCGGTTCAATTGATTGCTGCGGTGAAGAGTCTGGAGGCAGGACAGGACATTGGTGGGAATAAATTGGATGGCGGGGTTGAATTTTGTGTTGGTGCCACCGCTACCCCTGAGGCAGACAACATGGATTCCCAATTTCTGAAATTTCGCAAGAAGATTAAAACAGGTGCAGGGTTTTTTCAGACACAGGCAGTTTATGATATGGTTAAACTTAAAGCATTCATGGAATATGCAAGGCAATCCGATGTCAAAATATTAGCCGGCATCCTTGTCCTTGTCTCGGCAGGTATGGCAAGATACCTCAATGCCAATGTAGCTGGAGTAACAGTACCACAAGAGCTGATTGATGAGATGGCTGGTGCGGAAAAGGGCAAGGCATTGCAAAAAGGTATGGAGATAGCAGCCAGACAGATCAAGCAGATAAAGGACGAAAAAATATGCGATGGGGTACATATCATGGCTATTGGTAAGGAAGAGGTAGTGCCGGAGATATTATCGATGTCCGGGGTGTAATGTAGCATGGGCATCTTGCCTACGATTTCAAACCAAAAAAGGAGATGCCAATGAACGATATTGTTATCAGTATTATCTTAGGTATTGTGGAGGGGATCACCGAGTTTCTTCCCATTAGCTCTACAGGGCATTTGATACTTGCCGGGAACTATTTGAAATTTGTTGGTGAAAAGGCTAATGCCTTTGAGATATTCATTCAGTTGGGAGCCATTATTGCTGTCCTGTGTTATTTTCGCACACGGCTTTGGTGGCTGATTCAGAGTTTGCTGGGCAAATCAAGCACACCAGATGGTCTGCCGCAAGGTATTGCCAGACGATTTACCCTGGGAATAATCATTGCCTTTATTCCTTCAGCTGTAATAGGGTTACTTTTTCATGATATCATTGAGGAAAAGTTATTTAACCCCAGAGGAGTAGCCACAGCATTGATTGTTGGCGGCATAGCTATCCTGCTTATTGAGAGATTTTGCAAGAAACCAAAGGTTTTAATCATGGAGCAAACCGGTTGGATACAATCATTCTGGATTGGTGTAGCACAGTGCCTTTCCCTTATCCCTGGCATGTCTCGTTCAGCCTCAACCATCATGGGTGGATTAGTTGTAGGACTTAACCGTGTTGCTGCGGCTGAGTTTTCCTTCTTTCTGGCTATTCCAACCATGTTTGCTGCCACCATCTATAGCCTGCTCAAGGTTTTTCACAAGCTCTCTTCGGCAGATGCATTAACATTTGGCATTGGATTTATTGTGTCTTTTGTGGTCGCATATCTGGTGATTGCTGGATTTATGGCTTTTATTAAACACTACAGTTTCGTTGTCTTTGGCTGGTATCGCATTGTTCTGGGTATAATTGTGTTGATAATTCTGAGATAGGATGTGGGTAATGATTAAATATTTAGTCAGTTTTATTATCATCAGTTTATTTGCAGGGGTGGGATATTCATCTGCTGAAGATACTGTCTCACCATATGTTCTATGGGATAATCATAGTTATCCCAATGATGCCAACATTTGGACTGATAGCATCCTCGGTTTTGGTCTGGCTGATGATGATTCTGGTGTTGCTACAACAAGTATTCGGGCAACTCTGGACGATATTAACCAGCCTATAACCATAGAAAATATCAACGGACAATATCGCATCACCTGCACGATAACCACAACGAATATCCCCATGTATAACAAAGAAATGCTTATCCGCATTGAAGCCAGTGATAATGCAGGCAACCAGATGCCTTCCTTTGAACGAAGGGTCTTTGTCAGCAGCAGGACGATATCATTGGAGAATGTCATTGCTTACCCAAATCCGTGGCAGCCAGATTCAGGTTCTGCTGTCATCTACTTTTCACCCTTGCCACGGGATGTAGAGATTCAAATATTTGATGTGGGTGGGGAAAGGGTCAGAGAGGCTTGTCTCTCCCTTTCAGAGGGGATATGGGAGTGGAATTTACGAGATGATGATGGTGATGGAGTTGCCCCGGGGTTGTATATCTATCTGGTTAAGGACAGACAGAGGCATACTACGACTACGGGGAAGATATTGATTATTCGATAATTCTTTTTTGTGCCTTAGATTCACAGCAGAGACGCAGAGTTCACAAAGAAACGCGAGAGAAACAGGAAGTTTTTTACCACGAAGAACACGAAGAACACGAAGGAGACAAAAAGTTGATAGGTTGATAGGGAATGTTTATGAATTCTGAATCTGTGTTCCTTTAACCTATAAACTCATCAACCTATAAACCTATCAACCAGTATTCTCTGCGTTTTCTCTGTGTCCTTTGCGTCTCTGCGGTGAAAAAATGTCATAATGAGTAGTTGCAGAATGCCCAATAAATTGGTTGACTTTTATACAAGTCAATGATATACTTACAGACAAGTGTGCAAGAGAAAATACAAGAGAAATCTGGTGAAAAATATCATATGTTGAAACAAATGACAGAACTAAGGACAACTCAGCAATTAATGCTATCTCCCTTCTTACGAGAAGAGTTGAAAATTCTTCAGCTTCCAAGCCTCAATCTCCTTGATCGAATAGATATTGAATTGATGGAAAATCCAGCATTAGAAGAAGAGGGTTCAAGGTTAGAATCCTTTACCTCAACAGTTATGGAAGAATCTTCTGATCGTCGTGGGGAAGATGTTGATTGGGAGAAATGGGTTGAATATGGAAAAAACTATTTTTCTGAAATGACATCTTTAGCAGGAGAAGACACAGAATATGAACCCTTAATTGCCACAGAAGATCCTTCTTTGCCTCAATTTTTGTTAAATCAACTTCAATTAGAGCAGGTATCCTCAAAAGAAATTTCTATAGGTGAAATATTGGTCAGCTATATTGATGAGGACGATGGTTATTTCAAGGGAAGTATAGATGAGGTAGCAGCTATTACCCAATCAACAACAAAAGAGGTAGAACGAGTTCTTTCTGTGATACAAACCCTTGAGCCTACTGGCGTTGGAGCCAGAGATATGGTTGAATGTCTGAACATTCAGATTCAAGAGCTTGGGCTTAATGACTCTCTTCTATCTGAGATAGTCAGCAAGTATTTTGAAGAGATAAGAAATGGCAACTTTGACCTCATTGCTGAAAAACTTAATGTTTCCAGAGAACGAGTCCTGAAATTGATTGAATTTCTAAAGAAGTTGGAACCAAAACCAGCAAGGGGTTACTCAGGTTCAAGACCAAGATATGTTATCCCTGATATTACAATTGATAGGGAGGGGACAATTACCCTTAATAACTCATTTATTCCCAGCCTGAAGATTAGCTCTTATTGTCAGCTATTATCGAAAAATAAACAACTAACCAAAGAAGAAAAAAAATATATCAAAGAAAAATTAAATAAAGCCGTAGAATTCATGAGAGCCCTTGAAAATAGAGGGTCTACCTTGCAGGTTATATGTAAAACAATATTTGAACATCAACATAATTTTTTAAGTCAGGGAGTAGAAGGGCTTGCCCCATTAACCCTCTCAGATGTATCTGAAACGGTTAAACTTCACGAATCCACGATAAGTAGAAGCGTCTCAAATAAGTATGTAAAAACACCGCTGGGAACATTTCCTCTTAAACATTTCTTCATTAGTGGGGTAAAGGATAGTGAAGGGACAAAGATTTCTGCCCTGAATATAAAAAATAGAATTCAAGCTCTGATAAAAGAAGAGGGGATAAAGCCATTAAGCGATGATAAGATTCAGGAATTATTGGAAAAGGAAGGCGTTCTTGTAGCTCGAAGAACTGTAGCCAAATATCGGGAGGAATTGGGTATTCCTCCGATAAGTAAACGGAAGAAAATAAAATAAAACGAGGAGGTAGTTATGTTTCGAATCATCTTGTTCTTTCTTATCTTCACTCTGTCTGCTGTCGGGTGTACAAAACACACAGACACACTAAAAAAGGGTGCATCAAAGTACGGTGGCACTCTTTTATTAAGCACCACCTCGGATCCAAAATCATTTAATGAAATAATTGCCAAAGAATCCTCGACAAGCAGGGCGATTGGTTTCTTGTTTGAGGGGTTAACTAAGACAAATGGGGTAACCACAGAGGTAGAACCATGTCTGGCTGAGGAATGGAATATCTCTGGGAATGGATTGGTTTGGACATTTTTTTTACGAAAGGATGTCAAATGGTTTGATGGCAAGCCATTTACATCTGATGATGTGCTTTTTACCTATAATTCATTAATATACAACAAAGATATTCCCTCCTCTGCCAGGGATATTTTTACCATTGAAGACAAACAGATAAAATTTGAAAAAATAGATGATTATACCGTCAAACTCACCCTTCCTATTGCCTTTGCTCCACTGCTGAGACTGCTGGGACAGTCAATTCTTCCCAAACATGCCTTAGAAGAGGCTGTTAAGGCTGGTAAATTCAACTCTACCTGGGGGGTTGATACCTTGCCTTCAAAGATAATTGGTACCGGACCATTTATGCTGACTGAATTTAAGCCAAGTGAAAGGTTGGTCTATACCAAAAATCCAAACTACTGGCAAAAGGATAAAGAGGGTAAATCATTACCCTATATTGATAAAATTGTCAGTCTTATTGTGGAAAAGGACGACATTCAGCTTGTCCAATTTGAATCAAAGGAGATTGATGTCCTGAGTATACGAGAAAAGGATTTTGCCTATCTTAAAAAGAAGGAACAAAAGGGAAATTATACGGTTTATGACTGTGGTCCATCCTTTGGCACAAACTTTATCAGCTTTAACCAGAATCCTAATGTTGTTAAGCAACCAAAGTTAAGCTGGTTCAGGGATAAAAATTTCAGAAAGGCTATTGCCCAGTCAATAGATAAACAAACCATTATTAATAATGTGATGAATGGAATTGGTTATCCTCAGGATGCAGCCATGGAAAAGGCAGCCGTTATCTTTCATAATCCCTTTGTTACAAGGTATGAATATGACTTGAATGAGGCAAAAAGAATCCTTGTTGATGCGGGCTATAAGGATAATGATGGGGATGGAATTATCGAAGATAAGGGCGGAAATCCAATAAAATTTACCCTGATTACTAATGCAGATAATACTATCAGGCAGAGTATTGGGACAATAATTGTTACGGATTTGAAAAAACTTGGCATGGATGTTTCTTTTACCCCGATGGAATTTAACAGTATGGTGACTAAATTAACATCTACCTATGATTGGGATGCGGTTTTAATCGGGCTTACCGGCGATGTTGAACCCCATGGTGGAAAAAATGTCTGGACAACAGATGGACACCTTCACCTCTGGAACATGAAACCAACAGACGCTAAACAACTGAAGATATGGGAAAAATACCTGCCATCATGGGAAACAGAATTAGATAGTATCTTTAATAAGGGCGTCTCTGAATTAGATGTAGCCAAACGGAAAGCACTTTACTGGAGATGGCAAGAGATTGTAGCAGAAGAGCTTCCAGTTATCTACACGGTTAATGGGGCAGCATTGCACGGGGTAAGAAACAGATTTGGCAACCTCCAGCCAACATCTTATGGCGGTGTGCTGCATAATGTAGAGAAGGTGTGTATTGAGGAGTAGGGGCAGGTCTTACACCTGATATTACATTTTGTCTCAAAATGCAAACAATATTTGTAACTACTCAGATATCAAGAGATACCTACGAAATACGCAAAAAACGCGAAAAATTCTGATCCACAAATTCTTTCTGATTATTAATTTTCGCTGTTTTTCGCGTATTTCGTAGTTTTTTCTGTCCAATATAGCTACAAGTAGTTACTGTGAACCTTTGTTTCTTTGTGTCTTGAGTGGTAAATTCCTTTACCTGAGTAGTTACACTTAGTTTTACATTGTCTCCCCCATCTGTTAGATTGACTACCGATCCCAGCCCATCCTGATAAAACCAATGGCTGTTTTGATACACCAGCCTTTTTGGAACCGGTAGCACCAATAAATCATCCCTTGAAACTAATTGACCATTACCGTAGATATACTCCAATGGATTACCCTTATTCTGGTAGAATTCAAGCAATACATTTGTCCCGTCCCAGAAATAGTCGGTCTTCTCTGCCTCAGGAATACCAAAACCACTGCCGTTGACTAAGCGTGAAATACGCCTGCCATAACCATCGTAATTATAGATAATAGACGATAGTCCACAGCCTACAGATGTTAGGCGGTTGGCATAATCATAAGCATAATTAGTAGTCTCGCCTGCTTCAACCTTGCTTACCATATTCCCATTGGCATCGTAACCATAGGTGGTAGCTTCTGCCTGTAACAACCTATCTGCCACATCATAGCTGTAATTTACCCCATTCATGGCTAACCGATTACCAACACCATCATAAGTATAGGTTGTCACTGAGCCATCTGGATAACTTGCCTTTGTCAGCCGGTATAATCCATCATACTCATAACCTGTTACCTTACCATCCTTATCCGTCATCATCAGCCGATTGCCAACACTATCGTAGGTATAACTTAAACTGGTTAATAAGCGTAGAACCTTGAGATTTGAGGACGGTTAAGCGATTAAGGGTATTATAGCCATAGGTAGTCTTAACACCGTTTGGGTAACTTACCTCAGTTGGTGCTCCAACCTTGTTATAGGCATAACCAGTTATTTTGCTTTGTGGGTCTGTAATTTGCACCAGCCGATTAGCCCCATCATATTGATAACCAATCACTCGCCCCCCACGGGTCTATCACCTTCGTCCGATTACCCATTTCATCATACTCAGACTTCTATATTTCCAATAAACAAAAATTTTCCTTGCCTTTTTGACTATTTTCGGGTAAACTTAATATTTATTTTAACTAAACTTCAGTCATTCCGAACAGTATTGGGTTTGACCCTAATTGACCCCTTTTTTTTCCTCTTTTTTTTCTCAATCATCACGACAAATCAACTTGTAGAAGTCTGAAGCTAAGGATAATATCCCAACTATAATAAAAAAAATACTCCCTATTAAAACACCAATGTCATGTATTCGTTGCCACCATACTTTACTTTTCACAGAAAATTTCTTATACTCATCCAACTTCCAGACAACAACCTGTTTAGGTCTTATAACTTTAAAATAAAAAGTTACAGAAAAGACTCCAAATAAGATAAGAAATATACCGTTAAAAAATTGTCCAAAAGACACTTCAATACCTGAATTCATCCATCTACCTTCCTCTTATCCAATCTTTCTCACCATTTTATTCTGTGCTTTAATTAATTCACAAAAAACTTGTATATTAGCCGAATGCCCCCTATAATAAATACAATACCTATTAGGTAAACCCCCACTCTAATAGTAACTTCCTGAGGTCTTCCGTGCTTGACACTAAATTTAGCAATCTCGTCAGCAAATTTATCCCACTTTAATATTAAACATAATCCTATAATAGAAATTACTATTCCTTGTATCAAATCGTTAATGCTATTCATCATCTTGATGCCACCACCACCAATTCCACAACCAAAGAGGCAATGTATGAGTAATTATAACACCATAACCTGTTCCTATACCTACTCCACCTCCAACACTTCCACCAAGACTTCCGTCTTCACTAACCCCACCACTCGCATAACCACCCCAACCACTACCACCTCTTGCTGTCCCTGTTACAGCTACACCTGGAGATGGAGGAGTCCCTATATTGATTGTTGCTGACCAACCAGCTCCACCACCTAACCCAAAGCCATAATATCCATAACCTCCACTTGGAGCAACAATAACTCCAGCATTTATTACCGCTCCAAGTTTCCCTGGAGCAAGTCCAGTAAAACCAACATCAATATATCCATGCTCCCATAGCCATTTCAACCATTCCCTCTGATTCTGCTTCTTCCCACAATATCCCCATAGATCTACATACCCTATTGGATTATTGTAGCAATACATATAAGAATGGGTATCTTGTGGGTTAGTTAATCCTTGATTAATAATAAGGTTAACAATAATCGGATGGATTGCCCCACTTATAATCCTTTCATCTTCAGGTGTACATATCAAAGGATCCTTCGTAATAAACCTCCCAACTTCTTCCTCATACCACCTTGCCCCAAAATAATACATCCCTGCCGCAGGATCATACGGCTTACCAGTGAAGGTATACCGATTCTTCTTCCACCCTACCTGTCCTTCTTCCTTCGTTATCTCCCCAAAGGCATCGTAATCATATGCTAACCGCACAGTACCAGACACATTGGTCAGATTTACCACCGACCCCAACCCCTCCTGATGAAACCAGTAGCTGTTTTGATACACCAGCCTCTTTGAAACTGGTAGCACCAATAAATCATCCCTTGAAATTAACTGCCCATTGCCATAAACATACTCCAATGGATTACCCTTATTCTGGTAAAACTCACACAGCACATTCGTCCCATCCCAGAGATACTCGGTATGCTGTGCTTCTGGTATTCCAAATCCACCGCCTTTGACTAAGCGGGATACCCTCCGACCATAACCATCGTAGGAATTGCGGATTTCGGATTGCGAATTGCGGATTGAAATTAATCTGTTGGCGTAGTCGTAGGTATAAGCAGTGGTGAGCCCATCCTCAGTCTTATTTATCATATTACCATTAGCATCATAACCGTAGGTAGTAGCTCCTGCTTGAAGTAGTCTATCAGCGACATCGTAAATATATCCTACCCCATTCATTGTCAACCGATTACCAACGCCATCATAAGTATAAGTTGTCACCGAACCCGCTGGATAACTTGCCTTGGTCAGTCGGTACAATCCATCATACTCATACCTTGTTATCCCACCATCCTTATCGGTCATTGCCACCCGATTACCTACATTATCATAGGCATAGCCAAACTGGTTGATTGTTGCAGTACCTTGAGCTTTGAGCAAGGTGAGACGATTAAGGTTATCGTAGGCATAGGTTGTTTTTACCCCATTGGGATAGTTTAGCTCAACTGGTGCACCAACCTTGTTGTAGGCATAAGTAGTCACCTTGGTTTGCGGGTCAGTCACCTTAACCAGCCGATTTGCCACATCGTATTGATAAGAAATTCCCCTGTTCCATGGGTCTATTACCTTCGTCCGATTGCCAACTGTATCATATTCATACCGCACCACATATCCATTTGGGTGTGTTTCTTTTATCAGCCTGTTCAACGCATCATACCCATATTGCGTCGTGCCAGTTAAATCCACCATATTAAACAAATTACCCACGGTATCGTAGGCATAGCGGACAGGGACAAGCCCTGTCCCTACAACCGATACCTCCACCAGACGGTTCATTGCGTCATAAGTGTAGGCAGTAGTTGTGCCATTAGCATCAGTCTTGCTAATAAGATTACCCACGGCATCATAACTATGTTGTGTAGCATTAGCCAATGGGTCGGTAGTAGCCTTCAATCTGCTTAAGGCGTCGTAACTATAATTAGTCGCATGATTATTGGCATCCGTTATCTTGGTCAGATTCCCTCTTGAATCGTATTCGTATTTTGTAGCGTTACCCACGGCATCTATAACTTGAATCAACCGTTTTACCTCATCATAGGTATAATTCGTGGCATTACCCTGAGCATCAGTCATTGACAGCCGGTTACCAACCGCATCATAACCAAAATTAGTCGTAGTATTATCTGCTGCCTTGACTTGCACCAACCGATTAAGGCTATTATAAATGTAATTTGTCATATGCCCTTCGGCATCGGTCAAACTTATGCGATTTCCTTCGGTATCGTAAGTATATTGCGTGGCATTACTTAGCGGGTCGGTTATTTTTGTCAATCGGTTCATACTATCATAGCTATATTGAGTAACATTGCCATTTTGGTCTTTCATTGTCAGCCTGTTTCCCACACCATCATAGCCATACTCAGCGGTCGAGTTGTCTGGATAGGTAATTTTAATCAGCCTGTTGCAATTATCCCAGCTGTACTTAGTCTGGTTATTATTCGCATCGGTCATAGTTAGCCTATTTCCAGAGCCATCATAAGTAAATGTCGTTTTACCACCCTTTGCATCTGTAATGGTGATAAGATTATGATAGGAATCATAACTGTATTGTGCAGTATTCCCATTGGCATCCTTCATTGAGGTAGAATTTCCATAAGTGTCATAGGTGTAGATGGTCGCATTATTAAGTGGGTCTGTTGCCTTTATCAAATTGCCTGATAAATCATACGCAAATGTAGTTACATGGCTTAGCGGGTCAGTGATTGAGGTTACCTGATTGTTCGTTGGTTCATAACTAAAATAAGTAGTGTTAGCCTTTGGGTCTGTAATGGAGAGGGTATTCCCCATAGAGTCGTAGTCCATATTTGTCATCTGATTATTTTTATCTGTTTTAGCCGTCAGGTTCAAATTACTGTCATAAGTAGATTGGATTTGGTTCCCGAATGGGTCAATCTCCTTTGTTACAACTCCGAGTGTATTATAATAAAACAGTGTCGTCTTGCCCAGTGAGTCGATAAAGGTAGTCTTCATATCCTGTGTATTATATTTCAGGGTTAACTCGCCGGCACCTGCCCCAATCCGTTTATACACCCTATCCTGATCATAATAAAGCCACATCGTCAGGTTATCATTTGGGTCTGTTTGAGTTAATAAATTATGATCGCTGGAATAGGTATAAACCGTTGATTTACCAGCTGGATCAGTAACGCCAATCAACATATCCTGCGGGTCATAAGAATAGGTGAAAATAAACTGTCTGCCCGCAGGGTCAGTAACCTTGTTGATACGGTTATTGGTATATTCAAAGCTCAAAGCTCTGCCAACATTATCCTGCACAGAAATCAGTTTGCCTTCCACATCTCGGGTTAATGCCAGTTGATTCCCGCATTTATCCATAATCTTTATCAGGTTGCCCTGCTCATCAAAGGTATAGGTTATGCCATTTTTCTCTCTTAACTCATGACCCCCTGCGGTTTTAATCAATGTAGAATAAATCCCGAACTGTGGGGTATAACCTCCTGCCGTAGGTGTAAATCGCCATAACTGTCCCTCTGGACCTGAGATGAAAACAGTGGCATCAGGTGCCTTCCATAGTTTCAGCCCATAGGTGTAATGCCAACCCCAGCCATAAGGTGAGGTGCGAAAAGAGCGGGATTGATATGATCGTTTCAGGGAAAAAGGGATTTTGCCGGGGATAAAAATATCTGTTGCCGATATATCAAGATTACCAGTAGCCACATCTATGGGGTCATCCTTGGTTGTCTGTTTATTCGTATCCTTGCCCAGAGTTGTATCCTTTTGTTTCGGATTAACCGTCGTCTGTCCACCATTTATTACATCCCCAGTCTCTCCCCAAATCATGTATCCACTACCAGTGCTCCCTTCGACTAAATATATAATCCCAAACCAGTCGTTATAGTAAAATTCATGGTCAGGGATAGTTACCGTATTCCCCACAGCTACTAATTCTTTTATATCATCCTTTTTATATTGCGGAATATTTATCAAAGGAAGAAGGGTATCTATATTGGTGCTATCTACCTTGTAGATGGTGTAATTTCGCCCATGAGCGATTTGCATGCCCTTAGTTGTAGAAATAGATGGTATTTCGAGGAGTTTTTCCCAGATATTATGCTCTTCAGTCGAGCCTTGCCAGCCTAAAAGGGAAGAAAAATTCGCATAGTCATCAACATTAAATACACTAAATGGAGTTCTGACTACATCTATATTAAGACTTGTTGGAATAACATTTTGTCCATCAACCATAATCCTCTGGGCAGCCATAGCCTCCCATGTTGCCCGTGTATATGGATAATGATTAAGTCCAGCAGCACGATAATTTGACCCATTACTATCTTTAAGATAGTTCAGGACAATCAGATGGAGTAATTCTTCCTGAGCAATTTGTGGATTATCACGATTATTTATAAGTATTGCCTGTCGCTCTTCAATAAGGCGATTGGATACAGATTGTGGATTAATACCGATAACTGCTGTACCACCTACCTGCCACCAATGCTCAGATACATTGTTAGCCGGATGACCCAATGGCTTAAAATCAATTACCCACCACAATATCATCCCTGGATCAAAATAATATGAACTTGTTTGTGTTACTGTCCCATCAACGGCAATCTTGGGAATATAATAATTCCCATATTGCTCATTAGACAAACTAATCCTTTTTCCGGCTACATCACATAGATTATACCACCTTCTTTGGATAATAACATCTTCCGTATTATCAGAATAGCGATATACTGCCTTTATACCTACCGTATGCATTGCCCAGTCTGGAATAGCGGTATATGTCCCATGAACCTGATAAATATTGTAGGGTAATGGTGGCTGTGGTATTTGTGTAATAGTTATAGTTGCCTTGATAAAGACATCATTCGTAGATGAGCCGGGGTGATTTGCCTTGAGCCAACTGGCTACATCCTGCTCATGCCTTTCTACCGGCAGATATGACTTTTCATTAGCAAGATAGCCTTCCTCGTCAAATTGTTGATATGGCACGGCTATTCCTTGCGTAAAGCTGTAGTCCTTAAACGATGGGTCGAGATAAATGGTTTGGGTGCCTGTATTTACTGCGGTATAGAAATGGGCAATGATCAGGTGCGTAACCGTAGGACTACCGATTACACCTTCAATTAATTCATGACTATTTAAGATATTATACGCATCATTTATATCAGGCACACCAGCTAAATCAGGTATTTTCCCAATAGATACGATTATCGAAGCATCAATATAGTTAGTAGTATATCCTGCGGCTTGCAGCAGGGCACAAAATAAGGCATTTATATCTGCACAGTTACCTGCCTTATCCCAAAGTGTCAGGATGCTGCCTTTGGCACAACCAAGGTATGGTTGAAAATCAATATTTTTTTGTACCCAGTTGAATATCTGTTGATAATCATTGTTCAGGCTTGCGACTAAATCTCGTATTTCCTGATTTATTTGTATTTCTGGAGCGGTAGATAAAGGTGCAGGGGCTCCTGAGATTTTAACCTCTGCAATATCTACCCTGCGAGGCAACATCTGTGGCAATCTATCTTTCCCTTTGCCTTTTTCAAAAAAATGAGCATCATCAGTCCTCTGGTAAATTGGGGATGAATGTCTTGGCTTTGAGGGTAGTTTTTGTTTTAATTGCCGTATCTTGCTTATATCCGGACTGATAAGTATTTGTTCCGTTTGTGCCTTGAGTTCATCTGTAGAGATTTCCTGCCGTAATGGTGAGAATAGAGGTATGGTTGTAGGTGCTTTAGCCCGAGTCGTTACCTTTCTGATCTCCTTCTCTATGGTTTCAATTGCCTTAAGTTGAGCAGAGACAGCCTTTTTACGGATTGTTGTATCCTTGCCCTGATTTATATCCTGTTCAAGGTCGGATAATAATATTGATAGCCCTTCTTTGGCACGAAGTAATTGCTGACCAAAGGATTGCTCATGGTCTTGATTTATTTCTGTTGATTTAATGAGGCGTTGATAGATACCGGGCAAGTCAGGTTGTTGTGCATAAACAGGAATATTGAATAAAACAATGCAAAGGGTGATGGTAATATTTTTTAGCAGCTTATTCATAGTTTTTAACACCTTCAGAAGTAAAATCGACACAGACTACAGGAGAGCACAACCCCCCTGACCCCCTTTGTTAAGGGGGAATTCCACCCCTACCACTCACCAGCTCGTGGGACAATACCCCATCGTAGGGGCAGGTACTATATCTGCCCTCTTATCTGACCATACCCAACTTCCCTCTTTTTGTATTCCCATTCTGGTCTTTAAGCATGTAAATATATATTCCGGAGGCAAGTTTATCACCTGAATTATTCCTGCAATCCCATGTTCTGGAAAATGCATCTCCATTAAAGTCATCCATAGAATAAACCAATTCACCGGCAATATTGAATATCCTTATATCTGTATGGTATGGCAATTTATCAAAAATTATGGAATCAGCAGTGGTTGGATTTGGGTAGCAGTGAGCTTGCCTTAAATCCTGATAAGTGCTCTGGTTGATAGCAAATCCACGGGTAGAACTCAATATCTTTTCATTAAAACTATTCCTCATATCGCATTCAACCCAATTCATTCTGCATGGTAAGCCTGCTGATTTAGTTATAACCTTTATAGTAGCTATCTCACCACTCCCTGTTATGCCCATTGGCTGACTATCAAATGCTACTATGGATAGCTTAATTATCCCCAGCTCGTTATCAATGGTTGTGAACAACCTTGTTTTGCCGCCATTCTTGGTTAAGAAATCACTCTCACTGATGGAAGCTATCTCTAATATCTCCGGATCAAGCCTCAGCCAAAGGTTAGCACCCATTAAATCCTCTACCATATCAGCTATTATTTTTACCTCAAACTCCTGCCCTGAAGAAACATCTGCAATCTCCGTGGTTAATCTTACTGTTGTCTTACTGCCTTTTTCTACTTCTCTATCCTCAGGTATTGTCCAGTCTTCAGTTATCAGAGTAGCCCAGTTCCAAACTACCGTAGCTGACATAAGTGCCTCAAAGTTAACCTCTGTCTCTGCCGAGGTTAACTGTTCCCTTTTTGATTCTATCCCATCCCAGGCTACTGCAAATAATGGCAATAGCTGATCGAATTCTGTCCTGCTTTCAGGAGAAGCCATTTTAGCTTTTCCGGCCTTGCTCCTTAATGAGACCGTGTCATAACTAACCTTTCCAGCTAAGATAGTAACCTTTTTAACCTCCGGGAAATAACCCTGCTTAAATACAGATAGCATATATTTCCCTGGTGTCAAGCCCCCTATAATATACTTACCGTCTATATTCGTCCCATCTATTCCAGAGTTATTGCCACAGATACTTACTACAACTTCAGCAATTGGGGTATTGTCCACACCCATTACTGTGCCTGATATTGCTCCTTTATCAGGTGGAAGAACAACAACAAGGATTGAATGTCCTTCATTATTATTCTCATTAGACTCTATAATTGTATTTTCAGGGTCTACCACTACCCGAATGGTATGTGTTCCAATGGGTAGACCTGCTTTCCAATGTATCTTTTTCTCCTTTGTCTCGCCAGGGGCAAGGCTACCTCCAATTACCTTATCCCTGCCAATCATTATTTCTCCATCGTAATACCTGACCATTATTCCCCTGGCTATTGCATCTCCATGGTTGGTAATAATCGCTCCTATCTTGACCCCTTTCCCCAGCTCAACTGTAGCAGAAGGGTAAAATGATATGCCTGTAACAACAAGGTCAGGAAGTGGTTGTGATTGAGTTATGGTGAATTTCGCTGTAGCAATTGCCAAAGTAGTCATACCTTTAGCCGTGATTGTCTTTACCCCTGCTGGTTGGGTATCTACCGTAAACATTGTCTCAAATGTTCCAACTGGAGTAGCCGTGGTTGTAGTGATAGTTAAGGTTTGCCCAAAATCAATTTCTATCCCCTCTGCTTCACCAAAACCATCGCCTGTTACTGTAATCTTTACACCAATGCTACCGCTGGTTGGAGTTACCATGATAATCCTTGGGTCGATAAAAAATATATTGGTAGCCAAAAAGCCTGAAATACTGCCAGTTGCAGCAACTGTCTTTGTTCCATAAAATTGAGTGTTTACCTTAAATGTTGTCGCAAATGAGCCTTTTGCCCCAGTATTTGTTGTAGCAATCATAGCAGCTGAGCCAAAATCTATCCCAATGGGCTCTTCCTTTCCAAAACCTTCACCACTAATGGTAATAATACTTCCTACTGTCCCTGATGCTGGGATAAGTTTAATCTTTGGCTTAACAACAGCATTATATATACTCAAGTGAGGCATAAATTGCGTTTTTCGCTGGTCTTAATCAACGATAGCTGTGTTGGTAGGGGCGAACCTATGTGTTCGCCCATTTATTCGGGTAGACACACAGATCTACCCCTACGATACACCTTACGCGCCATTGCTTTTCTTGATTAATCCTCTACAGGAAAAAATCGCAATTTATGCCCCACTTGAGTATAAATTCCTTACCTAACTCTTTTATTATCCTGATGCCTGTATCTGCTTCTATTCCTTCTTTATACTTTATAATCAATTCACCCTGAACAAATTTCTCACAATAGCCTACTTTACTAGTAAGGACAATAAATATAAGCAAGGAATATAGTAACAGCTTCTTCATTTTTTTACTACACCTCCCTGTTTGATAGAGGAACTCTTTCTGTTTCATGTTTGATTATTTGCCTGACAATAGAGAAATAAGGATGTGACCAATACCTTCTTGTAGAATAAAAGTATACTCTGATTAATTGATGATTGATGATTGATGATTGATGATTGTTTGCATTCAACTAACCTCTCGAAGTTGAGTTTGCTTAATTTATTCAACCAATTATAATAATACCATATTTTTGTTATTCTGTCAAATACTTTTTATTAAAATATTGCTAAAATAGCATATTTTTGGAAAAATCCTGTAATAGTTCAGGCATAAATAAAAGAAAAAAGAGGGAAGAAGGTGTTTCTATGCCATTTATTCTGTGGAGATCGCCAGGGTCAAACCTTGAATGTAGAATTTAGGACTGAATTTATCAAGTTAATTCTACATTCAAGGTTTGACTCCAATACCCCCCTCAATATTTAATTATAGACCCCAACCAAGCTTTTATCACGATCACCAAAACCTGCCGTCTCGATGCGTTTATTAATGCGGAAAGCTCTCCGATCTTCGAGCCGCTCCCAACCATCCTTAAATCTTACCACCAGAAATACCAAAAAATCGCTCAAAGAAGCGCATCAATTTATCCAAAACACTCTCGCGTTTTTTGGAACGCTCTCCAGTTGGAGAAAAGCGTGATACAGGCGGCAAAACTTTGGCCAGTGCGGTGCCCGTGGTTGCAACACTGCCGCTGTGAAACGCGTTTCGCACAAATTTATAGGTTTCGTCGTGATCAAGATTTTCGTGCTTAATAATCTCTTCCAGCTCCTCAATCCCTTTCTTTTTCACATACTTCTGCCAATCTTTATCCACCACCGAATGGATATCAAGCGAAGCGATAAACTGGTTAATAAGATCTTTTTTGTTGCGCAGTTCAATGCTTGAGTCGATTGCCTTGTTAATGTCGACAAGCAGTTCGCGGTTCTTGGTGTGGTCTTCGTGGTACTTTTTAACAAGTCCTAAAATATAATCAATATTGATCTCAATCTGTTTAATGAGCTCCATTTCAAACACGATGTCATCGTTGATATTTTCTTTTTCGCCATCACCTGCCTTGCGAAACTCGTTATATAGGTCAATGTAGTCGCTGTGATAATCCTGAATGTCCCGCTCGGTTAGAATTTCGTTGCCGCTAAATTCGTCAAAAGTAACCAAGATATTTCTCACCCGCAAAATCGCGCCGTAGAGCCTGATGAAATCCTTTTGATTTTGTGCCACTATAATTCGTTCTCCAACCGGGAATTTTGCCATAAGCTCTTCAACCAGACTGGCATATCCACGGACTTCCTTGTCGCCGCCTGCCTGTCCGACAGACAGGTCTTTGTAACCGTTGTAATACTCGTCATACGATTTTAACAGCACGATTCCACTGGCTTCCTTGTCGCCAAAGAGGGCAATGGATTCATTGGTTGCTTTTTCCAAATTACGAAAACAAACAATGTTTCCGAATGTCTTGATGGTGTTTAAGATACGGTTGGTGCGCGAATACGCCTGTAGCAGTCCATGCAATCGCAGGTTTTTATCCACCCACAAGGTATTGAGCGTAGTCGCGTCAAAACCGGTCAAAAACATATTGACCACCAGCAGAATATCCACTTCCCGATTTTTCACCTTCTCGCTGACATCTTTATAGTAATTCTGAAATTTATCGGAAGAGGTGTCATAGGATGTTCCAAACATGGTGTTGTAGTCTTTAATGGCGTTCTCAAGGAAATCCCTTGAGCTTTTGTCCAATCCACTGGTGTCTTCGGAGTTTTCATCTATCACACCGCCTGCCTGCGCAGGCAGGTCAATTTCTTCCTCGTTTACCCCAAAGCTGTAAATA
>Ga0210044_10000717_pt1 | contig 50555 bp, 47 predicted proteins | sample CryGey13umfilter_2_FD_183959 | JGI IMG/M metagenome (GOLD analysis project Ga0210044, IMG submission 183959) | Groundwater microbial communities from aquifer in Utah, USA - Crystal Geyser 4/9/14 3 um filter (SPAdes) (version 2) | ecosystem: Environmental > Aquatic > Deep subsurface >...
TTAATGCACGACTTTTGCGCTATCAGCCTTAGTGATTTATTAACTCCTTGGGATGTTATTGAAAAACGAATCATCGCTGCCGCCTCTGCTGATTTTATCACGGCTATTTATAATCCTCGCTCTTTGTCTCGCACTGAGCAAATTATCTCAACTCAAGCTATTTTTTTACAACATCGTAATCCTAACACCCCCGTAGCTATCGCACGTTCAGTTACAAGAGATGACGAAAATATTATTATCACCACCCTCGCAGAAATGCTGAATCATCCCATTGATATGTTAACTACGATTATGATAGGTAACAGTAGTACTAAACGTTACCATGATTTATTGATTACTCCTAGGGGATATTTAAAAAATTAATTATTCATTATCTATAACTCTCCTCCAACAACTACATTATTAATTCGTAAACTAGGGCCACCACAACCTACAGGTAAACCACTTTGCCCACCTTTACCACAACCGCCAGATTCATCCCAATAAAAATCATCCCCAACAGCTTCAATGTTAGCTAAAGTTTTAAACACATTACCAGACAAAGTAACATTCTTGACAGGTTCAGCAATCTTACCATCACGAATCATCCATGCTTCTCCCGCACTAAAAGTAAACATTTCACCGTTAGTCATACCTCCCAACCAGTTAGCGGCATAAACTCCTTCTTTAATATTGGTAAATAAATCCTTCACAGGAGTTTTTCCCCTCGCAATCCAAGTATTCGTCATTCTGACAATAGGAGGATAATGATAGTTTAAACATCTTGCGTTACCAGTGGGTTTTTCACTCAATTTTCCAGCAGTTTCACGGGAATGTAAACGCCCCACTAAAACACCGTCTTTAATTAACTGCGTAGTAGTAGCAGGTGTACCTTCATCATCATAATAATAACTCCCTCGGTGTCCTTCAGGCATTGCACCGTCAAAAATTTGTAAAAATTCTTCTCCAAATTTGCGCCCCATCGTCATTACTTCTAATAAATCAGGGTTTTCATATGCCATATCCGCTTCGGATAAATGCCCAAAGGCTTCATGTACAAATAAACCTGTTAAAACAGGATCTATTACTACTTCATAAGTACCACCTTTTACTGACGGTAAAGTTAAGGCATTAATTCCCCGTTTGGCAGCACTTTCTACTTGTATATCTAAATTAGTTAAATCTTCATAACCTCGTCTTGTGCCTGTAGTTTCTCTACCCGTTTGCACGGATTCACCATTTTTCCCTGTGGCGCTAAACCTCATTTCACAGTCTATCCATGATTGTTCAATCATACTACCTTCTGATGTCGCTAGTAAAATTGTTTGCTGACTATCTCTGTAACTGACAGTTGATGTAGTAACTTTTTCGTTATATTGGGCTAAAATACTATTATAGTGATGACATAGTTGTTTTTTGTCAAAAAGAGGAATTAGACGAGGATTAGAGCCTGTTAATGGTAACTGACAGGTTATTTGTATAGGAGAAACAGGGGCTAAAATCGTTTCATCCTCTCCCACTAACAAAGCGGAATGGATGGCATCTTCAATCCTTGCGGTTATTTGAGTCAAATCATTGAAAGTAGAAAAACCCCAACCACCTTTAAAACAAGCCCTAACTTGCCCTCCCAGAGAGATTCCTTCGCTTAAAGTTTCTGTTTGATTATTTCGCAAAACAATATTACTACCCTCGGCTTTCTCTAATCTGATACTTAAAAAATCCACACGATTACGATAAATCTTAATTAAATCTGACAGTTGATTGCTGTAGTCTTGCATTTTTAAGAATAAATAATTAGGAATTAATAATTGTTAATTGTTGACTGATTTTTTCTAAGGTTTTTAAACTGATAAGAGCGTTTTTAATTAATTTTAGCGCTTTAATTGGTTCTTTTAGAAAAGCCATAGTCATTTTAAGAATATCTAGTTTTCCTTCTGAATTAATTGCACCATTTAAATCTGGTAAATTATCATTATAATTGTCACTAATAATTCTAATGATTGATACTGACTGAAAATAACTCATAACAGCATAAGTTTCCATATCTACAATATCACAGTTAGATAATTTATTTAAAGCTAATTTTTCTGTAGAAGAATGAATTAAATTATCTGTAGTTAAACCCTTTGCTAAAGAAACATTTAATTTATTTTTAAGATAATTAGTTAAATCATAATCACAATATTTAGTATCTAATTTACCATCTTTATGTAAATAGCTACAACTTTCATAAATTAAAACTTCTCCAACTTTATAACTAGAAGATAAACTACCACCTAAACCGATTAAAATAATCGAAGATTCTGGTAAATGTTGAGATTTTAGAAATTGATTAACAGCTTTAATACCTATGGGTAAAAGAATAATTTTGTCAAGTAACTGATGATTTAATAATCCTTTTTTCACCCTTTGATATTCAGCACCATTACAGACTAAGATTAAAATATTGTCTTGATTAATCATTATTAAGTACAAAAATTAATATTTAAAAAATTATATTGTTAAAGTAAATTACCCATAAAAATTATAATCTTAATCATATTAACTATCTCATCTTTTTTATAAATTAATTATGAAAGTTTTAATCGCTGAATTCGACTTATTCTCTAAAATTGGCGGAGGGCAAACATTTTATCGCCGTCTTATTGAAACAAATTTTGATATAGAATTTTACTATTTAACAGTGGAGGAAAAAGTTAACAATTTTAGGGCGAAAAACGCTAGAATTATACCTTATAAGCAACAATATATTAAGTCAGATTTAAAAGATTTATCTACTAAGTTATCCCTAGAAAAAATTTATCGCCCTTTTTTAATTGCTAGTAATATTAGTTATTCGGTAAAAGGGTTAAATTTTGATATAATTGACTATCCTGATTATGAGCAATATGGACTTTTTTTAGCCTCTGCTTTGAGTTATCATCAAGTAAAATTCCAAAAAATTGTTATTTCTCTTCATGGTATTGTTTCTCAAAGTTTACATCATGATTGGGTGATAAATAGAGACTATATTAATAATTTAGAATTTGTTGAAAATTTACAATACAAAATAGCTGATATTCGTTATGGTATTAGTAAAAATTATTTAGAATGGTGGCAAAAAAAAGATAATTTTTCTAATTATTATTACCATCCTTTACATTTTCTTAATTTAACTCCCACAGTAAATTATCAACCATCAACAGGAAAACCAATTTTAAATTTTATTGGTAGAAAAGAGAAAGGAAAAGGAGTCGATATTTTTGTTAACTTAGTCAAGTTTTTACCAAAAAATCTCTATAGTCAAGCTAATATTATTGGCAGTAATCCTCAAACCTTAGATGGAAAAACAGGAGAATTTTATTTACAACAAATGTTAGCCTTCCATTTTCGTCAAATAAATATATTACCATCTGTGTCTCGCTACGCATTACAAGAAAAATTTGCACTTAATTCTATAACTTTTTTACCTTCTCGATTTGATACTTTAAATTTAGTCGCTTTAGAGTCATTATTTGCTGGTTGTCCCACTATAATTAGTAAAAAAGCAGGAGTTTGTCGTTTTTTAGAAGATAATTTTCCTGAGATACCTTTTATTAAACTCGATGTCGATAACTTTTATGCTTCCTTACCTAAAATTATTAAACTTTTAAGTAATTATCATAACTATCGTCTTGATTTAGAGGAAAAAATTATGTCTTTTTCTCCTCATCTTAACAAAGAAGAATTAACATTAACTGATATTTATAAACAACAGAATCATTTTGAATTAGAAACCAGAGAAAAAATTAATCAATGGTATGAAGAATTAATTAATCATTGTCAAATAAAGCAATATTGGGGAAAACAACAACTTATCTATCTAACAAAAAAAATAGCCACTCCTTTGCTTAATCAAGGAAAAAATCAATTAGAAGAAGTGAAAGGTAAACTTTATCAGCAAAAAAATATTGTTACTAATCAATTAATAAAAAGTATCTTTTTTCCTTCCGAATATGAAAGAGTTTTTCAACTACCAGAAACCTCAGCTAATGAAATTGACAAGAAAATTAATCAACTAAAAAATTTAAGTCATCCTCTTAAATTATCAGCAGAAGAAAAAATTAATAAACTTAAAACTGGTTATTATATAAATCGTCTAAAAATTTGGCAACAAATCTCAAGATTAGAAAAAATTAGAGGAAATTATTTATTATCGGCTACTTATGAAATCAGAATTATTCGCCTTCTTAATCAAGATAAATTTCAACAACTCGAAAATATCTCAAAGACTCTCATTAATCATAATTTTGTTGAAGAATCTTCACTTTTAAACTTACTTTATTCTCCTGCTAAAAATTCTTCTGAATTAACTTATGAATACTTATCAAATAACTATCAAAATCTGCTTAACTATCAGGAAAAATCCTACGAATTTATTAAAGATTATCGTCACAAAAAAAATTATCGAGTTTCTGTGATCATTTCGTTATATAATGCGGAAAGTAAACTAGGCTATTTTTTGTCAATTTTAGCTCAACAAACAATCTTCCAAAAACAAGAAGCTGAAATCATCTTAATCGATAGTGGTTCACCCCAACAAGAATACCAAGTTTTTCAACAACTTTTACCCACTTTAAATTTACCGATAGTTTACGCTAGAAGTGAGCAAAGAGAAACTATCCAAAGTGCATGGAATCGAGGAATTTTACTGTCACAATCTCCTTATCTCACTTTTTTAGGGGTAGATGAAATGATAACCGCCGATGGTTTAGAAACTTTAGCAGATAAACTTGATCAAAATCATAACTTAGATTGGGTTATTGGTCATAGTTTGGTGACGGAAGTTGACAACAAAGGTAACTGGCAAGAAGATGTTATGACTTATAACCGCCGTAATTTTAGTCAAGATTTGGTTTACCTTGACACCTGTTACTTAACCTATGTTGGTGGTTTATATCGCCGTGACTTGCATCAGCGTTTTGGGTTTTATGATGAGACTTTTCGAGGCGCTGGAGATACAGAGTTTAAAAATAGAGTATTACCTCATATTAACTGTGAATTAGTGGAAAATGTCTTAGGAATTTTTTGGAATTACCCCGATAATCGTACTACTCAAAGCCCACTAGCTGAAATTGAAGATATAAAAGCATGGTATCTTTATCGCAGTTTAGGAGGAATAAAATACGCTTTTGAAAATCAAGATATTTCAAGGGTAGAAAAATTATTACTATACTGCCTAAATTATCGTAAAACTTTTTTAAATAATAACAGTACTGACTTTGATTTCGCTTATCAACTCATCTTATTTTTAGAAAAAAATTCTCCTCAATCTCCTTATCTGCTATTTGGTGAGGGAGTTAAAAAAATTCGTGAAAGTTATCAAAAACTAGAATATATTGAAGATAAATACTCTCTTTTCTGGCAGTTATTCCAAACTCAAAAATTAACAAAACAAATCAGTAATTCTCATGAAAAAATTGCCCAAAATTTAGGTATAAATCAGTTTAAATCAGACTATCAAATTTTCAACGATAATCGTTATCAACAACATTCACTTTTATTTTAACCATAGACACAAAAAAAGGGTTAATTATTAACCCCTAGCATCAAATTAAATTTATTATTTATATTGATAACTCCAACGCAACAAAGTAATTGCTAAACCATACTTTAAAGTTTCTAAAATCCAGTAACCTTTATGCCATGAAATCATTGCTGACGGCATTGTTTCAACAGTATTAAATTGATTTAAACATAATCCCCATGCACTTAAATGGGGAATAAATAGATAAGTATAGGCTAAAGCTATTAAGAATAATAAACTAGAAAAAATCACAAATAAAGACTGTTTTTTTACGTCATAATTATGATTAAAAGAAAATACAAACGCACAAGTTAAAACTAAAGATGCGCAAATTAATTCAATGCGATTAAACGCACCAAAAATAACAAATCCAGCACTAGCAAAACCACTTTCTGTCATCATTCCCGTAGCTGAAAAGGCTGGAATTAAGACAAAATCTAATAATAAACTGCCACTAACCCAAAATCCTAATGCAAATAATATAATAGCAGACCAATTAATGTCTTTTTGTTCTTTATCATCGAAACGTGAAATAGTATTCATAATATCAGTACCTCTTAATACCCATACTATTTACCATAACTTACTATTTTCTCTTTTTCTGTTAAGTATTTTTAAGGTTTTTTGTTAAGTTAAATTAAGAGATAAAGTTAAGCATTTATACTTATATTTTCAACATTTGATCCGATTATTTACTATCTTTTTATTCTATGAAAAATAATTTTTATGAAGGGAAATATTATGATGTGTTTTTATCAGTAAAATAAAACAACCCTTAATTATTTTAAGCTCAAATTAACACTTTTTTACTATTACTTATTACTTATTACTTATTAGTGACTTAGGGTACTATGCCTTTATTGATTTATACGCCTCTTAAACCATAAGAAGACATTTTCATAATATCCCGAGTAGAAAAACCGATATTAGCTAAGGCTTCTCCATAACTAATCATAAAATCTTCTACTAACTCTTCTTTAGGCATACCTAATTCCTTAGCATCTTTCTCTACTTCGTTAAGCATTTTCCAGATAATAGGTAAATTTTCAGCGTTAGCTACTTGTAATTCTTCCTTAGATTCTTCAAAATGTCCTTTTAACCATTCTTCACCATAGTTAAGGTGTAAATATTCGTCTTTAACTACTCCTTCAGTAATTTTACGAGCAAAAGGATCAGCAACGGGAATATAAATGTTATAAGCAGCAATAGCAAAGGCTTCAATGATTAAAGATTGAATTAATAAACAAGTAACAAGTTTACCTTCGGCTTTGGCTTTTTGGAAATTTCCATGTAATTGAGCAAAATATTTTTTAGCAAACTCCATATCGGGAGTCACACTCAAATTTTTGCCGCAAGATTCAAAACCTTTTTTATGGCGAAATTCCATTTTAGCAAGACGAATTAATTCCTCTTTATCGGAGGGAATCATTTCGGCAATGTCGATATAATTATCATAGGCTTCTTGTTCTCCTTCAATGACAATAGCATTAATACGACTATAAGCATCTTTATAGATGTCACTGTTGAAGTCAAGGGTAGGTAATTCGGCAACGATAGTCATAAATTTAAAATCTCCTGTTTCGTTTACTTGAGTAAATCTGAACTTCACGACTTCAAAGGTCGTATTTGATAAGAACAAGATGATGACTCATTTTATTATCATTGTTAACTATCTTATCGGTTTTTCTCTCACAATGAATAGTTAATTTGATTACTTTTACTGATATTTTCTGCAAATCTGATAATCAAACCACCGAGAAACTAATTTTTCATAATTACCTGTAATCTTTGTTTCACTTCATTATTTTGTCTAACTTGTTGATGAATTTGATTAAATTGATTAATGGTTAAACCATGTTTTTTGACGATGCCTTCTGATTGTTGACAATAATTTACGGCTAAACTACGAGCATTTTCAGGTAATTGGTTAAAACTTTCTTCTTGGTAACAATTAAGGGTATTGGGTTTTGATTTACCTAAGATATTTTCAATATTATCAAAAGTAGTTTTGCGTAAACTTTCAATTTCCATAGCTGCATCAGCATATTTTTTTAATGTCGCATCCGTAGGAGTTTGTGCATTAACCTGATTACTGATACTGATAGTTTTAGCGGTGAAATTTATTTCGGGGGTGATTCCTGTCGTTAAAGCAGTAATAGCCAGACTAAAAATAATCAGTATTTGATAACTTGTTTTGTGAAGGTGAAAACGATAATGATTAGTGAACATATTTTAATAATAAATAACAATAAGTACCTATAATTTAGTATGAAGTAATTTGGGGTTAATTAGTTCCCATATTTAGAAGTAATTAAAGAAGTTAAAGCACTAGCAAATACTGCTAATAAAGCTAAAATAATTAAAACTATTCGTAAACCGAAATAAGTTTCAGCCACCCCAGCTAAAGCTAACGGTAGAGATAAAGCAATATTAACCGCATTATTCTGTAAGCCAAACACTTTTCCCCGCATTTGAGGAGGAGTTTCTGCTTGAATGGTAGTTTGCATTGGTACACCCACAAAAGCGGCAAAAATACCTAAAATGATGGTCATGGTTAAAGCTAAAATTAGATTATTAGTTGCCACCGATAAACCGCTTAAAGCACCAGCCATGCCCATTGAACCCCAAAAACTAAGTTTAGCATGGGCGGTTATTTTTCCTTGATGAGTTACAATAGTAGCACCAATAGCAATACCTAACCCCGTAGCGGCGAGAAGATAACCAAATTGAGAGGCTTCCATTCCTGGAATGGTTTCCGCTAAACGAACTGCTAATACGGCTAAAGCGGCAAAAATAGAGAACAAGATTACTAGCTGAAATAAGGCGTTGCGTACTCGATGATTTTCGTTTAGGTATCTTAATCCTTCTTTTATATCTTCAAAAGGATGATTTTCTTTAGTTTGTTTCTGTCGATTTTTTTCTTGAGTATTTAAGATAATTAAAATTAAACCAGCTAAACCATAAGAAACACCAACTAACAATTCTTGTCCATAATTAAAAGAAACAATTTTACCCCACTTACCAACTAATACTAATAAAGGATCTCCGATAGCAAAACCAATAATTAACATTGCCATCATCGTGGTTGTATAAACAGAATTAGCTGCTAATAAATCTTTTTTCTTAACAATTAAAGGTATGGTAGCTTGTTCTGCTGGAGCAAAAAATTGTGTTAAAGTTGATACTAAAAAAGTTATTAATAATAATAACCAAAATGCCCTCGGAAGTGTAAAAAAACCTTTTTCAATGTTATTTATAGATAAACAAAAAGGAATCATTAAAACCAGTATTCCCCTCAATAAATTAGACACTACTAAAACAACTTTTTTTGACCAACGATCTACATATACCCCCGCCAATGAACCAAATAATACCGCAGGGATAGTAAAAGCAATCATCACTAAAGAAACCCAACCGCTAATACTTTCTCCTGAAGCCTGAAAATTACTACTAATAATAGCAATAATTAAAACTAGATAAATTTTGTCTGCTAATTGAGAAAAAACTTGTCCTAACCAAAGTATCAAAAAACTTGTATTTTGCAATACATTCATAAATCCTGTACTAGATTCTTCTTGATTAATAGATGATTGTATCTCCTTAAAATTGAGAGCTTCTAGGGAAGATTTTTCTTCTTTTTCCGTTTCAGAAACTTGCATTTTGATTTAATTTTTATTATTCATAATAGATTAAGTAAGGGTTTAAAATTTTTCCTAATAATCTCTAAAGATACTTAATTTTTTATTGATAATTATTTATTTATTAACTATTTTTATAGATATTAATCTTATTTTAAAAGGCTTTTAAGCCATAGATTTTTTTTATTTATGGTACTGTAAAAGTAGTTTTTATATTTTTATGATCCCTTAAAATATCATAGGTTATTTGGGTTAAAATGCAATTAAAATATCTGTAATAATCTCTGCTGATTTTAGCGCATGACCTAAATAAAACTCAATATAATCTTTTAGTATTCTTTCTACTCGAATCCAACTATTTTCAATCACAGAATCAGAATACATATGAGGGATTATTTCATGAATAGGTAATAAATTTTTACTGCCTAAACTTTGTAATAAGGCTAATTCTACCGCATTAAGTTGATTTTTAATGATAATAGGGTTTAACTCACTATTAATCGTTATTAAACCGCCATTTTTAAAACTAAATCCCACTTTCCAGCTTTTTTGCTCAAAGTTTGGTACAATATTTTGTTGAGTCTCAACACAAGCATAAACCTCTGGTGCAATTCCTATTACTGCTAAAAAATGAAATACCGCTTGAGCTATATACGGGAATAGACTATCTTTCACGGATAATTGTTCAATACGTCGCAAATGTTCATTAAATAATGCGTATAATTCTCTCTGTGGTTGTTGAGTCATAGCTAAATTGACAATTAATTCCGCTAAATATTGACTAACACTTATTTTCTCGATAGTTTGTCTTAGTTTTGAATAGGATTCTTGAGTTTCAATTTCTCTGATACGATCAAGATTACGCCCTTTCGTTACTAAAAAGTTATTAACTACAAATAATTCTGTTTTACCTCTTAATTTCGATTGATGTTTTTTTGCATTGGGAGCGATGGCACGAATTAAACCATATTCAGGAGAAAGAAATGTGATTAAAAGATCATTCTCCGCAAAACCTTGTTTTTTAACAATAATTCCCGTTGTTTGATAAGTAGATGTCATAGAATAACTCAGTAGGCAAAATTATTCATAACTTTTTTGTTGTTTAATTAACTCTAAGCCTTGAGATGTACCCAATCTAGTCGCTCCAGCATTAATTAAGGCGATAGCCGTAGGTAAATCACGAATACCACCAGAGGCTTTAATTTGGATTTTTCCTTTGGTAATATCATGTAATAGTTTCACATCTTCTACTGTTGCACCACCAAACCAACCAGTACTTGTTTTCAAAAAAGCTACTCCTGCATCCAGACAAATTTCGGCGGCAATTCTTTTTTCCGTATCCGTTAAACGAGTGGTTTCTAAAATAGCCTTAACCACTAATCCTGTTTCATCACAAATCGAAGCTATTTCCTGATAAACTTTTTCAGATTTACCTTCTTTTAACCATCCTAAGTTTATCACTACATCTAACTCTACCGCTCCATTTTCTTTTGCTTCTTGAGCTTCATATAATTTACAAGCTGTAGTTGTCGCCCCTGTAGGAAAACCTATAACTGTAACCACATTTGTTTTATGATTATAAAGTAATTCTGCGGCAGCTTTAACATGACTCGGATAAACACACACCCCCGGAAAATTATATTGAATGGCTTGATGACAACATTCTTCTACTTCTTTTGTGGTTGCGGTAGGATTAAGCAATGAATGATCTATATAATGAGTTATATCAATATCGGTAGCTGAAATTGTCATTTTTTGATAATAAATATTTAAGCCTCTTCTTCTGTTTGTCTAGTTTGACTAGGGGAAGATTCATATATAGAATCTAATCTTTGACGTGCATCTTCTACGGACACAGAACGAATTACCAGTAAAGGTTCATTAATGGGCTTACCTTGAGAATCGAATAATTCTGGGTGAGTAGGTTGATAAGTTGCTCTATAAGATGTTCTTGAGTTACTACCTCTAGGCGTATCTGTCCATGAACCACGTTGAGTTTCACCACTAATGGTAATTAAACTACGAATTAAATTACTAATGGCAAAAAAGGCGATAACGGTAAAAGCTAAAATATAAACTAAATGTAACATTGAAAAGCTCCCTAGAAATAAAAGATAAATAAAATTACAAAAACAAAATATTATTAAATAGACTTGTTTAACTATTAACTTTCTGTGGTTAACTGTGTCTTTTCCAAACGCCATTTTCGGGCAATTTGCCAACATTCCGACACTAATTGATGCCAAGAGAATAGTATTTTCGTCTCCACTCCCACTTGAGAATCAGTAATTTTAAACAGCATAATGCTAGTTTTTACTTCCTCTTGAGCGTTTTTTATTCTCTGTAATAAGTTTTCTTGCTCATCCACCGACAAAAATCCCATTTTTTGAGATTCTAATAACGATGAAGATCGAGAAAACCAGTAGTCAAAGTCTTCTAATAAAGGTGTCAATACTTTTTTTAAAATTTCTTTTTCTGTGGATTCAGAAGGATTCATTTTGATAATTATTGATTTATTTATTTTACTATTCTAGTTGTTATCTTAACTAACTTTACAATAATTTACATTATTCTCATTTATTTTTTATCACATCATGCTCAAAACTGATTTATTAATTTATCGTTATAGTGGGGCAACTATTATTCCGAAAAAATTACCTTTACAACCTCATATAATTGATTTAGCCTCAGAACAAATATATTGTTTTCAAGATTATTTAGGAAAAACTCAAGGGGAATTAGACGAAAAATTACAACAATTAGAAGGTGATAGCCCAGAATACCGAATAAAACGTGGTTTAGCTCATTTACTCAAAAATCATTTCGCCCAGTTTACCATAGTAAGCCCTATAAATCCTTCTATGTTACGAGAAAAAGTATTTACTCTAGCCGCTCAAAAAGCTACAATACCTGATCATCGTCATCATACTTTAGAAATCATCGCCGATATATTGTCTAATGAATTAAATAAAGAAGTTTTACCCAGTGAAATTGAACAAGGATTATATGCAGATTTACAGGAAAATCGCATCTTAACAGAATTTGATCCTCCCACCCCTGAAACTTTAATCCATCGTTACAATTTATCTCAAGTGCAAGGACTTTTTTATCGTGCTACTAATATTATCATTAATGCTTATCGCAATGATCCGGGGGAATATAAATTATTATTTCGTTACTTAAAATTATTTCAATTAATTGCTTATATTGAAGGTGATGCTGACACTGGTTTTACTATTACCATTGATGGTCCTACCAGTTTATTTAAAGCTAGTACTCGTTATGGTCTATCCTTAGCAAAAATGATACCTGCTTTATTACACGTTAGCAAGTGGAATTTAGAAGCAAAGTTGAAAATGAAAGATAGTTATAGTAATGGTGAAAAAAACCTTTATTTTAACCTTAATCATGAATGTGGTTTAGTTAGTCATTATGCTAATAATAAAAGTTACGACAGTTTATTAGAAGAATCCTTTGCCAAAAATTGGGAAAAATTAAAAACTCCTTGGCGTTTAGAAAGAGAAGTAAATTTAATTCCTTTACCCGGAGGAGTTATGATTCCTGATTTTCGTTTAGTGCATCCTGATGGGCGAGAATTTGTTTTAGAAATTATTGGCTTTTGGCATCCTAAATACTTACAGAAAAAATTTTACCAAGTAAGTCACGCAGAAATGGATAACTTAATTTTAGCTGTTTGTGAGCGTTTAAATTTAGAGAAAGCTGGAGTCAATTTCAGTGATTTACCTCATCGATTACTGTGGTTTAAAAATAAATTATCTCCTAAAGAAATTTTAGCAATAATTGAAAATTAAACACTATTAAATCAATTACCTATTCTCTTGATTAACTTCAACTTTTCCTCTTAACAAAAGCTAAATTATTAGTTATTAATTTTGCTCAATTTTAATTTCTTCTAGGGGAGATTCTGGTACGTTATTATCTAATTTTAAATCAATATCAGGCACTTCTTCTGTTGATGTTTTATCAGGGTTTTTTACTTCTAAAGGTGGCTCTTTTTCTTCTTTATTAATGTCTATTTTGGGAACATTTTGTTGTTGAATTTCTTGTATTTTTTGCTCCATTAACTGATTTCCACGATCAAAAAATTCTTGAGAATCTTGTCCTCGAAATTGTGCTAAAACTTGGTTATTGTTAGGATATAATCCCAAAGTATTCAGCGTAATTAAACTACAAATAGATAAAACTTTTAACGGTAATTTCATATTATCTCCTTGGATAAAATATCCATAAACTAATAATTATTAATATCTATTAACTTAACATTTTTTAAGCTATTCGTAGCTATATATTATTCTAGTTCATCTCATGGGTGCAATTATTCCTGAACATTTAGAAGGAAAATCAATATTGTGAACTACTCACACTAAATCGAAGATTACAGTGTTAGCTTCTAACTTCACAGGCTCATGCCCCAAAACCGACTTACGTCCGCCTTTTGGTCTTACAGTGCCTCCATTAGCAGAGACGGCTATTCCATCCGTCTTTATTATTCTAATGCCTTCTGCTCTTATATTCTTACTCGCATTCTCATCTCGATCATGAACTGTACCACAACTCGGACAAGTCCATTCTCTTACGTCTAATGGCATTTCAGACATTTGATATAAGCAATTAGAACAGGTTTTAGAGCTAGGAAACCATCTATCAATCTCAACTAATAACCCACCTTTTTCCTTGAGTTTATAGTCTAGGAAATTGATAAACATTCCCCATCCCACATCAGATATAGCTTTTGCCAAACAGTGGTTACGAACCATACCCTTGATATTCAGTTTCTCTACGACTACTACCTGATTGCCATTGACAATCTTTCTGGAAAGTTTATGTAAGTAGTCTTGGCGGGTATTACTTGTGCGTTCGTGTACCTTAGCTACTAGCTTTTTGGCTTTTTCTCTATTCTTAGAGCCTTTTTGTTTACGCGCTAATTTTTGTTGTTTTCGTGCTAAGTTTTTTTCATGTTTTTTTAGGTGTTTGGGATTAGCATATTTACTGGTTTTTTCACCATCATTTACTATGGCGAAGTCTTTTATTCCTAAATCGATACCACAGATTTTACCAATGATAGTAACAACAGGAAAATCTTGTTCTGTCTCAAAAAGAATAGATGCAAAATATTTACCAGTAGGAGTTTTACTCACAGTAACAGTTTTGATTTTCCCATCAAAGATGCGATGAATAGATGCTTTTACCAATCCCAATTGTGGGATTTTCAAACAACCATCTTTTATAGATACATTTTGAGGATATTGGCACGACTGTTTCCCGTGATAGGACTTGAATCGAGGGTATTTTGTTTTACCTTCAAAGAAGTTTTTGAAGGCTTTTGTGAGGTTTAAGGTGGCAGACTGTAAAACCTGAGAATAACAATCATTCAACCAAGAAGTTTCTTCTGCTTTTTTGAGCTTCGGCAAATGCTTATTCAAAGCTATTTGATTCAGTCCTTTCCCAGTTGCTTTATAGGTTTCATTGCACAAATTAAGAGCAAAATTATACCACCAACGAGCCGAACCTATAACTTGGCTAAGTTTTTGAGCTTGTTTATCATTGGGGTATAGTCGTACTTTTATTGCTTTGTGCATTAGGTTATTACTAACTAAGGTTCACAATAACTAATTATATCAGAGATTTTGATTTTTGTGTAGAATCCTACGGATGTTATTTTACTGTCAAAATTCATCCCACGCTCATTTCATGGGCGGTTTTTTAACGAAAAATAGAGCGTGGGACTTCTTTCTCCATTTTTGTTAAACAAATTTAATTAGATTTAAAATAAGGTAATAGTTGGCTAGGATGTTATTTTACCAATTATATCGCTAGTAACGAATATAAAGAAGATGAATACGATATATTAGTTTCATCACATAATTATAAAATAAATCATGGCAGGACATAGTAAATGGGCAAATATTAAACGACAAAAAGCCGTTGTTGACGCTAAAAAAGGTAAAACTTTTACCCAACTTTCTCGTGCTATTATTGTTGCCGCTCGTAACGGAATTCCCGATCCTGAAGGTAATTTTCAGCTACGCACAGCTATTGAAAAGGCTAAGGCGGCTAGTATTCCTAATGATAACATTGAACGGGCTATCGCTAAAGGTGCTGGTACTTATACCGACGATGACAGTATCTTAGAAGAAATTAGATACGAAGGTTATGGTATTGGTGGAGTGGCAGTGTTAATTGAGGCGTTGACAGATAACCGTAATCGCACCGCAGCCGATATTCGTTCGGCTTTTACTAAAAATGGTGGTAATCTTGGGGAAACTGGTTGTGTCAGTTGGATGTTTGAGCAAAAAGGTGTTGTTATTATTGAAGGAAACATCGAAGAAGAAAAGTTATTAGAGGTTTGTTTAGAAACCGATGCCCATAGTTACGAAATTATTAACGAGGAAGACTATCAAGGTGCAGAAATTTTTACGACTATTGACGGGCTAGAAAATCTTAATCAAGTATTGATAAATAACTATTTTTGTGTTAAAGAAATAGAACTCCGTTGGATACCTAATAATACTATAGAAATTAATGATCAAGGTCAGATTAAATATTTATTACGATTAATTGATACTTTAGAATCTTTAGATGATGTACAAAATGTTACAGCAAACTTTGAATTAGTCGAATAAAGTGATAATTTTTCCGAACATCTTTCATTTAATTATCTTTTTATGAGTTTATTTTCCTCTTATTTTTCCTAAACATTAAGTTTTTTTATCCTTTTTTTAAGGCAATAAATTCTTTAACAAGTTTAAAAATATCTATCTTCTTTTGTACTTATTTTCTTGCTAATCTATTGTTTTAATATTCATCAATTAATTTTATCAATAGTTCACTAAAGTTTAAAAAAATTAAATAAATCTCTTGACATTTAACTATATTTTTGTTATTATTTAAGTATAGAAATATAAGCCACCTTTTCTTGAGCCGTAGCGCTCGGGGGGGGGGTGGCTTGTCTGTTTTTTTTGCGTAAGTACTTCTTCTTTTACGAAGAAACTTGATGTCATAGCTATCAGCTTAAATCCTTAAAAATAAACATTTATAGCTATATTTTATGATTAATTTAATATAAATATTTGTTTTAAAATCAAGTCTAAAATATTTAGTTTTTTTACTAATATTGTCTAAATTCTGAACTTTTTATTGATTCAGTCTAATCAATGCTTTAATTTGTAATTTTGATGGGTAAAAATAAGTCATAAAAAAAGAGGAAAGATTATTAACCTCCCCTCCCTTACTATTATTATTTTTAAGTTTATTCCTTAACATTTTTAAGCGTTTTTGCCATTGTTTTTTCTTGGCGTTGCCTCCCTTTCCTTTCTGATTTCTTCCTTCTCTTCTTGGGGATTCCCATCGTTTTAGTCTATTCATAAACACATATTTTTACTGCTAAACTATCATTTATATTAACAAATAAATCTGATTTTACGCAAAAATTTAAAAACCTTACCATGTATAGCGAAGAAATCCAATATCGGCGATCGCCAAAAGCACCTTTTGATCGTCGTGGTTACGCCTTTTTGATTGATTTTGTGGTAGTTTGGATTATATCCTCTCTTGTTACTAACATTATCTTAGAATTTCTCATTTTTACTTTACTATGGTTAATTTTAAGAGTAATTGTTGTGGATAAAAATAAAGGACAAAGTTTGGGAAATTGGGCGATGGATTTAAAAATAGTGGACTTAAAGTTTAATCGTCTTCCTTCCTTACTTTCTCTGACGAAACGAGAAGGAATTATTGCTTTGGGGGGATTTTTGGCGATGATAGGGTTAAAAATTAATTTTCAAGATTTTTTATTGATGATTTTGTTTATGACTCCTTTAATTCTTGATGTCTTGACAGTTTTCACAAATGATCAATATAATCAAGCATTTCATGATCGTATTAGTGGTACTATTATTATTCAAACAAAAAGAGGATTTTCTTTAGATTTAAGACTGAAAAAGTTATTTAGAGAAGCAAGAAAAACTTGGAGAAAAAATCGAAAAAATGACTAATAATTAGTATAAATAAAGAAACTATCTTGAAAAAAAATTGATAAATTATTATTATATACATGAGAAAAGTTAATATTATTGGATTGGGAAAATCAGGGATTGCGGCGGCTAAAATTTTACAAAAAAATAACGAAGAAGTCATTATCTATGATAGTAAAAAAACAGAATCTTTAGAAAAAATAAAAGATAATTTAGCCTTAGAAAATATTACCGTTAAATTAGGAGAAAATATTAGTTTAAAGGATGAAAATTTACCAGAGTTAATTATTATAAGTCCGGGTGTACCTTATGATATTCCTATATTAATAGAAGCTAGAAGAAAAGGGATAAAAACTATCGGTGAAATGGAATTAGCATGGCAATATTTAAAATCTTATCCTTGGATTGGTATTACTGGCACAAACGGTAAAACAACGACGACGGCGTTAATTGAAGCAATGTTAAAAGCAGGAAATATTAAAACTTCTGCCTGTGGTAATATTGGTTATGCTGCTTGTGAATTAGCTTTATCGGCTTTAGAAAATCCCCCTCAATGGGTAGTCGCTGAAATTAGTAGTTATCAAATAGAATCTTCTCAAGAATTATCTCCTAAAATTGGTATTTGGACTACCTTTACTTCTGATCATTTAGCTAGGCATAAAACTCTTGAAAATTATCATAAGATAAAAGCTAGTTTATTGCAACGTTCTCATTATAAAATTTTAAATGGTGATGATAATTATTTACATAATTTCGGTTTAAATTTACATTGGAAAAATACTTTTTGGACAAGTGTAAAAGGAAAAGATTATCTCTTAGGAGATATAGAAAAAGGTGTTTATTTAGAAGATTCTTGGATAGTGGCTTTTAAAGAATTAATTGCTCCAATTTCTCTATTTAAAATGGTAGGAAAACATAATCTACAAAATCTTTTAATGGCAACTGCTGCTGCAAAATTAGCAGGAGTGAGTAAGAGTGCAATAGTAGAAACAATATCATCATTTACTGGAGTATCTCATCGCTTAGAATTAATCACCACTATCAACGGTGTTGCTTATATAAATGACAGTAAAGCCACTAATTATGATGCGGCACAAGTAGGTTTAGATTCAGTGGAATCACCTGTTATTTTAATAGCTGGAGGAGAAGCAAAAGAAGGTGATGATACTTCATGGATAAATAAAATTAAGGAAAAATGTGTATTAGTTTTACTCATAGGTGATGCTGCGAATTTATTTGCGGAAAATTTAGATAAAGCTGGTTTTAAAAATTATGAAATTGTCAAAGAAATGGATAAAGCTGTCTTTAGAAGTCATGAAATAGCAGAAGAAAAAGGTGCAAAAGTTGTCTTACTTTCTCCTGCTTGTGCTAGTTTTGATCAATATCGTAGTTTTGAACATCGAGGGGATGATTTTCGGGAATTATGCTTAAAAATCACGATGAGGAATCCCTCCCAACCCCAACTTTAAGAGGAATCGCTCCCAACTTCCAACTTTAGGAGAAATCGCCCCCCTGCCCCCAATTCTGGGGGAGAATAAGTTAATGAATGAAAGTCCCCACACTTGGGGATTTAGAGGCGTATATTAACAAATGACAAGAATTATTAGATATTTTTCAAAGTACCATTAGTAATAATTCTGCATCTGAATTATAGATTATTTCAATAAGCGTTCTAATTTTTTATAAACTTCATCATCATTGCGTTTGCCCACTAAAATAACTTCGACTAAGTCTTCTTCAGGGTTATAACGGTAAACGATTTGCTATTTTTTCTAAGGTGGCGGTAAATTCTTTACTCCCTACCATTGAGGATTGAGTTAAACCTATTTCGGCTGTTTTACCTAAGTTTAAATCTTCTAATTCTTCTAATCTGGTGATTAGTTGTTGATAAACTTGGGCAGAGATAATCACATGACTTGCCCTTTTTTGCTTAGTGACTAGCACAGGCTCAATTTGAGCTTGATCAAATACTTCCCCATGTTGATTGCGAGTTTCGGTTAAGGTATAACTTTTCATTACTTATAATATTTTGACTATTTTGTCTATATTAGCATAAATAGACATTATTGGTTAAATAATTACTGCCATTAAACATTACAGTTTCATTGCTCTGCTTTCTTTTGGCGATCGCACCTCCCATCTCTCCCTATTTCGTCATTGCCATGGAAGCCACCTGCCTCCAACTTTAGGAGAAATCGCCCCCCCGCCACAACTTTAGGAGAAATCGCCTCCCCGCCACAACTTTAGGAGAAATCGCCTCCCTGCCCCCAATTCTGGGGGAGAATGAGTTAATGAATGGAAGTCCCCACACTTGGGGATTTAGGGGCGTATTCCACACTTAGAGATTTAGGAGCGTATTCCATACTTGGGGATTTAGAGGCGTATATTAACAAATGACAACAATTATTAAGATTTCGTGACCTGAACGACAAAGGGTTATCTCTACAAAAAATATTAAGATAGTATTTATACCCCTTTATGTTTTTTTCGTAAACATTATGACGAAACTAAATCAAGCCATTACCCAAGCTGAAACCTTATTACTTAAAGCCTCTCTTAATCCGAGTCTCGAAGCAAACTTAACCACTACTTTTGGCAATAATTACAACGTCACCGTCGCTAATAATATTTTCTCCTCATGGCGTAGCGGTGATTTTAGCAATTTACCAAAAATCGAAATTTTATCACCCACTGCCATGAATGGCGCTCAAGGTGCTTACAGTAACAGCAATAACACCATTTATTTATCATCTTCTTTGGTTGAGTCAAAATCTATTACAGCCATTCGTGATGTAATTATCGAAGAATATGGACATTTTATTGATGCCCAAATTAACGACATAGACAGTCAAGGAGACGAAGGAGAAATCTGGCGTAACTTGGTATTAAATAAATCCATGACACAAGGGGAATTAAACAGCATCAGAAACGAAAACGATTGGGGTACAATTAGCGTTGGCGGTGAAACCCTGAATGTTGAAAATAGCGTTATTACTTTAACCGTTAATACTTTCTTTGATGAGAATGACGGCACAAGTAGCGGTAGCGGTTTATCTTTAAGGGATGCCATTATTACCGCTAATAACGATACCAATAATGACTATATTATTAATTTATCATCAGGACAAACTTATTTCTTAACCCTCGGTACATCAGTGGTATTTATAACAGTACTATTAATGGTGTTTTATTGATTAATAGCACTATTACCAATAACCTTGCCGATGCTAATAATAATGGAAATGGTGATGGTGGTGGTATTTATAATAGTTCTGGTACTGTAGCTTTACGAAATACCATCATTGCGGGTAATTTTGATACCCCTAATAATGCAGGTAGTGGCACAAAAAACCCTGATATTAGTATCACCGAAGGCAATAGCGGTACGAAAAACGCAGTCTTTACCGTCACTCGTACGGGTACACCCACAGGCACTATTACAGTTAACTATGCCACTGCTAACGGTACGGCAACAGCAGGAAGCGATTATGTTGCCAAAAATGGTAGTTTGAGTTTTGCTACTAATGAAACCAGTAAAACTATTTCTGTAGTGACCAACGGTGATACTACTTTAGAAACTAACGAGACATTCTTTGTCAATATCAGTGGTGTCACTAATGCCACAATTGCAGATAGTCAAGGTTTAGGCACAATTACCAATGATGATACCAATACTAATTTATTATTAGTGGGAAATGCTAACAACAACAATCTTAGTGGAGGTACGGGCAATGATACCTTACAAGGATTAGGTGGTAATGATACTTTACGAGGATTAGCAGGTAATGACATCTTAGGCGGTGGCACTGGTAACGATAGCATGGTAGGAAGTACGGGTAATGATACTTATTATGTTAATAGCACAGGTGATCAAGTTATTGAAAATAGCAATGAGGGTACAGACACTATAAACTCTAGTATTAGCTATGTTTTAGGCAGTAACTTAGAAAATCTCACCTTAACAGGTACAAATAACCTCACTGGTATCGGTAACACTCTCAATAATCGGATTACGGGTAACGGTGGCGCAAATATTATCAACGGTAATAATGGTAATGATACCCTTAACGGTGCTGCTGGTAATGATAACCTTAACGGCGGTAACAATAATGATCGTCTTGACGGTGGCACGGGTAATGATAAGTTAATCGGTGGTTTGGGTAATGATGTATTACTTGGTGGCGATGGTAACGATATTTTAATCGGTGGAAATGGCAATGATACCTTAACAGGTGGTACTGGAGGTGATCGCTTTGTGTTTAAATATGCTGATGAAGGTATCGACAGAATTACTGATTTTAACCTAGCTCAAGGGGATAAAATAGTGATTTCTGCTTCTGGTTTTGATGGTGATTTAACGGCAAATGCTAATCTAACTACTGCTCAATTCCTTATTGGTAGTGGTGCGACTAATGGTAGTCAACGGTTTATTTATAATAGCTCAACGGGAGCTTTCTTCTTTGATCAAGATGGTACTGGTATCATTCCAGAATTACAAATCGCCACTTTCAATACTGGTTTAGCCTTGACAAGTGCGAATATTTTTGTAGAGAGTTAAATATACCCCTAAATCCCGAAGAGTGGAATACGCCCCTAAATCCCCAATGCTGGGGACTTCAATTCATTAACTCATTCTCCCCCAAAGTTGGGGGCTGGGGGGCGATTCCTTTTCCTAAATCCCGAAGTGTGGAATACGCCCCTAAATCCCCAATGCTGGGGACTTCAATTCATTAACTCATTCTCCCCCAAAGTTGGGGGCTGGGGGGCGATTTCTTTTCCTAAATCCCGAAGAGTGGAATACGCCCCTAAATCCCCAATGCTGGGGACTTCAATTCATTAACTCATTCTCCCCCAAAGTTGGGGGCTGGGGGGCGATTTCTTTTCCTAAATCCCGAAGAGTGGAATACGCCCCTAAATCCCCAATGCTGGGGACTTCAATTCATTAACTTCTTCTCCCCCAAAGTTGGGGGCTGGGGGGCGATTTTTCCTCTAAAGTTTAGGGCTAGAAGGCAAAAAAGCCATTAAGAATAAATATCTAATAAGGTTTATTAACCAAATCATAATCTGATTACAGATCCTATCAAGATAATATGATTAAGTAGGGTAAAGAATATCCACAATCATCATTAAATTTTCAATTAATTTGAAATAAATATTTGTATGAAAGATCAAACTATTAATCTTAACGAACCTGAGTATTATTTTAATCGAGAATTGAGTTGGTTAGAATTCAATTATCGGGTATTACAAGAAGCCTTAAACGAAAAAACATTATTACTGGAAAGACTAAAATTCACCGCTATTTTTAGTGCAAATCTTGATGAATTTTTCATGGTAAGGGTAGCGGCATTAAAGCGACAGATTGAAGCGGAAGTAACAAAATTAACTCCAGATGGTAGAACACCCGTACAGCAAATTTATGATATTAATAGTCATTTACGCCCTTTAATTAAGCAATTAGTCGAAAATTTTGAGTATAAACTTAAACAAGAATTAATTACTCATGGAGTATATTTAGTTAATTTTGTTGATCTTAACGAAAAACAGAGAGATTATTTACATCAATATTTTGATAGTACCATATTCCCCGTACTAACACCCCTAGCGGTTGATCCGAGTCATCCTTTTCCTCATATGTCTAATTTGAGCTTAAATTTAGCTGTTTTAGTCAAAAACCCTGATACGGGGGCAGAATTATTCGCTAGAGTAAAAGTACCGAAGACTCTTCCTCGTTTTATTACTTTTCCTCCTGAATTACGAAAAGTTCATAATTGTGACGAACTTCCTTTGTGGGTAGGTATCCCTATCGAACAAGTTATGTCACACTACCTAGAAGCCTTATTTCCGGGGATGAATGTCCAAGAATGTCATAATTTTCGTTTAACTAGAGATGCTGATTTAGGAGTACAGGAAGACGAAGCCGATGACTTATTATTAGCAATACAACAAGAATTAAGAAAACGACGTTTTGCTGGTTCGGCTGTACGCTTAGAAATTCATCCCTCTATGGCTGATAATATTAAGCAAATGTTGATGGAAGGCTTAGATTTAGAAGAGATAGATGTTTATGAAATTGATGGTTTATTAGGGTTAAATCATTTATTCGATTTGGCTAGTTTACCTTTACCCGAATTAAAAGATACTCCTTGGAATGGTATTGTACCTCCTCCCTTTGATCAATTTCAAGAGTTAGAAATGGCTAAAGAAAATGAAGATGATAATACTATTAGTGACAAGTTTTTTGCCATGATTCGTAAATCTGATTTAATGGTACATCATCCCTACCATTCTTTTTCTTCCACTGTACAACAATTTATTACTCAAGCCGCTCATGATCCTCACGTCATGGCAATAAAAATGACTCTTTATCGCACTTCGGGAGATTCTCCTATTCTCAAAGCCTTAATTGATGCGGCGGAAAATGGTAAACAAGTTATCGCTTTAGTGGAATTAAAAGCTCGTTTTGACGAGGAAAATAACATTATTTGGGCAAGAAAATTAGAAAATGCTGGAGTCCATGTTGTTTATGGTATTGTTGGCTTAAAAACCCATACTAAAATAATTTTAGTGGTGCGTAAGGAAAAAGATCAAATTCGTCGTTATGTTCATATTGGTACTGGTAATTATAATCCTAAAACCGCTAGACTTTATACTGATATTGGTTTAATTAGTTGTCGTGAAGATTTAGGCGCTGATTTGACGGATTTATTTAACTTCCTCACTGGTTATTCTAAACAAAAGGCTTTTCGTAAATTATTAGTTGCCCCTGTGACAATGCGCGATCGCATGATTGCTATGATTGAAAGAGAAGCAGAACACAGTCGAGATGGTGGCAGTGGTAGAATTATCGCTAAAATGAACTCTGTGGTAGATGTGCCAGTAATTCAGGCTTTATATCGTGCTTCCCAAGCTGGAGTAAAAATTGATTTAATTGTCAGAGGTATTTGTAGTTTACGCCCGAGTATTGAAGGTATTAGCGAAAATATTAGAGTTATTAGCATTATCGGACGTTTTCTTGAACACTCTCGTATATTTTATTTTCACAATAACGGAGAAGAAGAAATTTATGTCGGTAGTGCGGATTGGATGGGGCGCAATTTATCTCGTAGGGTTGAAGCGATTACACCTATTGAAGAGCCAAAATTAATTAAACAGTTACAAGAAATTTTACAAATTATGTTATCAGATAATCGACAATCATGGGAGTTAAAATCTGATGGTAGTTATGTCAAGAGAATCCCTGTGGAGGGAGAAGAAGAAGTTAGTACTCATGAAATACTAATGAAAATGGCAAAACAACATTAAGAATTAAATTAATTTCGCCCCTAAATCCCCAATAACATTAAGAATTAAATTAATTTCGCCCCTAAATCCCCAATAACATTAAGAATTAAATTAATTTCGCCCCTAAATCCCCAATTATGGGGACTTTTTGTTATTCTCTCCTAAAGTTACCTGAGTTCGATACAAGAATCTTTGATATGGTTAGATTTCAGGCTTTAGATTTTAGGTTTTAATTTAATTAATCAAGGGGAAAATCAATTATTAATAGTTTTTTATCAATTCTTTACCTAATACCTAATACCTGACACCTGATACCTAGAGATTTAGATTTAGAGTTAATTTAGTAAACACCAGCGTTATAACGCTCATCCCCTTCGTTGAATACTTCTTCTACAGGGGTAGCCGTAAAATTGTCAATATTAGCTTGTAATCTTTCTTTTTGAGAATCACTTAACCCAGGGATAAGTAAAATATCTTCTACTTGTTCATAGGGTGCATTTTGAATGATAATACTGGCTAATTTAGGATAAAATCCTCTTAAATCACGAAAATCACGAATATCGCTATTGTTTATGTCGATTTTTTGACCAAATTCAGTACGTAATAACTCATCTGCGGCATTACGACGATCATTCTCTACTGCTAATATAGGAGAATTTCCTTGTAAAATAGTATTAAAATCTAATGCTTGGGCAGGTTGACTAAAAGTCACTGAAACTAATAACAACATTAAACTAAATACCGTTACAATACGATTCCATAATTTCATGAAAATTGAGCCTCCAAAATTAAGATAACTTAAATAATTATTTTATATGTTTTTATTTATCCATCAACTTAGGATTGTTTTTATCCTTTGTTTTTGATTCTGTGTCACCTTAACAGTGTAGTTTTATCTACAGAACTGATGGTTATCTGATCTTATCAGTGAAACTGCTTTTTTCTTAGGGCAAAACGTAAAGATTTGTAAACTTAAATCTATCTCATTAATTATGACACTTAAAGCTCTGATATTCGATGTTGATGGTACTTTAGCACAAACAGAAAAACATGGTCATCGAGTTGCTTTTAATTTGGCTTTCCAAAAGGCTGGTTTATCATGGCAATGGGATATTGATTTATACGGTGATTTATTGGAAATTGGTGGCGGAAAAGAGCGTTTAAGGCACTATATCACCCATTATCTCCCCGAATTTACTATAAATGAGCCTTTAGATCAATTTATTCTCTCTTTACATCGACAAAAAACTATTTATTATCGTCAACTATTAGTTAATAATGCTATTCCTTTACGTCTTGGGGTGAAAAGATTAATTACAGAAGCATACAATCAAAATATAAAATTGGCCATCGCATCTACGGCATCTTTAGAGAATGTGAAGGCTTTGTTAGATACTTCTTTAGGGGAAGAAATGAGTAAATATTTTGAAGTAATTGCAGCAGGAGATATGGTTAAGAATAAAAAACCTGCGGCGGATATTTATTTGTTAGCCTTAGAAAAACTTAATCTTTCTTCTGGGGAATGTTTAGCCATCGAAGACACAAATCAAGGATTAATAGCCGCAACTCAGGCAGGTTTAAAAACAGTAATTACTATCAATGATTATAGTAAAAATCAAAATTTTGATGATGCTTTTTTAGTGTTAAATAGTTTAGGTGAACCTGATCTATTTTTTCAAGTTATTAAAGGTAATAATTATCATCATGACTATTTTAATCTCGAATTAGCTCAAAAAATTATTGAGAATTAATAGTTAGTTAGAAGGTGTTTATTTTAAGTGGTAGGAAAATAATCAGTTAATTTCCCCAAAAATTGGGGGTTAGGGGGCGAATAGTTAGTGAGAAGGTGTTTATTTTAAGTGGTAGGAAAATAATCAGTTAATTTCCCCCCAAAATTGGGGGTTAGGGGTGAATAGTTAGTGAGAAGGTGTTTATTTTAAGTGGTAGGAAAATAATCAGTTAATTTCCCCCAAAATTGCGGGTTAGGGGGCGAAAAATCTTTGTAAATCTAACATTCTTACAACAAATTTTTATGGGTAAAATCTTTAGGATTATCTCCTGTATAAGTTGCGGCAATTTGCCCGTTACCAATTAATTTATACTTGTAAGTAACTAAGCCTTCTAAACCAACAGGCCCTCTGGGGGGCATTTTTTGAGTACTTATACCTACTTCTGCTCCAAAACCATAACGAAAACCATCAGCGAAACGAGTAGAACAATTATGATATACTCCTGCTGAGTCCACTTGACTCATGAATATTTCTGCATTTTGTTGATTATTCGTCACAATAGCATCGGTATGTTTTGAGCCGTATTGGTTAATATGACTGATAGCATTGGTTAAATTATCCACAATTTTAATGGCTAAAATTAAATCACTGTATTCTGTTTGCCAATCTTCTTCCGTTGCACTTTCACAGTTAATAATTTTTTGGGTTTCTTCATCTCCTCTTAACTCAACTCCTTTTTCTCTTAATGCTTTAGCTATCTCTGGTAAAAATTTAGTGGCGATCGCTTTATGAATCAAAAGAGTTTCTATAGCGTTACAGGCGGCGGGATAATGGGTTTTAGCATCAACGGTAATATTAATAGCTTGAAGTAAATCAGCGTCAGAGTCAATAAATAGATGACAAATACCGTCTGCATGGCCTAAAACGGGAATTTTAGTGTTTTCTTGGACATAACGGACAAATTCATTAGATCCACGAGGTATAATTAAGTCAACATATTTATCTAATGTCAATAATCCCTTAATTTCTTCTCTGGTAGTTAATAATTGTATGGCATTGGGATTAACTTCAGTATTTTTCAGGGTTTCGTGGATAATTTTAACTAATGTGGTACAAGTTTGTAATGCTTCTTTTCCTCCCTTCAAAATAACGCCGTTACCTGATTTGATGGCTAAACTGGTAATCTGAATTAAAGCATCGGGGCGCGCTTCAAAAATTACGCCTAAAACTCCTAAAGGGCAACTAACACGATGTAATATTAATCCTTCATCTAACTCTCTTTTTAAAGATACCATGGCAATAGGATCATCTAATCTTGCCACATCTTGCACTCCAGCTATAGCACTTTTTAATTTAGACTCCCCTAACTTTAAACGGGCATAGAGAGCAGAAGAAATTACCCCCTCAGAGGCATCACAATCAGCTTTATTGGCAGTAATAATCTCATTTTGATGTTTTTCAAGGGCAGAAGCGATGGCCATGAGAGCGTTATTTCTAGCGGTTTCTGGTAATATTCCTAATTGACGAGCTGCAATTTGAGTTTCTTTTGCGATATTTTGTAAATCAGACATTTTAATAATTGATAATAAATAATTTTCTGAAGGAATTAAATTTTCACGATTTAGATTAACATTGAATTAATACAGCAATCTTAAATCTTGGGTTGATAACAAAAGATTAAAAAATAAATCTCTCAATCTTACTATAGTTGATAGCTAATAAAAATCTTACAGCAATAATAAATATTTATTTTAGAATAATAATGATCAAAATTAAAACAATTATTCTCTTTTCTATCACCTTATTTTTAATTAGTTTAAATCATAATACTTTAGCTAATCATTTAAGTATAAAATCTCCTCAATTAGTAAGTCAAAAAGCCGTAAAAAATTATTGTAAACCCAACGAAAGTTTATTTTTAAGTGCAGAAACTAAAAATTTTTGGTTAAATATTTGTGGTGGAGATTTGCCAAATCATTATGTAGGAGTTAGTAAAAAAAACGGTAACAGTATTCGTTTACCTTTAGACGATTATAATAAAAAAGGTGATTATTTTTCCGCTTATAATGGCAATGTTAATTACTTGATTATTTTTAATACTCCTAAAGGTAGCTTTTTAACTGTTACGGAAGGGAAAAAAGAGTTATTTCGAGAACCTCTTATTAGTTGGTAAGATAGATTTATATTGTGGTTTCTTTTTTATATAAACTAACTAATGTAGCAATAGAGATAGCTGGGAAAAGTTGCCCACATAATCCTTCTAAATTAGTAAACATCATGGCAAAATTATTTACAGGAGTTATATCACCATAGCCAAGGGTTGTTAAAGTAACAAAACTAAAATAAAATAAGTTACCATTTACTTGCATCATCCTAGATTCTGGAAAATGAAAAGCATTTATGTCAAAAAAATAGATGACTTTATAAAATAAAAACCAGAGTATTCCTAATAGAATATAAATACAAATTCCTCCTCTAATTACATCATTATTAACTCTTGTTTCTAAATGAACTTTTTGATAAATAGCAACAATAGAAAGAATTAAAAATATACCATCAATAATGGCAGTGATAATGGCTAATAATTCTGATATATAACTTTGATCATAAATGTTAATTAAATCTGCTAAAAATGATAATAAAGAAAGAATATAAAAAACTTTAATAATTTTTTTTGAAACATTTAAGGTGTTAATAGCCGAAATAATAATAAAGAAAAAACCTAAAGGAAAAAGAAAACTAATAATTTTAGAATATTGGGATAAAGGCATTAATAAAAACGAAATGATTAAATAAAAGAAAAGATTAGTATATTTATTTTTATTAGATATTTCCATGACAATTATAATTTTTTAGAGTTAAACTGTTACTCAATATAATATGTTGAATCAAGTAAACTAAAATTAATTTTTGATTATCAATAATTTTTTTCTCAGATTAAACAAAAAATGAGTAATTATCAAACATGGCAATGGCAAGGTTTTAAAATCGGTTATCAAAGTTATGGTGACAGTGGAGAAGCTGTTGTTTTTATACACGGTTTTGGTGCAAATAGTGGACATTGGCGACATAATTTACCATTTTTAGCCGAAAATTATCGTTGTTATGCCATTGATTTACTTGGTTTTGGCGCATCCGCAAAGCCTACTCCGGGGCAACCTTTTGAATATACTTTTGAAACTTGGAGCAAACAAGTAGCTGATTTTTGTCGAGAAGTTGTTAAAACTCCTGTTTATTTAGTTGGTAACTCCATCGGTTGTGTGGTGACGATGCAAACGGCGGTGGAGAATCCTGATTTAGTAATTGCCATCGCTTCTCTCAATTGTTCGTTAAGATTATTACATGATCGAAAAAGAGAAACTTTGGCATGGTATCGTAATGTAGGGGCTATGGTGATGCAAAAAGTATTAAAAAATAAAAAGATAGGTAACTTTTTTTACCAACAAATTGCGAAACCAAAAGTAATCAAAAATCTTCTTTCCCAAGCCTATCAAAAAAAAGAAGCCATCAGCGATGAGTTGGTAGATTTAATTTATCAACCCTCTCAAGATAAAGGCGCCGCAGATGTATTTTTAGCCTTTACGGGTTATTCTCAAGGCGCTTTACCTGAAGACTTATTACCTATTTTACCTTGTCCGATCACTTTTTTTTGGGGTACAAATGATCCTTGGGAATCCATTGAATTAGGAAAAGAATTGGCAAATTATCCCACTGTAAAAGATTTTATCCCATTAGAAGGTTTAGGACATTGTCCACAAGATGAAGCGCCAGAAATTGTTAATCCTCTTTTACAACAATGGTTAGAAAAAAATCAATAATTTAGGACAAATTTTGAGAGTAAATTCAGGTAAGATAATTAAAAAAAATTAATCATAAAATTATGGTAACAACTCCTATTCAACCATCGAAACATCCTTTAGCAGAATATATTTATCGTTTAGAATCTGGTAAAAGTTTATTAAAAAATTCTCCTCAAAATGTAATGGAAGTGGTGGGAATTTTGAAATCTTATGGCATAGTTTTAGATGCTTATTCTAACAATCTCAATTATATTGCTGATCATCAATTTTTAAATTTATTTCCCTTCTTTAAATACTTTGATGGCAAATTTTCTTGGGGTAAATTATTTCGTCATTGGTGGCATGATCGCATAAACTTTGAGTATGCCGAATATTGTATGCGCGCTATGTTGTGGCATGGAGGCGGTAAGTTAGATGAATATGTAGATAGTGCAGAATTTACTAAATTAATGCAAGACTCTATCAAAGCAAAAACTCAAGGAAACCTATTTATTTCGAGCTTAAATAAAGTCTTTCCCGATTTTTTAAGTGAACAAGTCAAAATGTCAGTTTATACCAGTGCGTTAGGGCAATTTTGGCGAGTTATGAGTGATATGTTTATTAGTTTATCCGACAGATACGACGAGGGAGAAATCAATACCATTGAAGATGTAGTCAAACATATTTTAGATGCTTTAGTGGTTGATGCTAATAAACCGATTACCTACAATGTTGACATCAAAGGCAAAACTTATCCCTTGATACCTGAAAAAGCTGGATTAACTTTTCTTATGGATACTGCAGTGCCTTATGTTGAGGCGGTATTTTTTAGAGGTAATCCATTTTTAGGTACAGTATCTTTCAATGCTCAAGCTAATCAAATTTCTTATGATCAATCACAATTTACCTATGGTGCATTATACGCTGATCCGTTACCCGTTGGTAGTGCAGGAATTCCTCCTACTTTATTAATGCAAGATATGCGTCATTATTTACCTAAATATTTATCTGAGTTTTATCGCAATACAACCAGAGGAGAAGATGATTTGTTAGTAAAAATTTGCATCAGTTTTCAAAAGTCAATGTATTGTGTAACTACTGCAGCAATTCAAGGATTAGCACCCCATCCATTAACCACTGAAAATATAACAGAAAAAGAGGCTAATCGAAAATATTTAGAAGGGTGGATGAATCGTTTTACCACTTCTCGTATTTTAGATGTAAATGATTAATTAAACTTTTTAAATATAAATGTAGGGTGGGCAATGCCCACATTTACGCCATTATAAAAACTTTTTTATTTACATTAATTATTATCTATAAAAATTAGAAAAGAATAAAAAAAAATAGTGAAAAAAAGCTATTATTTTACAGTAAAACTTTAGTTTAAATGCCACAAAAGTATTAAACTGAGTTCTTGCATGAATTACATTAATACTTGATAGTTAAAGGTAAGCAAATCAATTCTCTTATTGTTAATGCCAATTCTTATACTTATTACTCCTTACTCCCTTACCAGTCAATGGAAATAGGGTGCAAGATATGAGTTAAAGTTTACTAGAGAGGTAAATCAAATAAAACAGAAGTCATGTAATTTTCTGCCCATTCAACGCCAAAGGCTTTCTCTAAAACTCGACGGGTTTTATCATTTTGTTGTTGTTGTAAACAGTAATTTTTCTGCCCTTGAAAATAGACTAATTTTTCACTATCAGAAACAGGATTACATTGATTTGCAATCTGACAATGAATAGTTAAATAATCTTTTACTGTCTTTAAAAATAGCTTTTCTTCTTCCTCATTATTAGGGCGAATAAACAGACAAAAAGGGGAAAAAATATCCCCCCAAGTAGGTAAATCTCGTTGATCAGTAAAAATTATTTCCTCTAAATTCGAGAGTCTTTCTTGATAGTTTTTAGATAAAGTTTTTTCGCTATTAGTAGGAGATAAATCAACAATAGCAGCACTTATTCCTGCTTTTCCTGCTACAATATCACAACCAAACATTGGTAAAGGATATTCAATATTAGGAAACATGACGCAATGAAGAATATCTAAATTACTGCCTACTTTTGCCAATTCAAGGTGCATTTTCCGAAATTCTCGACTTTGATAACAATAGTTTTGAATAGTTAATCTTTCCCCTTCTAATTTTCCTTCCACATAGCCTAAACCTTCGGGTAATTCGTAGGGTGATAAAGAAAGATTTTCTTGCCAAGTAGCAATAATAATTTCTGCTAATTGATTGATCAGAGGATGTAAACGACTTTTTAAATCAGAGGAAGAAGTTTCCATAAAAGATTGTTAAAATTATTGATTTATGATAAATTTTGACTCTAGCTTAATTATTTAATAGTGGCAACTAAAATCACAATGCCGAAAACGAGACGATACCAAACGAAAACCCAAGTATTTTGTTTTTGCAGAAAAAGAATTAACCATGCAATGGCTAAATAAGAGAAAATCCATGCAGAAATAACCCCAACAACCAAAGGAAAGATAGAAACGGAGTTTAAACCTTGAGAAAAAGCGTCTTTTAATTCCACTAAACCTGCTAAAGTAATAGCTGGAATACCGAGTAAGAAGGAAAAACGAGCAGCAGTTTCCCTTTCTAAATTCATAAATAAACCAGCCGTAATCGTTGAGCCTGAGCGAGAAACACCTGGTATTAAAGCAAGAGATTGAGCTAATCCCATTAAGATACCATCTTTTGTGGATAATTGCTCAAAATTGCGTTTATGAGTGCTAATTTTTTCTGCTACACCCAATAAAATCGCCATCACAATGGAGGCAATAGCGATGGTGGTTAAACTACGAAAACTAGAGTTATCTAAATCTGGCACTAAAATTTTTAAGGCTAAACCCACAATAATAATCGGAATAGTACCAATAATAATACCTAAACCCATTTTAAATTCTTGGGTATTATAATTCTTCGTTTTGACTGATTTAAGAATACCAGTGGTTAAATGTATTAAATCTTGGCGAAAATACCATAAAACGGCTATGATACTGCCTAATTGAATAATAGCAGTATAAGCTACGCCAGGATCACCCCAACCCAAAGCCACAGGTATTACTTTTAAATGTGCTGTACTACTAATTGGTAAAAATTCTGTTAAACCTTGTATCAATCCCAAAATAAACGCTTGAAATAGATTAATACTAACGGTAGAAGTTTCAGTAACAACATTATCACTTTGGGCAAAGATAAGGGGTTGAGTAAATAAAGTTAATATCAATCCCCCCATAATGCCAGAAATTAGGGTATAAGTAGTTTGAGATTTCGAGTTAGACATTCACTGATAGTGATAATTAGGGCAACGAGTGTTAAATTATAACTCTTTTTGTACTTGTGCCACGCTTTCTAATTTTCCTTGTTGTTGGTAAATATTTTTAGCTTTTTCTAACATTTCTTTGGCTTCTGGTTTTCTACCTCTTTCTTTTAGTAGTAAGCCTAGACGATGATAACCGTAGGGGTTTAGGGGCGCTAATTCAATAAAACGACGATAAGCGACAATGGCACGAAAATAATCTTGTTTTTGTTCTAAAATTCTAGCAGTACCGCCGTAGGCTTGGATAGATTTATTATCTAAGATTGATGCTTCTTGATAGGCTTTGAGGGCGTTATCCCAGTCTTTTTGTTGCTCATAAACCATAGCCATTTTTAAGATTACTTTAGCATTATTCGGCTCACTACTTTCGAGTATCTTTAATTGTGCTAATCCTTCGGCGGATTTTTGCTCTTTAAAGTAGGCTGTGGCTAATTTTAACCTCAAATCGTTATTTTTGGGAAACTTAACTATGGCGTTTTCTAAGAAAGCGATAGCCTCACTATTTTTATTTTGTTGATACAGTGCTGTAGCCATAATATCGTAAGCGGTTTGATTATTACTATCTAAAGTTAGTATTTTTTGATAATAATTTTCGATTTGAGAATATTCTCCTTTTCTCAGGGATAAAACCCCTAAAGCAATTAAATTATCGACATTCTTTGGTTGTAGGGCGATCGCCCTTTCGTAAGCATTTATAGCGTTAGAATTATCCCCAATTTGAGCGAAAGTATAACCTAAAGCGGTATGAAAATCACTATTATCGGGTGCTAAAGTGATAGCTTGTTGATAAGCATTAGCGGCGGCTTGATAGTCTCCTAAAGAAGCATAAAGATAGCCGATACTTGAAAAAATTTTCGGGTTTCCATTATCTAAAGTAGCCGCTTGACGATAAATAGAAAGTGCGTTATTTAGGTCGCCTACTGTAACATACTGTTTACCTTGTTGGAGTAAATTATATAATTGTTGTTTTTGTTGGGGATTCAATCTCGTAGCTACGGTTGAGCTGGTTTGTGCTTCTGCCGTTAATTCTAAGGGGATTAATCCCATACCTCCTAAAAGTAAAGAGATGATTATGTGAGGGATAATTTTCTTATACACTCGGTTTTTAACCTCCGTTAAACTTAAAGAATCTTAATATTACCATAAAAAGCACCTAATTCATTAAATAGTGTTTAGCTTCTTGCGCTACGGCTACGGATTTATCTTGAGAAAGAATAGTTAATATTTCTTTGGTTTTTTCCCCTCCAAATCTGCCTAATGCTTGAGCGACACGATGACGAATTTGCCAATCATCATTATCCACAAAAGGAATTAATAAATCTATGGCGCGAATATCACCTAATTCTCCTAAAGCGCTAATGGCTGAAGTTTGTAATAGTGAGTTATCAGAGTGTAAAGCGTCTTTGAGTAAATCAAAACCATCAGGATGTCCTAATTCTCCTAAAGCAGCTACAATACTAAATTGTATTAACCATTCTTCTGTTTCGTAATAAACTTTTTTCAAGTCGGGATAGGCTTGGGTAAGTTTTAATCCTGCTATGGCATCCGCTGCGGCTGCTCGAACATCGGCTTCAGGATCGTTGTATAATCTTTCTAGTAATATTTCTAAAGATTCTTCCAGATTTACGTCTCCTAAGGTGTCTAATTGAGAAATTGCGGCATAACGCACTCTGACATTATTGTCTTGAATAATCGGTTTAATTAACTCATAAGCTGTTTTTTTGTCTAATTGTCTTAATTCATTTATTCCTCTGATGCGATCGCCAAAATTATCAGCATTAATTAAATTTTTTACAGATTCGGGTGTAATAGTCATGATTTTGATAGTTAAAATTGATTAAAAAAGATGGATATTTAAAATTTACGGATAGAAGGGAAAAATTAACTTCCCAGAGGTTTTAATCGGATGCCATAGCTCGAATAATATCTCCTTGGGTAATAATTCCCACTACTAGCCCTTTTTCATCCATGACAGGAAGACGACGAATTTGTTTATCGTGAAGTAATTGTGCTGCTTTTTTCACTGATTCATGACAAGAGACAGTAATAGGTTTTTTACTCATCACATCTCCTACGGTTTGCCCTAAAACTTTCTGAATTTCTTGATCATGTTTGGCAGGATTTTGTAGATAAATAATACTGTCTAAAATCATAATATATGGTGGTGCTTCAATTCCTGTTTCTTGCCACATTAAATCACTCTCGGAAATTACGCCCACTAATTCCCCTTTTTCATCAATCACGGGTAAACCACTAATTTTATTTTCTGCCAAAATAGCGATGGCTTCTTTTAAGGGCATTTCTGGAGTAACAGTTATGGGAGTAGGTGTCATTACCTGTGCAATAGTTTTATTCATTTTGATTGATTTTAAATTTCTAACATTGGTAATTGTATCAAAATGCACTGTCTCAATTTTTTATTTGTTTCAATTATTTGCAAAATACAATCAAGGTATAGGTAAATTTCTCTAATTTAAAAAGTAATTATTCTAAAAGTAAGTCTAGCTATTATCATTAGAACAATATAAAAAATGTTTAAGTATCAATAATTAAATGCCTACTACTATAACCTCTGAGCAAGTTAATCAAATAGTTCATAATTTACATCATGATCCTTTTGAAATACTAGGTTGTCATCTAATCGGTGAAAAAGATAATCAAAAACAATGGGTAATCAGGGCATATTTACCAAAAGCTACCACTGCTTCAGTAGTTATTCCTCATAATCGCCAAGAATACCAAATGCGATCACATCATCACCCCAACTTTTTTGAGTGTGAAATCGAAGCGAAAGAATTAAATAGCTATCAATTACGGATAAAAGAAGGAGATCAAGAAAAAGTAATATATGATCCTTATCAGTTTAAAGAAGTACAATTAACGGATTTTGATATACATTTGTTTGGAGAAGGTAATCATCATCGCATTTATGAGAAGTTAGGAGCGCACGTTATCGAACAAAACGGCATTAAAGGGGTGTATTTTGCCGTTTGGGCACCTAATGCAAGAAACGTCTCAGTATTAGGGGATTTCAACTCATGGGATGGCAGAGAACATCAAATGCGCAAACGTCAGAATATGATTTGGGAGATATTTATTCCAGATCTTGACTATGGTACACATTACAAATATGAGATTAAAAATTGGGAAGGACATATCTACGAAAAATCAGATCCTTTTGGATTTTATCAGGAAGTACGCCCTAAAACCGCTTCCATTGTGGCAAATTTAGACTCTTATCAGTGGAATGATCAAGATTGGCTTGAAAAACGTCGTAATACAGATCCCTTGAAACAACCCGTTTCTATTTATGAAATGCACTTGGGATCATGGCTACATACGTCCATGGAAGATCCTTTAAAACAATATGGAAAAACTGCTGAAATAGTACCAGTATCAGAAATAAAGTCCACTGCCCGTTTTTTAAATTACTATGAATTTGCAGAGAAATTAATTCCCTATGTCAAAGAATTAGGTTATACTCATATTGAATTGTTACCCGTAGCTGAACATCCTTTTGATGGTTCATGGGGTTATCAAGTTACTGGTTATTATGCCGCCACTTCTCGTTATGGTAGCCCTGAAGACTTAATGTATTTCATCGATGTTTGTCACAAGAATGACATTGGTGTTATAGTTGATTGGGTACCCGGACATTTTCCGAAAGATGGCCATGGTTTAGCTTTCTTTGATGGCACACATTTGTATGAGCATGGCGATCCTCGTAAAGGTGAGCATAAAGGTTGGGGTACATTAGTATTTGATTATGGCCGTAATGAAGTCCGCAATTTTCTCGTAGCAAATGCCTTATTTTGGTTCGATAAATACCATATTGACGGGATTCGAGTGGATGCGGTGGCTTCTATGCTTTATCTTGATTATGACCGAGAAAACGGTGAATGGGTAACAAATCAATACGGTGGCAGAGAAAATATCGAAGCAGTGGAATTTTTACGTCAAGTTAACGGTACTATATTTAATTACTTTCCCGGTATCTTGTCTATAGCTGAAGAATCAACCTCTTGGGCTATGGTATCTCGTCCGCCTTACATGGGTGGTTTAGGTTTCAATATGAAGTGGAACATGGGGTGGATGCACGATATGTTAGATTATTTTGCCATGGATCCTTGGTTTCGTCAATTCCATCAAAATAGTATTACATTTAGTATGTGGTATCATCACAGTGAGAATTATATGTTAGCCCTTTCCCATGATGAAATTGTCCACGGAAAAAGTAATATGATAGGCAAAATGCCGGGGGATGAATGGCAAAAATTTGCTAATATGCGTAGCTTATTCGGTTATATGTTCGCACATCCGGGCAAAAAAACCATGTTTATGAGTATGGAATTTGGGCAATGGAGTGAGTGGAATGTCTGGAATGATTTAGAATGGCATTTATTACAATACGAAAAACATCAACAACTTAAAAAATTCTTCGCTGATATTAATACTCTATATAAAAATCAACCTGCTTTATATGAGTTAGATTTTGAAGAGGAAGGTTTCCAATGGATTGATTGTAGTGATAATCGTCATAGCGTTGTTGCTTTTCTCCGTCGTGACAAAAATGGTGAATTTATCGTGGCGGTTTGTAATTTTACTCCTCAACCTCATAGCCATTATCGCATTGGTGTACCTCAAGCTGGATTTTATACGGAAATCTTTAACAGCGATTCTCGTGAATATGGTGGTAGTAATATGGGTAATTTAGGAGGAAAATGGACTGAGAAATGGTTTTATCATAATTATCCTGATTCCCTTGATTTATGCTTACCTCCTTTGGGAGTTTTGATGTTAAAACTAGATACAGAAACCACTAATTCTCTAAATAGTTAAGGCTTTAACCATAGATAATTAACTATAGATAATCGATAATTAACTCTCCCCTTTAACATTTAAAATAGGGGAAGTTTTTAAAACAAGTTACTGAAACTGAATCAATTATCCATTTTTTATTATTAAAAGGTTATGGAAAATCTTTCTGACAATCAAAATAATTCAATTTCTCCTCTACAACATCTTAAAAATTTCGGTAATAAATTAGTTAAAACAACTTTATTTATTACAATTCCTGTAGGTATTTTATACGTCATCAATTTACCTTATCCTGCCATTCGTCGCCCAATTTCTGAAAAAGTACCACTCTTATTATTACCTAGTCAAATTACTACGGAATATCATTTTAAAAAGTCTATCAATTTAATGGAACAAGCACAACAATTAATTGATAATGCCACCAGTCAAGAAGATTTACAATTAGGAGAAAAAAAATTACAGGAAGCAAAACAAAGTTTAAATGCTATTCCTGTTTATCCTAGTAACGATTTATTTGGCGGTAGTTATGGTTATGGTTGGCGTTTTTCTTCTTTTGGTTTTCAAGAAATGCGCGGTAAAGTAGGAGAATTAGAAGCAAAAATTTTTCAAGAAAAAAATGCACAAACTCTCTTCAAAAAAGCAGAATTAGCTTTTAATGAAGGAAAAAATAATTATGAAAATGCCAAAAATAATTATGATAAACAACAGGCAATTAAAACATGGAAATTAGCGATTAATAATTTAGAAGAAATCCCTGTTAATACTTTAGCAGGAGAAAAAGCACAACAAAAACTTAGTAGTAATCGAGAAGAATTAGAAGCAATAATTGGTAACTTTATACAAACAGAAAAATTAAATACTATCATAACTTCTGCTCAACAATTTTCTTTAAAAGCGGTAGAATTATCAAAAAATCCTCCTTATAAAGTTGAAAAATGGACTGAAATTGAAAATCAATGGAAAATGGCTATTAAGGAATTAGAAAATATATCTTTAGAAGATGGTAATGGCTATATTGAAGCTAAAAAATTAATGGCAGAATATAACAACAATTTATCAGAAATTCAACAGCGAAAAAAAGCTGAAGAAAAATCTATAGAGGCTTTTAACTATGCTAAAAATTAGATAAATCAATTGGTGACAAATAATGTTAATAATTCCGAAATTGATGTTAAAAAAATCATTATTCAAATTCAAGATATTCTTAATAAATTAAATGAAGTAGAAACTGGTACAACTGTCTATAATGAAGCACAAAATTTAAAACAATTTGCTAATAATAAAATAAAGGAATTAACCACAAAATCTATAACTCAATAAAAAATGAAAAATATTGGTAAATTAGGAGAAGAAATTATTGCTCAATGGTTAATCAATAAAGGTTATGATATTTTATACTATCGTTGGCGCTGTTTATGGGGAGAAATTGATTTAATTGCGAAGGATAATAACTCAAAAATCTTAGCATTTATTGAAGTAAAAACTCGTCAAGTTAATAACTGGGATGGTGATGGTGTTTTTGCTGTGAATGAAAGTAAGCAAGAAAAATTATTCCTAACTGCTGAAACTTTTTTAAGTGAAAATTTATCTTTATCAAACTTTAATTGTCGTTTTGATGTTGCCTTATTAACTTATACTCAAAATTCTACTATCAATCAAGGAGAAAATTTCATTATTAGTGATAATTACATAACTTATCAAAATTATCAATTTAAGATAGCTAATTATATTAAGAATGCTTTTTAACAAAATCTAAATAGAGGAAAAATATAGAAATTTATTACAATTTATGACTATTAAAAAACTACCTGAGAATGTTATTAAATTAATTGCAGCAGGAGAAGTTATCGATTCTTTAACGGCGGTGGTAAGGGAGTTAGCCGAAAATAGTTTAGATGCTAAAGCTAGTCGCATCGTTATTTCTCTTTATTCTCAGTCATGGAGTTTACAAGTTGCTGATAATGGCGAAGGCATGGAAGAAAATGATTTAGTGATGGCGATTCAACCTCATACCACTAGCAAAATTAACTCTACCCATGATTTAAGCAAAATTCAAACTCTGGGTTTTCGAGGAGAAGGATTACATAGTATTGCGCAATTAGCTGATTTAAACATTACCAGTCGAGTTAAAGATAGTTGTGGTTGGGAGATGATTACCCATCAAACTCAGGTTATTAAATGTTATCCCAAAGCCATCGCCGTTGGTACAATTATTCATGTCAGTAATTTATTTGCCAATATTCCTTTAAGAAGACAAGTAAATCCTTGTTTTAAAAAACAGCTTAAATCTATTCAAATATTAATCTCTAATTTGGCTTTATGTCATCCTCAAGTCAGTTGGCAATTATTAGTAGATAGTCATTTAATTTTAAATATTAGTGGTGATAATTCTCTGCAAAAAATATTGCCACAATTGTTAAAAACTGTTAAATATTCTGACTTGGAAGAAAGAGAAATTAAAGTTAATACTCCCAATGAAAATAATATTTCTATTCTACATTTTATTATAGGATTACCTGATCGCATTTCTCGCCCTCGCAATGATTGGATGAGAATTGGTATCAATGGTAGAGTTGTTAAATGTCAAGAGTTAGAATCTGCTATTTACTCTAGTTTTCATCGTACCTTAGAAAGAGATCGTTATCCTCTAATTTTCTTGCATTTACAAACATCTCCTCGACAAATTGACTGGAATCGTCACCCTGCAAAAGCGGAAATTTATTTAGATAACCTTGAATTTTGGCAAGAAATTATTAAGGAAAATATTGAGCAAATTTTTCGCTTAACGGATAATAATTTATCCACTAAAATAGAGAATAAAAGAGTTGAAAAAATTTTTAAAGTTGCCGAAAATAAAGCGGTTTATAATGTTGAAAATATATCTTCAAAAAGTCAAGAAAATAACGATAATGTAGAAAAATTAGGCTTAATAGATTTAAAAGTTATCGCTCAATCAAGGAATACCTATATCATAGCAGAACATTCCCAAGGAATTTGGTTAATTGAACAACATATTGCCCATGAAAGAATATTATATGAAAAGTTAAAAAATCAATGGCAAATAGTAACCATAGAAACCCCCATTATTTTAAATAAATTACTACCAAAACAAGTAGAAAATTTAATTAATTTAAGTTTAGAAATAGACTCCTTTGGGGAAGATTTATGGGCAATTAGAAGCATTCCCGAAACTTTATTACAACGAGAGGATTCCTTAGACGCTTTAATGGAGTTAAGTTGGGGAGGTGACTTAGATTCTGCCCAAGTGGCGATGGCCTGTCGTAGTGCAATTCGTAATGGCACAAAACTCACTATCAAAGAAATGCAAAACATCGTCAATGAGTGGAAAATCACAAAAAATCCTCATACTTGTCCTCATGGGCGCCCAATTTATTTATCATTAGAAGAATCGTCACTATATCGTTTTTTTCGCCGTCATTGGGTATTAGGAAAAAGTCACGGTATCAACTAATTTATTAAAATAAAAGGGATTAGGAATTAGGTTAAAAGTTATCAAGATTTAATCTTGAAGGAAATTAGAGTTTTTATTCAAATTAAGTGATGAATAGAAAGAATATTACATACTCTAATAGACATCTCGAGAAAAAAAAATAAAATCAATTTTAATCTCAAAATCATTAAATAAATCTAGTTTATTGTCATTTTTAATCCTATCAAAATAATTATGGGAGAAATCTAATAGATAAATTAACTAAAGGAAAAAACTGAAATAATTTAATGTTTATAAACTGATTATTGAAAACTATTTAACCTAATACTTTCAATATCAAATATTTTATTTTGGGTAATATCAGTTATTAATTACTAATAAATAATTTAGTCGTCTTTTGTATCTGAAATAATTTCACCCGAAAGGGGATTAACTTTCAATTCTCTTTTTTGATTGTTACGATAGGCTTTGATTTCCCAGCCGTCACTATCATCAAAATCAATTTCGACAATGGGAGAAAAACCTTTCGTTTCTAAATTTCTAACTATTTCTGACAGGGGTTTTGCGTTAGGAGGAGGCATATCATCGGCAAATACAGAAGGTGAAACGACAACACTAGATAATAAAATTAAATACACAATAGTATTTTTCATTAATATATCACATTAAAATTATGACTAATTTTGTTGACGTGCTTATGTTTTAAAAGTTCCATCTTTTTTTTATTCATGGTGGGCGATGCCCACACTACATTTTTATTATACTGGTACTGTAACAGAAGGGGAATTTAACGCCTCAACTAAGGTGCGTACTACAGCTACCATGGCAACAGGATCATTTAATTTATTAACGGCAGAGCCAACGCCAATACCATCAGCACCAGCAGCAATGGCCATAGGGGTAGTAACATCAGATAAACCAGAAGCACATAATACAGGAATTTCAACAGCTCGTGAAATAGCATAGGCGGCGGCAAGGGTAGGAGATGCTTTTTCAATTAAACCTAAAATACCGCTATGATTAGGGTTAGAACTTGTACCGCCTTCAGTTTGAATTATATCAGCCCCTTCAGTAACTAAGGCTTGGGCTAATTCTACTTGTTGATCTAATGGTAAAGTATGAGGTACAGTGACAGAAAGAGTGATATGGGGTAATAAAGCACGGGTTTCACGGGTTAAGCGTAAAACATCTTCAGAAGAAAAAGTGATGCCTTGACCATAAAAACTGTCAAAATTTCCAATTTCGATTAAATCTGCACCAGCATTGACGGCATCAACAAATAATGAAGGATTAACGGCGGATACGCAAATAGGAAGACTAATTAACTGACGAATGGTTTTGATTAAATTCACATCCGCAGCAATATCGACAAAAGTTGCACCGCCTAATTCTGCGGCTTGACATACTGCACTAACGTTATTAACGTCGAAATTATTTAAACCACTAATAACTTTGAGGACTTTTTTTGTAGCGAAGGCTTGGGCTAATTTAGAGTTGTTAATCATAATTAAACTTAAATTTTGTAACGTTTAGAAGGTTAATTATACCAAAAAGCAATTCATAATTAACCAGATGAAGAAGCAAAATTTTCTATGAAGATAGAAGGTAGAAAATAGAAAGGAAATGGGGAGTTAGGAGTTAGAAGATAGAAGATAGAAAGGAAACGGGGAGATATTAGGGCGTAACATTTTACGCCACAAGAGATTTTTTATCCTGCTTTTGCCAAAATTCGATCCTCGAAATTTAAAGTAACTTCTTCAGAAAATGTCGATATATCAGTTATAGAAGGTAAATAAACTTTTTCTACATAAGGGGTGAATCCTAACCATTGTTTAGAAATTTTCGCAAAATCTTCAGGCTCACCACTAACACAAAAACGAGTCGGTAAAAGGGTATTATGGTTATGTAAATTCATTAAGTCTAATTCTCTGTAGGTTGCCTTAACAAGATAGTCAGCAGGATCGATTAACTTCACCGATGGTGGTAGAATTTCCGTGAATAATCCCTGTAAATGAGGATAATGAGTGCAACCATAAATTAAACCATCGATTTTATTTTCAATTAACGGTGCTAAATATTCCTGTGCAACTTTTTTGGTATAAGAATCATAAATACGATTTTGCTCAATTAAAGGTACAAATTCAGGGCAACCAACTTCCCAAACATTAACTTGAGGATTAATTTCTTGAATAGCGTTACGATAGGCATGACTTTTAGCTGTGGCAACGGTGGAAATAACTCCAATTCTTTTACCTTGTTTAACCGCACCTTTTGCACCGGGGTGAATCAAGCCTAAAATAGGAAATTCATATTCAGATTGTACTTGTTCTAAAGCTAAGGCAGAGCTAGTATTACAAGCCATAATAACCATTTTTACGTCTTGATCTCTCATCCAATCGAGAATTTCTCTGACAAAAATAATTATTTCTTGGGGGGAACGTTTACCATAAGGAAGACGTAGAGTATCGGCAAAATAGAGAATAGATTCTTGAGGTAAATGACGATATAGTTTGCGGAGTACAGTTAAACCACCAACACCACTGTCAAAAACACCAATTCTATTACCTAAAGAATGTTTCATAAAGTTATCAAGATTGCAATAAAAATTACCTTAATTTAAGCAAAACTACTTAGAAATGTAAATAGATTTATCAAAACAATAAACAGTTAAAATTAAATACCGAATAATTACTGACTTTTAAGCTACTGTTAAAATCAATTTTTTACTATTCCTTTATTATCTAAATCTATAAACGATTTACTTTGATATACTCAATGATACCTGCTGCGATGGCTTCCGCCATTTGTTTTTGAAAGTAAGGATTTGTCAGTTTAGCAGAATCTTCTCTACCTGTAACAAAACCCGTTTCTAATAATACAGAAGGCATATTAGATGTTCTTAAAACATAAAATCGGGCTTGTTTGATTTTTCGATCATTAACATCTACTCGACGCACTATATTTCGATGAATAATATCAGCTAAAGCCTTACCATTTTGGTAATAATAAGTTTCATAACCATTGACATTCGGTTTACTCGCCCCTGCGGAATTAGCATGAATACTTACAAATACATCAGCATTCAAACGATTAGCCATGACAGTTCGCCCTTCCAAACTGATAAAATAATCACTATCCCTTGTCATTCTCACTTGTATTCCTTGTTGTTCCAAAATACGAGCTACTTGTTGAGAAATATCTAAAACGATGTTTTTTTCTTGAATTCCGCCAACACCTACCGCACCGACATCTTTACCACCATGACCCGGATCAATAATTACAAGAGTCTTACCATTAGAAGGACGAGTATTATTTGTATTGCGAGGTTGCCAAGAATTATTAACGTTAGAAGGATTTGAAGGTAGCGGAGTATTTCCTCTAGGAGTATAATCAAAAGGATTTACATCTACAGGAGTTTGAGAAACAGGAGAAGAAGTGCCAGAGTTAAAGTTATTAGAAACACTAGAACTATTAAACTTGGTCAAAGATAAAGCTAACATATTATTAGTAAGCTGATTGAGTTGATTAACTCTCACACCCATGGAAGGTTCAATTAAAAGTACTACTGTTTTATTATCTGGTTGCCAGATACGCATTTTGGCAATGGGACTCCCTGACGGCAATACAGGACTCTTAAAATTAGGAGATAAATCGGTATTTTCTAATCTAATTTCATAAACATTATTTCTTTGACTACCATTAGTTTTAGCCCGTAAAATCCCGTTTGCTTTGATTATTAGTTGACTATAATTAACATCAATAGATTCTATACTTGTTTTACCCGTATTTTGACTATAAATTGATGATGGGGGTTTAGACACAGGAGGAGAAGATGAATTATTCTGACTAGATTTTAAATCCGCTACTCTACCAATACCTCCTTGAGGCCATAATACTAAACCTCCCATACGACTAAAACTTGCTTGCCAATCAGGACTATCTGGATTAACATTTAACGTTAACAATGCTACGGATTTACTCGATTGATTCATTTCTAAATCACTAATGCCGTATTGATTAACTTGCCAAGATTTAGATAAGTTATTGGGTATGGTAACTCCTTCAATCTCGAAATTAATTTTACGACGATCTTGACTACGATTAACTTTTATTTTATTGTTATAACCCCCGTCAATGCGTACTAAAAGACCACTAGAAGTAACTTGTAAACCTTCAGAAACGTTATTATTATTATTATTTGAAGCAATAGGAGTTACAGAAGAATTATTCGATTGATTATTAGGATTAGTATTGTTGTTATAAGAAGGATTAGAAGGAAAATCCGCTCTTTGTGGTTGCGGTAAATCTACAAACCATTGAGTGGGAGAAACACCTTTAATTTTAATACCTTGAGGATCTAAAGTATATCCGGGAGCTAATTCTACCACAACTCTGGTGGTGCGAGAATCAAATTGACCAATTCTTAAATTCGTAATAATGTTACCCAAATTTTGACTAACACTAGGTCGTCCTAAAGTAGTTTCAGGTAAATCAATTACTAAACGGGTAGGATTACTAATAAGTTGAGCGGTGGGTTGTATTCCTTGATCTGTAGTAAATACTAACCGATTTTGATTAGATTCAAAGCGCCAAGTTAGTAACCTTCCCGCATAGGCAGGAGCTGCTACAACCAAAAATGTTAATAAACTTAAAATTAAAGAATAAAATTTAATCATAGTATTACTCCAGTTATAATATTGATTCGGCTGGGCATTAATCAGCTACTATTTTAATAAACATATTATTATTTAATGACAGATAAGAAAACTTTTTGTTTCTAGCTTATCTGAACATTTACTAAGTTTAGACTATCTAATCATTTTTGTTCACAAAATGGATATATGAAAATAGAAAAAAAAAGAATAATTGCGGAAAATTTTTACTTTACTTTATATAATTCAAAATGGTAAATCATAGATTATGACTTATCTTTTGCCAATAGTGTTCATAAAAGCTGGTCTTTGGATTATACGTTGAATATAGTTAGTTATGGCAGGATAATTACTTAAATCAAGTTTCAACAAAATTTGAGTATAAGCTAACATTGAACCTACAGCAACATCAGCAACGGTAAAATTTTCACCTAATAAATAAGAATTTTTTTGCAAAATATTTTCTAAAGGAGGCAATAATTGTGACATTTCTTTTTCTCTATTTGCCTCAATAAATAATCCCGTTGCTAAAGTAGAATTAGCAAATAAAATCCATTGATTAATGATGCTTTTTTCTTCTAAAGAATTAATTTCATTACCATATTTTTCTGCTAAATATAATAAAATTGCACCAGATTCCCACAATTTAAAGTCACCATCCACAATAACGGGAACTTTTCCGAAGGGATTTAACTCTAAAAAAGGGGATTGTAAATGTTCTTTTTGTGCCATGTCAATCAAGATATAGTTATAATCAAGATTGATTTCCTCTAAATACCATTGAATTATAGACGCACGACTACGAGTACCACCGTATAATTTTAATGTAGAATTTGAATTAGTTATAACTTGATTCATGGATTTTTTTTCTTGATTGTTGATAAAAATAAAAGAATTTTTCCCCGAAGGAATTATTTTTTCAGCATAAGCTGGAAGTTGTGTAAAACTCATTAATAACAGAAAAATTAAACTAAATAAATGATATTTCACTAGAAAAATTATAGACAAATTTTATAAAACTTTATGGGTATGAGAATGTTGTTTTACGTTATCATCATCGGAAACTTTGTGAACATTATTTAATACTCTTTTTCTTTCTAAAGAATAGTTAAAATCGCTTTTTGATGCACCTAATTTGATATATTCTTGAGTAGATGGTTTACTTTTATAAGTACGAGTGGCTGCAGACGTACGATTTATAAAATCATCGCAAAATTGAGAATCTAAAGGAAAATCTTGGGGTTTTTGAAGAGTATTTTCAACTATAATTTTTCCGATGGTAGTAGCTACGACTAACTGATAAGATGTCGGAATTTCTCTGAATAATGCTTCTAATGCAGCAGAAGGTATGGGCTCGATTACCTTAATTTCTTTGATTTCGCCTTCCTCCCGTATAAAACAAGTCGCTAAACCAAAGACGCAATAATCTTCTTGAGAGATACCTAATTCTGTTAATTTGTTATTCATAAATGTGATTTTTCTCGAAAAATATGGTTTAGTATAGTGAACTACTCACACTGAATCGAAGATTACAGTGTTAGCTTCTAACTTCACAGGCTCATGCCCCAAAACTGACTTACGTCCGCCTTTTGGTCTTACAGTGCCTCCATTAGCAGAGACGGCTATTCCATCCGTCTTTATTATTCTAATGCCTTCTGCTCTTATATTCTTACTCGCATTCTCATCTCTATCATGATGACTACCACAACTCGGACAAGTCCATTTTGTTAAAATATAACATCAATTGTTTTTTCTGTCCTGATCTTAAGCAAAATTCCTCTTCATCTAAAAGTAAAATTGTTTAAAAAGTTAATCTAATTAATGACAATGTAACGATATGGGGAACAAAATTTGTAAGATTCGACTCACATTAAGATAATTATTTGTTACTAATATTTATTATTATATTATTTATGAAGTTTTATAAATCTAAATTCTTATTATTAATTTTTTTATCAGTTTTTATCGTTAATATTTTTCCTTTATTTATCGATGGAGTAAAGGCTCAAAATATTCCTATTAATATTATTTCTCAAGGTAAAGAAGTTTTTATTAATGAAAAAACTGTTAATCTTCCGTGGATACAGTGGCAAGAAGATGATGAAATTCATACGGGAATTAGTGATATGAGAGGAGAATCTATTTTAGGTATAGAATTAATGAGTACCAGTAACACAGATAAACAACCTATTCAGTGGTTTAATTATCATAATATTTTACCTACAAAATTTAATAATCCTTATCGCTATTTAGATATAACTAATTTAATAAAAACTACTGGTATTGAAATTATTAATAATAACAATATTTTATCCTTAAATACTCTTTTATCTCAAGTTAATAAAGTGTATGAAGCTCCTAATAGTAATGGTAAAAAAATTATTATTGAGTTAGATAAACCTAGTTTTTTTCAAGTAAGTCAAGGAAAAGATCAAGCAATTATTGCTATCAATGCTCAAGCTAATCCTAATTTATTAGATAACATAAAACCATTTCCTTCTTTAGATAATTCTGGTCTTCAAGAAGTAGAAGGCGATGAAATATTAAATAATAAACCACCGTCAAAAAGTAATTTATTTACAGTTAATACTAAAGATAATCAAACTTTCGTTAATGTTAATTTATCAGGGTTTAATAATATTAAAGTTACTTCTGCTAATCCTAATCTTTTATTGATAGATATAAAACCTTCTGCCATTATTCCTCGTGATATTAGTTGGCATAATGATATATTTTTAAGTAGAAAATATGTTAGTTTAAATAATAATCAAGATTCTTTTTTAGTATCTTCTTTAAAGGTTAATATAAAAAGTTTTAACTTAGATTTACAACCCATTTTATCGAATAATAATACGGTTATTGGCTCTGCACCTTTAAAAACTACTGCTCAAAATTTAGAAGCCATAGCAGCTATCAATGCAGGTTTTTTTAACCGCAAAAATCAGTTACCTTTAGGCACAATAAAAAATCGTGATAATTGGTTATCTAGCCCTATTTTAAATCGTGGAGTAATGGCATGGAATGATATGGGTGATGTACAATTTGGTCGCCTTATGATAGAGGAAAGTATAATTATCAATAATGGCGATGGCCTAATCAATAATTATATTAATAGTGGTTACATTCAAGCAGGAATAGCTCGTTATACCGAAAGTTGGGGCAATAGTTACAATACCTTGAGCGATAATGAAATCGTCGTCATTGTCGAAAATAATACCGTTAAAAATAAAATTATCGGCGGTAAAGCAGGAGAAGATTCTATCCCTATACAACGAGGAAATTATTTATTAGTGTTTAGAAGTGCAAAAACTTTGGCGGATAAATTGACGATAAATGACCAAATTACTTTAAATACGGAGACAATTCCGAAAAATTTTGCTAATTATCCTTATATTATCGGTGCTGGTCCTCTTTTGCTTTTAAATAATCAAATTATCTTAAACGGTGAAGGAGAAAAATTCAGTAAAGCCTTTAACACTCAAAAAGCGTCTAGAAGTGCTGTAGCTGTTGATAATCAAGGTAAAATTATATTAGTAGCAGTACATAACCGCATTGGTGGTAATGGTGCAACCTTAGAAGAATTTGCTCAAATTTTACAAAAAATAGGTGCAGTATCGGCGTTAAATTTAGACGGTGGTAGTTCAACACAAATGTATTTAGGCGGTGAAATTATTGATCGCTCATCCATAACAGCCGCAAAAGTACATAATGGTATTGGGGTGTTTTATCGACAAAAATAGATTTATAGAAGTCTTATACTGGGTTATTTCTCCTGAAATTTACGGAGAAAATAGCTGAGGAAAAATCATCGAAAAATTAAAAGAAAGTCTCAAAAGTGTGATTAAATTGATTTTAGATCATCGTCTAATGTATATAGAAAAGGGATAAAAAAAAGAGGTCATTAGAGATATTATTTTAATGTCATGAAATAGTTAATTTAATCCCACCATAAACTTACTTTTTGTTCTGTTTTAAGAGCATTTTCCAAAATTTTCAGCCCAAAATCGGGGTTATTCATGTTAACTCCTTCAAGTAACGCTTTTGTTAACTCATCCATTTTTTGACCAGATTTTGACATCATAACTAATATATCATCCATACAACCAAATCCTTGATCAATAACATCAGGACAAAATTCATAGATTTCCATCGCCATTTCTTGTAAACTATCTGGTAACTTGTGAAATAACACCGTGACTCGATCATTCTCTACATCACTAATACTAATCCGCTCTATGAAACTTACTCAAACTTGATCAATGAGTCAAGTTCCCACTCTTCATGGGATGGACGTTCACTTCCTGCTTCACCGAATCCTTAATAGACTTGCCACTAAGTTGGTTTGACTCTCCA
>Ga0210044_10000718_pt1 | contig 50544 bp, 53 predicted proteins | sample CryGey13umfilter_2_FD_183959 | JGI IMG/M metagenome (GOLD analysis project Ga0210044, IMG submission 183959) | Groundwater microbial communities from aquifer in Utah, USA - Crystal Geyser 4/9/14 3 um filter (SPAdes) (version 2) | ecosystem: Environmental > Aquatic > Deep subsurface >...
TCATCATTAACCCCATTTCTGCCTCCTGTTTTATATTTTTTTCAGGAGACAATTGTCTAACTTTTCGTATAGATTTTTAAATGAGGCAACGATTCGGTTTCATATAGATTTTTGATGAGGCAATTCGCTATCTTGCTTTTATATCAACTAATTGTATAATACTTGTAGTCCCTTTGAGGGCCTATTTATCTAAAACAAAGGAGGGGAAAGGCTATGAAGCAGTTTAGAGCAGTTTTGGCTTTATTCGTAATTTTAGTTTTTTCGGGGGTTGTTTTTGCAGGAAGCGCAGGCGATGATGCCTTGCAAAAATTGATGGATGGTAATAAAAGATATGTGTCAGGCAGTCTTGTGAAAAAGGACCTGGGCGACACAAAGAGAAAGGAATTAGCAAAGGGGCAGAAACCCTTTGCTATAGTGGTAACCTGTTCTGACTCAAGGGTTCCACCCGAATTACTTTTTGACCAGGGCCTCGGCGATATCTTTATTATCAGGGTTGCAGGTAATGTTGTTGACCAAATAGCACTCGGGAGCATTGAATATGGAGCAGAACATCTTAATGCACCTTTATTATTCATACTCGGACATTCAAAGTGCGGCGCTGTTACTGCTACAATCGATGCAAAAGGTGAACCAGAGGGAAATATTGGTGCGATAGTCAAGAAGATTATGCCTGCTGCTGAAAAGGCAAAGAAGAAGGGTGGGACCAAGGATGAAGTCCTTGAAACAGCTATTAAGGAGAACGTAAAAAATGTATACAAAGATGTTATGAAGAGTAAGATAATCAGCCATCTTGTGCAAGAGGATGAATTAAAAATTGTTGCAGGTGAATACAACATCACAACAGGAAAAATCGAGATGATAGAGCTTCCAAAAGCAGCCGCCGGTAAAAAAGGTCATTAATCTAATAAATAACCCTTTGAAAAATTTTTTAAAAAGCACAAGAATTGATATGCAAGAAACATTAGTAAAATATCTTAAGTCCAGTCCAATCCTCGCTAAATATAATCTATCCGAGCGTGATATCCACGAACTCTCAGAATACCTTAGAAGACATTGCATTTCAGCGCATGTAGAGGAGATAGTCAGAATGGTAGAAGATGTGATAGGGATCAGTCCGACCCTGGGCTGGAAAGAAATACTGGAGGCAGCCGCAAAAAAGATCGTTGAGTTTCTTCATGCACAGGCAGCTTCCATCCGAATTTTCGATCCAGAGTCAGACAGACTCGTTGCTTTTGGCTCATATCAGTATGCAGAGACCCACAGATTGAAAAGTATTCCTGTTGAGAAGTCTGTAGCGGGGAAGGTAATAAAGAGCGGTAAAAGTTATCTTGTATCGAATATTCTGTCAGAACCGGATTACATTAATAAGGATGTAGTCAAAGAGCATGGATTTAACTCTCTTATGGCAGTACCGATAAATATTCCAGGATTTCTTGAGAACAAATCGGATATTCAGGGCACTATTCAGATATATTACAACGAGATAAACAGGGAGTTTGATCCTCTCGAGGTAACAAACGCTGAGTTGCTGGCCAGGAGAGTCAGTTATGTGCTGGCAAAAAAGCGTATTCTGGACCTACAAAAACTTAATCTCCAGAAAGAGAAGATTGTTGAAAAAATCTTTGTTAAACTCAGCCATCGGGAAGGAATCAAGATGAAGGATGTCTTCAGTATGATGATTCCAGAACTGGTAGATATTATACAGATACAGAGTTGTTCGCTCTACTCTATTATGCCAGACAGAAGTCATGTTCAAATTGAACTTGAATATCCCATAGGGCAGGAAACTCATGAGTCAGGCTGTATGTTCGCAATAAAAGAGCATGCTTATTTTGATTCGTTAATCAATGGTACAGAAAAACGTGGTGATTATGCGTATGAGAGGATCGATTCGTCTTATATCCTGATTAAGGACCCTTTAAATAGCAGATTGTCAAATAAGGAATTGAAAAGATATACATCCAAGCATAATGTCAATTCTGTATTGTTGATTCCACTCAAGGCCATGGATGAGATTAATTATTTTCTGGTTTTTTATGTTACAGACCGCCGCCAGGAATTTACAGAGCAGGAAATCGAACTATTGAGTTTTCTGGGTAAAGAAATCATGAAGGCTCTGAGGATTGAGAAACTGGATGATGTCCTGCATGATTTTAAGAACCCTGGTATTGCCATTGCAGGCTTTGCCAAGAGGGCAAAGAAACTTCTTGAAAAAGAGGATGTTGTAAGTGTAAAGGATAAAATAGCAGAATATTTAGATATTGTTATAAAAGAAATTATTAGAATGCAGGAACTGGCTATCTATCCTAATATTGAAGGCCGTGAAAGGGTTATTGACCTTACAGAGGTTCTTAAGAGTCGTTTCAGGATTAATGAAGAGGCAATCAGGGAGCAGAAAAGAATAAATATCAAACTTATACGACATGAATTACAGCAAGGGTTATTCATATATTGTTCCCCCTTTGGATTTGAACGGGTTCTGGACAATCTCCTTGATAATGCTACAAGGGCTATACCTGAACAAGGTGGTGAGTTGTCCATAAGGAGTTATCGTGAAAAAGATATGGTATGCTTTGAGATTCGTAATACCGGGAAGATACCGAAAGAGAATATCGAACAGATTAGGAAGGGTGAGGTTAAGGGACGGGGGCTAAATATTATTTATCGTTTTATACAGGCAATACATGGGAAGCTTGAGGTCTTCACTGATGCTGATTCTACGACCTTCCGAGTCATGATTCCCCTTTATAAGTAATCCCCCTTCATCCCCCTTTATAAAATCCCGAAGGCTTTCGGGACTCTTTTTTAAAGAGGGGTGAGGGGAGATTATTAAAACCTAAATTAAGCGATTATAATCCCCTCTCCCCTCGCCCCTCCCGCCAGGGGAGGGGGGATAACACATCCCTACACCCCTCTCAAGAGGGGATTTATATAGATATTCCCTCCCCCTTGACGGAGGGTTTTCTCTATCCCCTCCCCCTTGACGGGGGAGGGTTAGGGTGGGGGTGTTTGATAATAAATTCAACAAGTTCCATGATTATATTATTAAGAATCGCTCAATTTAGATAAAAATAAAAGAATTCAATAGAGGTAGTCTATGAAAAAGGATATAGCCAAGGTATTAGAGAAAAAAACTATATGGGAAGGGAAGTTCCTCAGGTTTGTCCTTACCACATATATTGATTCATACGGTGCAATAAGACAATGGGAATCATTTGAGAGGGTTAATTGTAAAGGGATAGTTGCAATACTGCCAGTGACAGATAATAAAGAGGTGCTTCTGATAAGACAGTTTAGGCCGCCTGTAAATAGATATGTCATCGAATTTCCAGCAGGTCTGAATGACAAAGGAGATACGCTTGAGGAGGCTGCAAAAAGAGAACTGCTTGAAGAGGCAGGTTATTCTGCGAGAGAATTGTTTTTTCTTACAGAAGGTGTTATGTCATCAGGTGCTTCTGGAGAAATATTAACTGTGTTTCTTGCAAAAGGCCTTGAGTTCAAAGGCATTGGAGAGAGGGATGAAACAGAAGATATCGAGGTATTGAAAATTCCAATTAATGAGTTATATCAAAAATTAGATGCTTTTCGATCAGAAGGGAACTATATAGATTTAAAAATCTATGGACTCATAGAGCTTGCCAAGATAGGTAGACTAATCAGGTTCCATGGCCATTAGAATCTCAGGGAGAATTATATCAAGAAACTCTGCTGGACTTAGGATTCTAAAAGAATATTTACCTCTTAACTTTGATTTTACAAAGTCTTTTTTATCTCCTGTCACAAGAAAATCAGCATTGCCAATTATGGCTGAGGCAAGGACAGGTACATCTTTGTCGGAGATATGACCGGATAGCTTTTCTATATCTTTAGATAAAGGCAATGGTATGACCTCGAGGTTAAGCATCTGAAGATACTTCTTGTACACAGATAGAACATCAGGCATTTTCTTCGATAAATTCCGTTCAATTTCAATAACATTATATTGACCTGTTGCGCCAGCAAGCATAGGGAGATCAAGACATAAGAGGTCAAGAATAATGCGTGGCGATCCCTTATCTGAGAAAAGACCTGAAATTATGACATTAGAATCGAGAAAAACCTTAACCCCTTTTTTTGCCATAGGTTTCTTTATAAAGTTTTTCTCTTTCTTCTTTAAGTCCTGCCAGCAGTTCTTCTTCTGAAAGTCCTGAAGCCTTGATTATTCTCCTTATCTGCCTTCTTGCCTCATCGAGTTCAAGCCTTTTTGGCGTAATTATGACAGAGTCTCCAACCGGGATTATAGAAACAACCTGTCCTTCTTCAAGATGGCTTATATCTCTTATTTTCTTTGGGATAGTCAATTGCCCACGGGATTTTATTTCTGCTACTGCTGTTTTGACTGTCTCCATTCCGAACCTCCTTTATTTTTAGATTCTGATTTCAGAATATCAGAAATCAGAATAATTTGCAACATCAGTGGTTTTTATTATTACCTTATAAAATTTTCTCTTGCCAACTTTAATAATATGTTCGCCTTTATCAAGAATTATATTAGGGTCTGTTACTGTATTGTCATTAACTTTTACCCCATTTTGTTTAATTAGTCTGATAGCCTCACTTGTACTTTTGGCAAGTCCGGTCTCTTTCATGATATAAGGAAGCCAATTAATATTTTTGCTTATTGTTATATCAACAGTACCTCCTGATCTACTACCTCCTTCTACTATAATATTATAAGTCGGAATTCCATCTGGCAAGCCTTTTTGTTTAAAGATATGCTCAAATTCTTCCCTTGCTTTTAGAGCCTCGTCTTTTCCCCAATATCTTTCAACAATCTCAAGTGCAAGGTCTTCCTTTGCCTTCTTAGGGTGAATAGTTCCGTTTCTTAGCCCTTCTCTTAAACTGTTAAGTTCATCTAATGATATATGGCTCAAAAGATTGTAATACCTGAGCATAAGTTCGTCGCTTATAGACATTATCTTACCGTACATTTCTTTAGGTGGCTCAGTGATGCCGATGTAATTCCCCAGGCTCTTAGACATCTTGTTTACTCCGTCGAGACCCTCAAGCAACGGCATCAAAACAACAGCCTGTTCTTCAACACCCATCTTTCTCTGCAACGTCCTTCCCATCAATATATTGAACTTTTGGTCAGTTCCCCCTATCTCTACATCTGATTTGAGATAGACGGAATCATACGCCTGGAATAAGGGATAATAAAATTCAAGTATTGTTATATCCTGCTGGCTTTCATATCTCTTTTTGAAATCCTCTCTTTCAAGCATCCTTGCAACTGTCTGCATTGACCCAAGTCTCACAAGTTCCGTTACATTCATCTTTGAAAGCCATTCGCTGTTAAATCTGACCTGTGTCTTTTCAGGGTCTAATATCTTGAACACCTGCTTTTTATAGGTCTCTGCATTCTTTATCACGTCTTCTTTTGTCAAAGGTATCCTCGTTTCAGACCTCCCGCTTGGGTCGCCTATCATACCTGTGAAGTCACCGATGAGGAATATAATCTCGTGTCCTAATTCCTGAAATTGCCTCATCTTTTCAAGCAATACTGTATGCCCGAGATGTATGTCAGGTGCAGTTGGATCAAAACCAGCTTTAACCTTAAGTGGCTTTTTTTCGTTATATGATTTCTCTAATTTTTTAAGAAGGTCAGCCTCGATAATTATCTCAACAGCACCCCTCTTTATTGCCTCAAGTTGTTTTTCGGATTTTAGCATAGTGGTTATAATAAAATTTGTGAATGACTAACGTCAATTGTCAGCATTGTGGGACCACACCAGGTTGGGAAAACCACCTTTTTCCACTCTTATGTGCTCTGGTTGATAAAAAGAGAATTGGTGGTAGATTTCTGATACTCGGATCAGCATCAATTGATTTACTTCTCTTCGACAAAAAAATAGACCGATAGCTATAGAGATTAAATATTCAGCAAGCCCAAAAGTTGAAAAAGGATATTGGATCGCATATGAAGACTTATCGTGCAAGAAAGGATTTGTCGTATACCCAGGCGAGAAATCCTATCCAATTGGACAGAATGTTTATGCGTTACCTATAAGGCATTTGGAGAGAATATTAGAGTAAATAAACCTTAGTATTTGCAATTTTACTATATTCAGGGAATGCTGAAAGTGCAGTTTCGCTGTAAGTACTTAATTTTATTGGTAGTCCCAACGGGATTCGAACCCGTGTTTTAGCCTTGAGAGGGCCATGTCCTAGGCCTCTAGACGATGGGACCACCGATTGGCTGGGGAGAGAGGATTCGAACCCCTGTAAGCAGATCCAGAGTCTGCCGTCCTGCCACTGGACGACTCCCCAAAAAGTAATATTTTCAATGATTTACAGAAGTTAAAATATATCATAAATCTTCAAAAACCGTCAATAACCATCAACTTAACAGGCAACCCTTAAATAGGACATTTTCATTTTGCCTTGACAAAGCAATTAAAATTTAGTTGACATATAACAGATTGTTTGGTAATTTAACGGTAATTTAACAAAGGCGATGGGGTTCGTCAATAACCGTCCTTAGTAGACTGATAACCCCTACTGGAATGAAATAAATTTTGGTAGGGGTTTTTAGTATCCAGATCCTATCTACCAAAATAAAAATAGCAGGGTCACATGTTTAAAGGAGGTGATCTATGGCGAATAAAATCATCTTTAATGTAATTCAGGTCTTGGTGGTAATGGCCTTCGCTCCTCTTATAAAAGGGTTACTTAACCGTCTTAAAGAAAATATACAGTCCAAGCGAGGGCCGAGCATCTTTCAACCATACCTGGATATCTGGAAACTTTTCCATAAAGATGAAGTTATATCAGAGCATAGCTCCTGGATATTTCGGATCACCCCTTATGTTGTTTTTATAACACCAATCTTTGTGGCGCTTCTTATTCCAGTTCTTACAGGATATCCACTTTTTTTCGCTTTTATGGGTGACATGTTGGGTGGCGGGTTTATTCTCGCACTAGGCGGTTTTTTGCAACGCTTGCTGCAATAGATACTGGAAATCCTTATGGCGCGATGGGGGCCAGTCGCACCCGTATGGTGGGTTTTCTTGCTGGACCTGTTTTCATGATAGTTTTCTTCACCGTTTCCTTCGTTGCAGGTTCGACCATTCCCTATATTGTACAGAAGCACTGGGTGACACCGCTGTCAAACTTCTTCGAACCTTCACACATTCTTTTGATGCTCGCTTTCCTAATGCTCATCATTGCAGAAACAGGGCGCATTCCTGTTGACAATCCATCAGGGCACTTTGAATTGGCGATGATCGATGAATCTAAAGGGCTGGAATACTCTGGAAAGGCTGCAGCTCTCATGAAATGGGGGGGGTCTATGAAGTTCTTTGTCCTGTTATGCATATTTTTAAATGTCCTTGTAACTCCATGGGGGCTGGCTCAAGGAGAGACATTCTTGGAAGTACTTTTAGCGATACCTTTTATCCTGCTCAAGGTATTTGTTTTCGTCCTTATTCTGGTAGTCATCGAGTCGTCGCTTGCTAAGCTGAGGCTTTTCCGGATTACCGAGTTTCTTGGAGCTGCCTTCGTAACTTCAATAACAGCTATGATCACGCGACTCTTAGAGATGTAGGAGGAAAATATGCAAGATTACAATGTGGTGTTTTCAGTTCTTACTAAAATAGATGCACTGACTGGGGGATTGTTTATCCTTACTGCATTCGGAATTATAGCTATGCGCCAGGTACTCGCATCTTTAAATATATTTGTCTTCCAATCGATTCTTCTCGCAGCTTCAGCATTTGTTTTAGGTTATCAACATTCCTCAATCCATCTCTTTGTTGTGGCCGGGATTACCGTTGTGATTAAAACAATCTTGATTCCCTATCTTCTTAAACGAATAATCAGCAAGGAAGTTTATGCTCGTCGAGAGATTTCTCAGGTATTAAATATACCTACATCGCTGCTTATTGCAGTGGCACTTGTGATTTTTGCCTATTTTATTTCGAGTCCCCTTTCAAATGTTACTGACGAAATTTTCGTGAAGCTCAATCTGCCTATTGGTGTAGCCGGCCTCCTTCTCGGAGGTTATGTGGTGATAGTAAGAAGGGAAGCAGTGCCCCAGGTCATCGGGATTCTGTCGATGGAGAACGGCGCCTTCTTTGCTGGCATTTCAATCGCCCCGGACCTTCCCCTTATTGCAGAGCTGGCAGCAGCCTTTGATGTATTAATCATTGTTCTTGTTATGGGCATTTTAACCAGAAGAATCCATGAAAGAATCGGGACAACAGAGGTCGGAAGACTGACCTCTTTAAGGGAGGAGTGAGCATCGATGGAACTGATCTATATTATTATAATCCCTGCGCTATTAGCTGGCCTGTCTTTGATCCCTGCTCATAGGAAATTTGCTTCGTTAGTAACAATCCTTGGAACATTAGTCGTATTTATCCTTTCATTAAACATAGCTTTTAGTGCAGCCGATGGGATGGAAGTTGTAGCAGTTAAAAACTGGATTTCTTGCGATAGTTTAGGGGCACTGGTTTTATTACTGGTAGCCTTTGTAGGATTCACTGCCGCTATATTTTCGATGGGATACATTGAAAAAAATGTTGAAGAGAAAAATCAAAGAAAAATACGACATTATTATGCTCAATACAACCTCTTTCTCCTTTCAATGTTGGCAGTGCCTATTATTTCTCAGGTGGCCCTCGTCTGGATTGCAGTTGAACTAACCACACTGATGTCGGTCTTCCTGGTGAGCTTCAAAAATACTCCTGAAGCTCTGGAAGCCTCTTGGAAATATATCGTGCTTACCTGTATGGGTGCAGCATTTGCACTCCTTGGCATATTTATTCTTTACTGGGGGACGAGCATTCCCGGTCATGAAAAATTCACTTGGGCAGGACTGATTGTTGCTTCACCAAATATTCCTCCGGCACTTCTTAAGACAGCCTTTGTTTTTGTCCTGATTGGTTTTGGTACCAAGGTAGGACTCGTGCCTTTACATACGTGGCTTCCTGATGCCCACAGCCAGGCTCCGTCTCCTGTTTGTGCGCTTCTTTCCGGTGTTGAGACTACAACAGTCCTCTATGCCATTCTGAGGTTATTGCCAGTTTTGAAAATACACCCATCTATCGGAGCCGAGACGTGGCTCATAGTCTTTGGCATAATTTCAGTCGGCGTAGCTGCCTTTTTGATAATTCAGGTAAAAGATTACAAACGCCTGTTCGCCTTCTCTACTATAGAACATATGGGAATTATCATGGTTGCTGCCGGGCTGGGTGGTTACGGGTCTCATTATGGCGCCACCCTCCAGATTGTGAGTCATGCCATCACAAAGTCTTTCTGTTTCTTTGCAGCAGGAATTGCGCTTCTTTTTGTCGGAAGACAGGATATTGCTTCGGTGCGAGGTCTCATTCGCACCTCACCAGTAGCAGCTATTGCGCTCATTACTGGGGGGCTTGCTATTGCTGGCGCTCCGCCATTTGCTGTTTTTTTAAGTGAGATTATGATACTCAAATCAGGACTCGTAAATGGTCAGTACATTACTACCGGACTTCTTGCCTTGTTCATAATAATTGCTTTTTGCGGCATTCTGTTTCCAATTAATCGTATGGTATTTGGAAAACCAACAGAATATTCTGAGAAAACAAACTTATCAGTGACAAATATTTTTGCGTTGGTCGTGGCTGCTGTACCTGTAATTTTACTCGGCTTCTATGTACCAAGACCTCTTCAAGAACTTCTCCGTCAGGCAGCAGCTTCTTTAGGGAGGTGATAACCCATGGAAGAACCTTTGAACAAAACAGTAAAGCTGATAAATTTACCTGAAACTATTGCCTCCCGCTGGCACAGCAAGGTTCGGGTAAGTCTTTATCCAGAAAAATTTATTTGTCTCATAGAATGCAACACAGATGTCTTGGTAGAGGTTTGTAACTGGCTTTTTTCTGAATTGAGATATAGATTTGCCAGTTTGGTAGTTGAAGATCAACCTGAGAAGTGGTTACTCAGATATATTTTTTATGGAGCTTTAGAGAGAGGACAAGTTCATATCCTTTGTCAACTATCTAAGACAGAGAAGATTGTTCCCAGCATCAGTAATGTAATACATGCTGCTGACTGGCACGAAAGAGAGGCAGAAGACCTTTTTGGTCTCGCATTCGAAGAACATCCTCGTTTGGGTGACTTCATACTCCATGAAGAATGGCCCGAGGGAGTTAACCCAATGCGGACTGAATTTGATTCTTTGAAGCCTTATGTCCATCGGGAAGTAGACCCGGAGTGGAAACCTGTGAGGATTGTTCAGACCCCTGGTGCTTTTATGATGCCAATAGGTCCGGTTTATTCTGATTTCGCTGAGTCTGCCCATTTTCTCCTTGAGACAGTAGGAGAAGATGTTATCAGAACCATCCCGCGACTTTTTTATAAATATCGAGGTGTAGAAAAGATTGCAGAGCGGAAATCTGTTGAACACGTCATTCTTTTGGCTGAGCGTTTTTCAGGAACCTCTGCGTTTGCCCACTCACTTGCTTTTTGTCAGGCTGTGGAAGATATTGCGGGTGTTGAAGTCCCTGAGCGTGCAAAGTCCTTGCGCATACTTATGGCTGAGTTGGAGCGTTTTCGACATCATATCGCTGCCATAGCAGGCATCTGCAGCTCTACAGCTATGGCAGTGCCAACAAGCCAGGCAAGTATTCTTGAAGAAGAACTTCTTCGGCTCTCTTGTGCATTGACTGGACACCGCTACCTCTTTGGCTTGAACATTCCGGGTGGGTTATCGATCGATTTCGACAACGACATACTCAAAAATCTTGCTGCAACCATCAATGACGTTCTCCAAAAATTAAGTGAATTAAAGGAGATGCTTTGTTTCTCCAGTAGTTTTCTCGATCGTCTGGAAGAAGTTGGAACCATTTCCAGAGAACAGGCAGTCTCTTACGGACTGGTCGGCCCTATTGCCCGCGCATCGAATATGATCAGGGATCTTCGAAAAGTGCTGCCTTATTCCGGGTATGAAAAGGTTGATTTTATTGTGCCATGTGAGCAAGAAGGTGACGGTTATGCCCGTCTCAGGGTTCTCTTTAGCGAAGCAGAGCAGTCCGCACAAATTATTAATCAGGTAGCCTTTTCTCTTCCTTCAGGACCTGTCGTCTCACCTGTATTTCCAATAGTTCATGGATCGTCACTCGGATGGGTAGAAGCTCCACGTGGTGCTGCATTTCACTGGGTGAGGTTAGGTGAAGATGGTAAGGTAGCCCGCTATCGTTTAACAACGCCCTCTTTTACCAACTGGCACGGTTTTCATCTGGCAGCAGAAGATTTTGCCTTTCAGGATTTTCCAATCATAATGGCCACTTTCGGCTTATCAAATGCAGAATGTTATCGGTAGGAGGAAGATAATATGAATAAATGGGTTTTAAAGGGACTTAAAACAGGGATTAAGACAACATTGTACCCGGACAAGGAGGAAACATCTCCCGGGATATCACCGGGATTACCACAAGGGAAGCAAACTATGGGTGATGAAGCTCAAGTGGTTTCTCGATGTCCGACACAAGCGCTTAACCATATAAAAGATATGATCTCGGTGGACTACAGGCGCTGTATTCACTGTTTTCGATGCCTGCGGGGGATACATAACCCGGTTGATTGGGATAAGGGATATGAATGGGCAGTATCTATAAAAGAGATTGATGATGCGTCTCGTATGTTGGGGAAGGCTTTTGACCACTCCCTCCATATCAGATTTGTAGATGGCGGTGCCTGTGGAGCCTGTATAAGTGAGATCGAACAGATAAACAAGCCCTACTATAATATTCATCGTCTTGGTTTTTTTATAACTCCAACACCCAGGGAGGCTGATGTACTTTTGGTGGCCGGTCCAGTTACAGACCACATGCGCCTTCCGATCGAGAAGGCCTATGATGCAATGCCTGCACCCAAGCGAGTCATAGCAATCGGTACATGCGCCATTTCAGGTGGTATCTTTGGTCCAAGCTTTGCGTCTGAGGGAGGCATATCAAATTTAATTCCTGCGGATATTGTGGTGCCAGGGTGCCCTCCGCCACCGCTATCTATCATTCATGGATTACTTTTAGTGGTTTCACGGAAGCCTTCGGCTTCACTTACATCCCCGAAGTCCACTGAAGGAGAAAGACCTCATGATTAGCCCGGGCGATTTTTTTATTCTTTTTCTAATACTATGCAGTTTAGGTGTCGTTCTATCCGTTTTTCTTCCTGAGCGCAGGAATCCCCTGCTTCTGGCCTGGATATCCTCTATAGCAGCGATTTCAGTTTTATGGTCAAGTGGAAATGTTCTTCTTTATGGTCTTCCTTTTCAAATTGAACTCTGGACATTGCCTTTTTTAGGAACAATGGTTCTTCAGATGGATCGTCTTTCTGCCCTTTTCGTTTTCATAACCGGGTTGGTGTTTTTGCCCGTTTCGATCTTCTCAGCAGAGTATATGAAAAAGTATTTTAGCCGATACAACCTGAAGACGTTCAGTGTCTTTTATCATCTCCTCTTTGCATCCATCGTCCTTCTTCTAATTGCAAATGACATTTTTTCATTCTTGCTCACATGGGAAATTATGTCGATCCTTTCCTATTTACTCGTGAATTATGAGCATGAGAAAGATGAGAATACATCGTCAGGTTACCTGATGCTGGCCATGAGCGAAGCGGGAACAATAATGGCAGCTTTTGCGTTCCTTCTTCTGGCAAATGGGTCAGGAGGTCTTGATTTTGCTTCATTAAAATCAGTGTCCGCAGGACTTGGAGACAGTAGTCGTTGGGCGATATTTTTACTCTCTTTCTTTGGCTTCAGTGTCAAGGCTGGTCTTGTCCCTAACAGCATATGGCTTCCTAAAGCCCATCCCGCAGCACCCAGCAACGTATCAGCCCTCCTATCCGGGGTGATACTTAATCTCGGGATATACGGCATCCTTCGGATCAATGCAGATATTCTTCCGGTCACTCAGATTGGGATGGGTCTGATCACCCTGTTTGTCGGGACTGTTTCTGCCCTTGTCGGTATTCTCTATGCCACAATAAGGAATGACATGAAAGTGATGCTCGCCCATAGTTCTATTGAAAACATGGGGATCATTACTGCTGGTATTGGTGCGGGATTTGTATTTACTGTTTCTGGATATCCTGTTTTAGCAGGTATTGCCTTTATTACAGCATTGTATCATATGACTAATCACTCCCTATATAAAGCCCTCCTTTTTCTGGGTGCAGGGGCGGTGGATTCAAGTGTAGGTGACAGAAATATGGATCGTCTCGGGGGTTTGATGAAAGTTATGCCATGGACAGGGCTTTTCTTTCTTATAGGTGCTCTATCTATTGCTGCCCTACCGCCATTTAACGGCTTTGTGAGTGAATGGCTGACACTGCAAACGATGCTTCAGAGTGCGGCACTTCAATCAAAGGCAGTTAAAATTGTATTTGCCCTCTGCGGTGCGGCGTTAGCGCTAACGGCTGCATTGGCTGTCACGTGTTTTGTCAAGGCCTTTGCGATGAGTTTTTTAGGAATCGCCAGAACAAAACAAGCTGAAAAGGCTATTGAGGTGAGACGTTCCATGATGATTCCGATGGGGGTGCTTGCTGTCTCTTGTCTTCTTTTTGGAATTCTCCCGACTTATATAATTCCTGTTCTGGATCATACTATAACCCCTCTGACACAGGAGAGTGTCGTGGATGAACTAGTGCCACCGTTCTTTACTGTTGCCAAAAGTGATCCAAAGTTTAGCGACGCCTTTGTATCTGAGTTCCATGACCTTGGAGCGCAGACCGGTCGTAATGTTATTCCCGGTAGGGGGTTGGTTGTCTTGCATAGGGGTACAGAGAGGAATCCTGTGGTCTTTGCTATGTCAACCTCATATACTCTGGTTGTGCTGGTATTGCTCTTGACAGGGGTCTTCATTCTGATTCGGGTACTGACAAAAGCAAGGATGGTGACAAGAAAACCCGTCTGGGATGGAGGAGTACGTCGGTTAATGCCCGAGATGACTTATACTGCTACAGGGTTCTCAAATCCTGTACGCGTTATCTTTGAGGCGATCTTTCGCCCTTCAATGCTTGATGAAAGGAAAGAGACTATTGCTGAACATTTCCGTACGGCTATCAACAATGAACGTAAAGAAGTTCATATCGTGGACCGTTCAGTTTTTCAGCCTATTGTTAAATGGATTCAATCAATGGCTACATTGCTTGGACGAATGCACTCTGGGAGCGTGAACATCTATGCAGCCTACGTTCTGATTAGCCTGGTTATCGTACTTATCATTCAGGCGCTTTTGTAACTTTGCTGAAAGAGCAAAAATATAACGAAAGGAAACACTGATTCAAATATAGCAAAAGGTTACTTCATAAAATTATAAGCAAAATCTTTAGAACGATGGGGTTCGTTCTTTTAAATGTCCTGCTTAATCAGGACTGATAACTCCTACTGGTAAATAATCGGTGAGATCGACTTGATCAAGTCATATATAAGCGGAATTCAAGGAATACGGCTAATGTCATCAGGTTAATAATTTTATAAATGATTATGAGGAGGACAATTTAATGACGAAGAAAGCAGTCAAAAAGTATGTTTACTTTTTCGGTGGCGGAAAGGCTGACGGCAAGGGGGACATGAAAGACCTTCTCGGTGGAAAGGGTGCCGGACTTGCGGAAATGACGAACCTGAAGATTCCTGTCCCCGGAGGTTTTACTGTTACGACCGAAGCGTGCAATGAATATTTTATGGCCGGTAAGAAATACCCGCCCGGTATGTGGGAACAGGTGGTCGAGAATCTTAAAAAGGTGGAGAAGGTGATGGATATGAAGTTAGGCGACCCTGTTAATCCACTCCTTGTTTCGGTCCGTTCGGGCTCAAAATTTTCGATGCCCGGTATGCTGGATACAGTACTCAACCTTGGCCTGAATGAGGCGACACTGAATGCATTGATAAGAAAGACCGGAAACAAACGCTTCGCATATGATGCATTCAGACGGCTGATTAACATGTTCGGAAGTATTGTTATGGGGATCGACAGGCAAAAGTTCGAAAAAGCCCTTGAAGAAATGAAGGAGAAGAAGGGAGTTCGTCTGGATACGGAACTCACCGCTGAAGACCTGCAAGAGCTTGTCGGAGAATTCAAGGTTATTTACAAAAAAAATACGGGAGAGGACTTCCCTGCCGATCCTTTGGAACAGCTTGGCAAGGCCATAAATGCGGTCTTTGGCTCATGGTTTGGTGACAGGGCAGTGAAGTACAGGAAGTTGAATGAAATTCCCGATAATCTTGGAACTGCGTGCAATATCCAGTCAATGGTCTTCGGAAATCTGGGAGATGGTTCGGGAACCGGAGTGGGTTTTACAAGAGATCCATCTACGGGACAGAAGAAGTTTTTTGCGGAATGCCTCATAAATGCACAGGGTGAAGATGTGGTGGCGGGAATCAGAACTCCGCTCCGCATAGAAGAGCTAAGAAAGAGACTTCCAAAGGCTTACAACGAACTGAACACGATATACAAAAAGCTGGAAAAACATTATAAAGACATGCTTGATATCGAATTTACCGTCCAGGAAGGCAAACTCTATATGCTCCAGACCAGGGTCGGGAAGAGGACCGCTGCTGCAGCCCTTAAAATAGCGATTGATATGGTCAAAGAAAAATTGATCGATAAGAAAACGGCCATCTTGAGAATTGACCCGCAACAGCTTGATCAGCTTCTCCATCCCATGATTGATCCAAAGGCAAAGATTAAGGTGATTGCCAAAGGTCTTCCGGCATCGCCCGGCGCCGCGGTGGGGAAAGTAGTATTTACCGCAGAAGATGCGGAAAAGGCAGCGGAGAAAGGAGAAAAGGTTATCCTTGTCAGGACGGAAACCTCTCCTGAGGATATCGGGGGCATGAATGCGGCACAGGGAATTCTGACGGCGCGAGGTGGTATGACCTCACACGCAGCTGTTGTCGCAAGGGGTATGGGAAAATGCTGTATTGCAGGCTGCGGTGGTATAAATATCAGCGAGATACAAAAGTATTTTACTGTGAATGACCTTGTTATCAAGGAGGGTGATTATCTGACGCTTAACGGTACGACAGGAGAGGTCATCCTCGGTGAGGCGCGACTGGTAAGACCGGAGCTTACCGGCGATTTTGGAACATTTATGAAATGGGTGGATGAGTTTAGGAAACTCGGCGTCAGAACGAATGCAGATACACCTCACGATTCGGAGGTGGCCAGGAAGTTCGGTGCCGAGGGGATCGGTCTTTGCAGGACAGAACATATGTTTTTTGCTCCCGAAAGGATTAGTGCTGTAAGGGAGATGATACTGGCTGACGACACCGAGGGGAGGAAAAAAGCGCTGACCAAGCTCCTTCCGATGCAGAAAGGCGATTTTATTGAGATATTCAGAGTGATGAAGGGGCTACCCGTTACCATACGTCTTCTCGATCCCCCTCTCCATGAATTCCTGCCCCACACGGATGAGGAGTTGAGGTCTTTAGCTTCCTCGATGGAGGTTCCCGTCGAAAAGTTAAAGGCAAGGAATAAGGCTTTACATGAATTCAACCCGATGCTCGGTCATAGGGGTTGCAGACTCGGCATATCATATCCCGAGATTTATGAGATGCAGGTAAGGGCGATCATGGAAGCCGCATGTGAGCTGTCGAAGCAGAAGGTCAAAGTGCTACCAGAGATTATGATCCCCCTCGTCGGCCATGTGACGGAACTGAAATTGATGAGAGAGCTTACCGTCAGGGTAGTAGAAGAGGTTCAGGCTTACTACAAAACAAAAGTCCTTTATACGGTCGGAACGATGATAGAACTTCCAAGGGCTTGCATAACTTCCGATGAGATAGCGGCAGAGGCGGATTTTTATTCATTCGGGACGAATGATCTTACGCAAACGACTTTCGGACTTTCAAGGGATGATGCCGGCAGATTCCTTCCTTTTTATATCGAGAAAGGAATACTCGAAAACGATCCTTTCATAACAATAGATCAGAACGGCATAGGGGCTATGATGAAGATCGGCGTAGATAAGGGAAGAAAGGTCAAGAAAAAGCTGAAAATGGGTATCTGCGGAGAACATGGCGGAGATCCAAAGTCCGTCGAGTTTTGCCATAAGATAGGACTCGACTACGTTAGTTGTTCGCCTTATAGAGTTCCCATTGCGAGATTAGCAGCGGCACAGGCCACTCTTAAGGAGAAGACAAAAAAGGATCTGAGTAAAACAACCGTATAAGAAATCCATTGCTCGGTAAGCACTTGTTTTCCTTTTCTCTGAGGAGACTTTGCGAGACCTCCTGTCTTAACCTGAAAGGCAGCGGATATTTGAGCTTAATGGTCATTTTTTTGAAGAATGTGCGGCAATACTCGAATATCATCGGCAATAGGAAAAGGCATAAGCCGTAAAGAAAAGGGAGAGAAGGCGGTAGAAGATAGGAAAGCTGTGCTCATGGAGAATGAGAAGAAGATGAATGAAGTCAAGGAAAGACTGATTCAAATATAGCAAAAGGTCCTTCATAAAATTATAAAACAAAATCTTTGGAACGATGGGGTTCGTTCCTTTAAATGTCCTGTTGAATCAGGACTGATAACTCCTACTGGTAAATATTGGTAGGAGTTTTTTATTGAAAGATACTCTATGAATAAACTTATTGGCAGAGACAATGAAATCGACTTAATCAAATCATATATCAACAAGATGAAGTCCTTTCATATCTATGGTCAGGGAGGGGCCGGCAAGACTGCAATTCTTGAATATATCTATCAGAATTGGGTGGACATGAACAATTCATTAATTCCTATTTTTTGCAGAACCAGCAGGACCTTGAAAGAAATCCTTCTGCCCATCGCAGGAGTTCTGCTGCAGCGTTCCCGCAGTCTTGCGAATATAGACAAGTTTAGAAGAATTAAAGAGATTTACCGTGAGAGCGACCTGAAAGAGGTGAATTCAAGGGAACTAAAAAATATGATATTCAATAACATCGGATACAAGAAATTCTGCATCATCCTCGATCAGCTTGATTGTGTCACACCCAGAATTAACACATTTTTGACCCCGTTAAAAGACCGTGCCGTAACGATTACTACAAGCGGACAGAGCTGGGATATTGCTGATTACCATTTTTTTGCACGTCTTGATTACTGCCTCTGGCTTTTGCCGAAAGTGCAGATAAAAAACCTGCCGAGATATGAAGCATTCTTATTGATGAAGCAGACCACAGGTGATGCCTTTACTTTAGGTGAAACGCTATTTTCAGAGATATACCGCATTACAAATGGTAATCCGGAATTGACAAAAAAGATCATTGCCAAAGCTATTTTGCCGAAATATTTCACTGACGGTCATATCAACCTGAAATTGATCGGAATTGATCTCAAGATGGAGAGGGTTGAAGAAAAGGGACATTAGAAGGAGAAAAAGGTGTTTCAAATGGACGATGGGGTTCGTTCTTTAAACGTTCTATTTCAGGACTGATAACTCCTGCCGGTAAATTTGGTAGGAGTTTTTTATTTTGAAAGGTTAGACCATAGCAATAAGAGGTATTTTGATTGGATAAGAATACAAAAGAGTATGTGGGAAAGATAGAAGCCGTTAAACTTGTTAAAAAATATGGACGTAACAAGGTTATAGACGAAGTGAGTATAACTGTGAACACGGGAGAGGTGGTCGGCCTTCTTGGCCCAAACGGCGCAGGCAAAACTACGGCCTTCTCCATCATGGCCGGATTCATCAAGCCTGATTCGGGGATGGTAATGCTCGACGGTAAGGACATTACGCGATTGCCGATGCATATCAGGGGGAGACTGGGTATAAGTTATCTGCCGCAAGAGCCTTCCATTTTTCGGATGCTTTCCGTAGAAGATAACATAAGAGCAATTCTTGAAATAGTATACAAATCTAAGAATGAAATAGAATCAAGGCTGCATAGTCTTTTGGAGGAGCTTAATATCGCACATATTGCCAGTAAACGGGCAACAGCTATATCCGGAGGCGAAAGAAGAAGGGTTGAGATAACAAGGACACTGGCTACAAATCCGTCATTTATTTTATTTGATGAGCCCTTTGCGGGAATTGATCCAATAAGTGTTACTGAACTTCAGAAGATAATCGCAGGATTCAAAACTAAAGGGATTGGAATTTTAATGTCGGATCACAACGTACGTGACGCCCTTTCTATCGCGGACAGGGCTTATGTTATCCACGAGGGGAAAGTTATTACATCAGGCAGCCCTGACGACATCGTCGGAAATGAACTGGCGAGGGAGGTATTTTTTGGTGAAGATTTTAGTATCTGAAAAAAAAGTTTTACTCGAACTCCGGAGACAAAATATACGGAAATGTTGAAGAGATTGAAGGATACTTATCTCATGAAGCGGCAGATAGAGGAGCTTGAGGTGTCCATACGAAGTAAAGACGAACTCATTCAGCGGCTTGAAAAGGAAAATGCATCTCTTAACGAGAGGTTGAAAGAATTTGTCTTGGAACATCGGGACATCGACAGTAAGCTCGCAGGGATGAATTACCGGCTCTATGAACTGGCGCGTGAGAATAAAATAATGACGATGAACCTTGCCGGTGCAAGGGCACAGAGGGACGGCATGCATAGATGGATCGAAAAGATCAGGAAACAGGAATCTGGCGATGGAAATAAATGAAAAATATGCGCTCTATCTCTTACACCTCCTTATCGGAGTGATGAACGAGGAAATGAATGAACTCACAAGATACGGGATTCCTCCAATAGGCGTTGGACATGTTATGCCATTAAAAAAGGATTCGCGGGAGAAAATACTTGACCTTTTCATAAAAATAGATGGGATTATAAAAGAGGCTGCCTTGAAGATGATAGAGGATACTGTGGTGCTAAAAGAAGACAAGGATGAAATGAATGAATGGACAAGGGCAATGCTTGAAGGACTTAAAACCAGGGCTTCTTCGCTTAGCGGCATATATGGAGATGAAATGGAAAAGGTGAACGGTCTTATACATAAAATTGAGGTGATCCTGGATGAGGAATCCCTTAAGAACTAATCATCAACGCTAAAATGGATAAGGAATCAAGGGCAAGGGAGATAGTATACGGGCTTGGCAACTCTATAATGTGTTATAAAGTTCAGTTGGAGCTTATTTCCTTAGGTGCAGCCGCTGTTAAGCCTATCATTGAATTTCTTTTAGCAGGCCCGACAAATGAGCATGCACCGCGCTGTCTCGCAGCGGAAGCGCTTGGATTGATTGGAGGAGAAGGCGCTCTTAACGGACTTGTTACGGCCCTATTGGCGCCGCTTGATGTCCCCGACCCCGTCAAGCGCCTTGCCGAAGGGGCGGTAAGAGACTGTATATGCCACGCCCTGCAAAGGCTCGGAGACAAAAAGGCCATAGAGCCACTGCTCATCGCCCTTGAGGCATATCATCTGGTCGGTGCTGCCGAGGCATTGGCCGGATTTGGAGAGCAGAGGGCAATACCCATACTTGTCGGAATGCTCGACGACAGTTTCAAAAGGACAAGAGTGTCTGACGCCATACTTTGTTTTGGGACAAATGCCATTGAAAATCTGGTAAGGACTTCCATCCTTAAGGGACTAAGAGAAGATGTAGAAATATTGCCGAGTATCGAAAGAAGGGCAGAGGCGGCAAGACTGCTCGGGCTTATTGGAGATAAGAGTGTCATACCCTGGATGCTTTGCATGCTTGATGACGAGCAGGAGCTTGTAAGGTTTGAGGCGGCTGTCTCGCTGACAAATCTGATGGAAAGAGCTGCGCCTGACAGGGTTTTTAAAATAATCAAATCATCTATCCATAAGGTGAATTTTGAAAGGAGGTTTAGAGCAAAAGAGGCATTATGCTTAATGAATATCAGAGAAGAGGGCTTTCGATAACACTTCAAATTGTAGAAAAAAGCATAGATGATATTGAATGGATCTTACATAATGGCGATGATATTGGTATTCTTTATGAAGTAAGGGATAATGTTCCTCTGACTGTTAAAGACGAGTTATTACGAAAGATATCTGTGATAAAAGACAGAATAAAAATTATTGCCGATGAATTCAATCTTGAAAAGGAATGTATTGAGGCAAGCAGGGAAGTATTTGGTAAGTTGCCATATTGTTGGAAAATTCTTGAGGATGCAAAGGCAAAGAAATTAAGAAGGTATGGTGAAGTTGCGACCGGGGTAGAGGATGTACTGGATCCTGACCTCGATATAATCATTAATCTTGTCTTATATATGGAACGTCTTTTACGGAGTATTCATAAATAACCAATTAGCGCCTGGCATAATCAGACTGAATATACAAGGTTTTATAAAGAATACAAAAAAGAGATTAATTTACTAATAGACCATAAGTAAAGCCACTTGTATGTCATTCCCGCTTGTCGGGAATCTTTCTGATACCCCAATATTAGGAAGACACCAGAAGGATTCTGGACAAGCCAGAATGACAGTACTCAGGCTATAAATGTGGTTTTACTTATGAACTCCTTAGTAAAAGAAATAAGTTTTTCTATAGAACCTTCTGTTTTTTGAATTGTAAGCAATCATAAGTAAATTCTCTAACACTCATCTTTGATTCGTATGTTGAAAAATGCCAGCAGGAATAAATGTAACAGAGATTACAAAATAACTATTGACAAAAGGTTTATAAAATGTAACAATCGTTACAATAAAATGGAAACAATGTTAATTATAGGAATTATCGTTTCTGGATTTGTAGTCGGCTGGAATTTAGGAATAATTTTAAGTTCCTTAATATTCATGTGTTGTAAAAAATATAGGAGGTGAAGGAAATGGATACGGTTTACTTGATCGGCATGGTTTTGTCAGGGCTGTTTTTCGGATGGACTATCGGGTCACATTACACAGGGGCGGTAATGGGCACGGCTTTTGGCGCCAAACTTATCAAACCGAGGAATGCAACAATCCTGATCGCTATCTTTGTGCTTCTGGGCTCCACACTCGAAAGCCATAATGTTGTCACAACAGTAGGGACCGGCGTTATTGAGACGAAATATATGACGATATTTGGGGCTATGATCATGATGCTTACAGCAGCGCTTGTTACTGCCGCAAATACATGGCTTAAACTTCCGGTGTCTACTTCCCAGCTTGCGATCTTTTCTGTTGTAGGCGCTGCGATAGGAATGAAGGCGACGGTGTTTTGGAGCACAACAATTGTGGCCCTTGCCATAACATGGGTAGGCACACCAATTGTCGGTTGCATCTTAGGATTCATTCTGACAAAAATCATGGATACCACCATGAAAAAAAGCACGGAACGAATCAAAAGAATCACTGGATATCTATTAATCCTCGTTTGTTGCTATGCAGCATACACGCTGGGATGTAATAACACCGGAAACGCGGTGGGTGTTTTCTTCGGAACGGGGGCCATAAAATCCAAGATGTTAGCTGGTTTTATCGGTGGTATTGTAATGGCTATCGGCGCTCTCACATGGGGTCGTCCGCTGTTGGAAAAAGTCGGCCTTAGTATAGTCTCTCTCGACCTCAATAGCGCCGTTGGCGCCCAACTTGCACAGGGGATAACCGCACACATTGCTGCCTCGCTTGGTTACCCAACATCAATGAACCAGGCTATGATCGGAGGTATCGCAGGCGCGGGACTCGCCCGAGGAATCAAGGCCATCGACATGAAGGTCATGAAAGAGATCGTCATCTCCTGGTTTCTGACCCCAGTCATTGGTGGCATAGTTGCATTTTGCTTGTATTCATTGCTGTCGCCTTTGTTAGGAGTCAAATAAATTTACAAAGAGGAGGAAGAAAATATGTTTAAGAAGATTCTCTATCCAACAAAATTCGAAGAATTCGCCCTGCCGATCCTGAAGAGTCTGGTATGTCTGAAAGCCGGCGGTCTGGAAGAGGTCATTATTGTGGATGTGATAGAAACGGAAAGCCTTCTTATAATCAGAGACTCTGGCCTTCCGCTCGATCTTGATCGAATCCGGGATTACGCTCAGAGGCAAATTGATGCCCTTGCGAACTATCTCAAAGCGGAAGGCATCGGCGTTAAAACGAAGATCGTGGCTGGTTCCCTGGTCCCCGAGATATTAAAGATAGCGGACAAAGAGGAAGTGTCGCTCATTGTGGCAGGCAGACAGAAGAGGGACATTCTTGGAGAGCTTTTTGTTGGTTCGACAACAGACCGCATTATAAGAAAATCAGCGCTCCCGGTTCTGGTGGCAAAATACCATGTTCTGAAAGAAATAGCGGGTGAGACAGTCGAACAATACTGCATAAATATGTTTAAGAAGATACTCTACCCCACTGACTGGTCTCCCAGCGCAGAGCGTGCAAAACAATATATTCCTGCGCTCCGCAAGGTTGGCGCCTCGGAGATTATCGTCGTTCATGTCCTGGAAACCGAATTCGATCTAGGTATAAAAGAAAAAATAGGCGCCTTAGAGAAGGAGTTTCAATCACTAGGCTTCAAGGTGCAGGTTCATCTTATCCAGGGCAAACCTTATATGGAGATCAACAGAATTGCCACCGAAGAGGATGTTTCATTGATTGTAATGGGCTCCCACGGGAAGGGTTTTACAGAAGTCATTTTCTGGGGAAGTGTTTCACAGAGGGTTGTTGAGTACAGCGAAAAACCGGTGCTGGTGGTGAAATAAAAAATAACCACGGAAGGAGGAGCACTTATGGGAACGCAGCACAAATCTCTGAACGGGCAGGATCAACGAAAATCTGGCACCAAACGGTCTGTCATGCTGTTCATAGTTTTACTGGGAGTAGTCAGTCTCTTTGCAGACATGACACACGAAGGCGCCAGGAGCATTTACGGCCCTTTTCTCGCCCTTCTCGGAGCGAGCGCAACTATAGTGGGAATAGTTGCAGGACTTGGAGAGTTGGTCGGATATGCACTGCGTATCGTCTCCGGTTATATCACCGACAAAACGGGAAAATACTGGACCATTACCATCATCGGTTACGTAATCAACATGCTTGCCGTGCCGCTCCTGGCGCTGGCAGGTCGTTGGGAAGTAGCGGCTTTTCTCATAATCGCGGAACGTATGGGAAAAGCGATTCGAAACCCTGTCCGCGACGCAATGCTTGGACCCCTGATCGTTGCGGCAGTGCTCTACTTCAAAGGAACGTATCAAACGGGGTTTGCCTTCCTGCTGATACCCGCTCTCCTGACAATAGGCGTTCTCCTTTTCTCACGCTTTCTCTATCCGCATCCCCGTGATCTGGAGGCAACCACTCCTGAACTTGAAACCAAAGGACTCACCCGCGTTTACTGGATTTATCTTGCGGCAATGGCCTTGATTGCGGCAGGTTATGCGGATTTTCCTATCATCGCGTACCATTTTCAAAAGACTTCGGTTGTTCCGGGAAACTGGGTCCCCATTTTTTATTCTGTCGCAATGGGATCTGCTGCGATAGCTGCGCTGATATTTGGACGCCTTTTTGATCGTAAAGGCATACCGGTGGTCATTATTGCCGTTCTATTATCATCGGTCTTTGCGCCATTGGTATTCTTGGGAGGCTTTTATCTGAGCCTCGCAGGCATGGCCCTTTGGGGTGTAGGTATGGGAGCCCACGAGTCAGTTATGCGGGCAGCCGTTGCGGGAATGGCACCGCGTGATAGACGTGCTTCTGCCTATGGTATCTTCAACACAGGCTATGGAGTATTCTGGTTTCTGGGAAGCGCATTGATAGGGGTTCTATACGATTTTTCTATTCCCTTTCTGATTATATTCTCTATGGCGGCTCAACTGGCCTCTGTGCCTTTGCTGCTTATGGTCAAAAGAAGTCCTATCCAATGATCGCGTTGACTTCAAGACGCGATTAATGTAACAATAGTTACATGAAATGGCTATTCTTTTCGTACAGCCTTCCGTCTGAGCCGTCAAAGGCAAGGGTTTATGTCTGGAGGCAGCTCAAGAAGCTCGGTGCAGTCAACTATCAAACAATATGGGTTACACCTTATTCAAACGAGAGCGCCAGTGAACTCAAGAAACTCATAGAGACAATTAAAGGTTATAAAGGAGAGGGACTTCTTATTGATGGAAAAGTTATTGAGAAGAGCCAGGAAGAAGCCATGCAGAAAGCTTTTATAGACTCAAGGAATGAGGAATACCAGGAATTGATAGAGAAATGCGAAGACTTCTTTAAGGAGATCAAGTTCGAGATTGAGAGGAAGAATTTTATTTTTGCGGAGGTGGAAGAGAACGAAGAGGAGCTTAAAAAATTGAAGCAGTGGCTGAAAAAGGTCGAGAAAAGGGATTTTGTTAAAACCCCCTTGAGGAAAACAGCCATGGAAAAAATAAAAGAGTGTGAAAAAATGTTTGAAGACTTTGCACAAAGGGTGTATAAACACATCCAATCTAAAAAATAGAATCTCTTTTCTTAATCAAACAACCCATTAATTGAAAAAATAAAATGAGAAACGATAGAAAGTTTTTTGGTTTCGGAAGAAACGTCTTTTTTGCTGGACTTGTGAGTTTTTTCATGGATGTAAGCTCTGAGATGATATATCCTCTCGTGCCTCTTTTCCTCGCGAATGTCCTCGGAGTAAACAAATCCTTAATCGGTCTCATAGAGGGAATTGCAGAATCAACTGCGAGCTTGCTTAAGGTTTTTTCCGGCTGGTTCTCTGACAGGATAGGGAATCGGAAGTGGCTAATGGTTGCTGGATATGGCATATCCACATTGAGCAGGCCGATTATCGCATTTGCCACAGGCTGGCATCATGTGATGGGTTCGCGGTTTATTGATAGATTTGGGAAAGGGGTTCGCACTGCACCACGTGATGCAATTATCGCCGAGTCTGCCGAAAAAACGCATTTAGGACGGGCATTCAGTTTCCATCGTTCCATGGATACCATGGGCGCAGTTGTTGGGCCTGCACTGGCTTTTTTCTTCCTCGGTATATTTTTAAATGACTATAGAAAGGTCTTCTGGCTTTCCATGATCCCGGGGGCTATTGCTGTGCTTTTGATTATCCTCTTTATTACAGAGAAAAAGAAAGTTCCTCTGCCGCATGCGGAAAGACCGAAACTTACCCTTAAGCATTTTGACTGGAAGTTTAAATTTTTTGTTCTGATTGCGACTTTATTTGCCATAGGCAATTCCAGTGATGTATTCCTTATTCTCAGGGCTCAACAAACAGGGATTCCTACTGTTATGATTCCGGTGGTCTATCTGCTATTCAATCTCATTTATTCTCTATCATCTATACCTGCTGGCATTGCAGCAGATAAGTTTGGAAGGAAAAGGGTTATACTCCTTGGTTTTATTCTCTTTGCTATTCTCTATTACGGTTTTGCTATTGCAAAAGATACCATGGCTATATGGGTCTTGTTCGGTTTCTACGGGATCTTTATGGGACTTACAGAGGGTATCCAGAAGGCATTTCTTGCAACCATAATACCGCCTGACTTTAAGGCAACAGCCTTTGGGGTTTACAACACAGCGGTCGGATTAGCGATGTTCCCTGCAAGCCTTATTGGTGGGTGGCTCTGGGATCATGTTTCTCCTGCTGCGACATTCTATTTCGGTTCAATAACAGCAAGCTTATCGACTATATTATTTGTTATATTTATAGCAGCAATCAGAAGAAATGTCTCAAAATAGAAACTGTGAAGTTTTTATAAATTCTTTGACTCTTTTATTATCCTCTCTACATCATCTCTTTCCAAAACCTCTTCTTTTATAAGTGCCTCTGCTAAATTATCAAGGGCATTTCTGTTACTCTTCAATATTTCTTCTGACTTGGATTCTGCTTCAATTATTAATTCTCTTATCTCCTGATCCATAAGCCATGCCATATCTTCGCTATACCTTTTTGGCTGAGCAAGCTCTCTACCTAAAAAAGGATGTTCTTCCCCTCTACCGAGGTTTAAAGGTCCAACCTTGTCGCTCATCCCCCACTGTGCTACCATCTTCTCTGCAAGAGATGTTGCTTCCTTCAGGTCATTCTGGGCGCCGCTGCTGACATCATTGAAGACTATCTTCTCTGCAACTCTTCCGGCAAGAGCTACACTTAATCTGCCCATAAGATATGTTTTAGGATAGTAATGTCTGTCTTCCTCAGGCAGAAGCTGTGTAACACCCATAGCTATACCTCTGGGTAGAATGCTGACCTTATGTATTGGGTCTGTTCCAGGGAGTTCCCATGCAACAAGGGCATGTCCAGCCTCATGGTATGCTGTTATTCGTTTTTCTACATCGCTGATGGTTTCTTCTCTAACAGAACCCATCAGAATGACATCCTTCGCCTCCTCAAAATCACTCATGTCTATCTTCTCTTTGTTTTTCCTTATTGCAACGAGTGCAGCCTCATTTGCAAGGTTTTCAATATCCGCACCTGTCATCCCAGGGGTACCTCTTGCCATTGTCTCAAGGTCAACATCGTCTGCCAATGTCTTATCCCTTACATAGACCTCAAAAATTGATTTGCGTTCTTTCCATCCTGGTCTATCAATCACGATATGCCTGTCAAAACGACCTGGCCTGAGAAGTGCGGGGTCAAGCACATCCGGCCTGTTGGTTGCCGCCATAACGATTACCTCTTCATGGGATTCAAATCCGTCCATTTCACTTAGAAGCTGATTTAGTGTCTGCTCCTTTTCATCGTGACCGCCTCCAAGGCCTGCCCCTCGGGTGCGGCCGACAGCATCAATTTCATCTATGAAAATAATACTCGGCTGAGATGCCTTTGCCTTCTTGAACATATCCCTCACACGAGAGGCCCCAACCCCTACGAACATCTCGATGAATTCGGACCCGCTGATGCTGTAAAAAGGCACGCCTGCCTCACCAGCCGTTGCACGTGCAAGGAGAGTTTTCCCTGTACCAGGAGGACCAACCAGAAGCACCCCCTTTGGAATCTTTGCACCAAGTCTTTTGAACTTGGATGGATCTTTAAGGAACTCTATTGTCTCTTTAAGTTGCTGTTTAGTATTGTCCATCCCTGCTACATCATTGAAAGTTACGCCGGGTTTTTTTGCATCAAAGAGTTTAGCCTTGCTTGTGCCGAAAGAGAAGAGTCCACCAGGTCCTCCCTGAATCTGCTGCTGAGCGCGTTTCATAATGAATATCCACACCCCTATAATCAGCACCCATGGTAAGATTCCTATCAGAATTTGCCACAAAATACCGCCCTTCTCGGAGGGCTTCACATTGATAAGTACATTCTTCTCCTCAAGTTCTGCAATGAGTCCCTCACCCTGAAATGAAGGCAGGAAAGTTTGAAATTTTTTTACAGCTGTAGTTTTTTCCTCACCTGTTAACTGAATATTTATTTCCTTAACAAACTCTCCGCTTACCACCAAATTTTTTATTGTGACGAATTTAATGTTACCAGCATCAAGTTGTTCAATGAACTGACTGTAACTAATGTTATATTGTCCAGCACTTCCTAAATTGAAAAATTGACTCCATATATATATAAAGAGTAAACCTAATAAGACAGCGATGCCAACTCTCCACTGCGGGTTTTTAATCTTATCAGTCATTTTTGTTTTATTATCAGTATCATCAGCCACGATTAATTTTTATCTAAATCACTTAAAAAATGCAACTTCTGTCTCAGCAAACTAAAGTTCTGGTTATTAAAAACATACATTTAAGGTTGATTAAAGTTGACTCTATTGTTCATACCTGTTAAATTTAAAAAGAAAATATAGTCTGAAAGGAGAAGGTAATGGACATGGACGATGATTATAAAAAGATTGCGGGGGCTTTTTTATTAGGCGGAATGATTGGTGCTTTTGTCGCACTTCTATATGCACCTAAATCAGGCCGGGAGACGAGAAAGGATATCTCAAAGGCTGCACGGCGTATAAAAAAGGAAACCGTTGATTTAGTGGAAGATGCAGTTAACAGTATTAATGATTTTGCAACCGATGTGAAGGATAAGGTTTCAGATATAATTGAGCAGGGCAAGGATCTGTCAGACAATGCAAAACGGGAGATTATAAAAAACCTCGAACATGGACAGGAGGTAATCGAAAAGCAGAAAAAAAGAATAGTTGAGGCTCTGGGGCTTTAAGGGAAAGATTTTTTGGCGGAGGGGGTGAGATTCGAACCTACGCACTTGTTTTGCAACCCATTAAAAATAAAAGATAAAAATATCATTTCGAATCTTCTGTTGACGGTTTGTTGACGGTCATGACCATTTGCTTCAGCCTGTCATATTTCTCAGGAGATATTCTTGTGCCGACTACTTTGGTTTGTTTTCTCATAAAAAGCCTCCTATGCGTGTTTACAATAAATACTTAATAATATGGGGAGGGTTCTATGTCTTCTAATCCTTCTAAAGTTGGTCGTGGTATATCAAGACAATAAAGAGGATATTTTAAAGATTTTACATAGCTTAAGAATTCAATAACCTCTTTATCGGTTTCGTATTTCCTTATCCACGCATAGAAATCATTGCGAGAATCTTTGCCCAATTCCTGCACTGATAAGATAATAGCAGTTTTTATGTAAGAATTTAATTCAACATTATAACAGCCAATTACTAAATCTCTTTCTCGATTATTACCATATTTACCAACCAATAAGAAATAAAAAGCTCGTGCTGCAAAATGTTTATTAGAATTCATGCCTGATGTTATAAAAAACTTTATATCTGATGGTCCCAGTTTAACATTTAACCTTAAAAGGCTTTGTAACACTCTAATTTCTTGCCAATCATAAATATTATTATCAGACTGCAAATATTTTATGAGAAATCGAACAATTTCTATATTGTTTTGAAATAGAGTTAAGAAAAAGCAGAACAATCCAGCATGATGGGGCTTAGAGACAAAATTTTCAATAATTAAGGCAATGATTTTTTCGGTATTCAAAGCAAATCCAGAACTATGCAGTTTGCTAAGTCTATATAAGGCGAATGTCAAATGTGTTTTTTCAAAAAGATTATCCACAAAGGCATTTGCAAAAATAATTTGTAGTGAAGAAATAATATTAATTACTTGAGTTCTGTTTTTACTTTTCAATATAGAATCAATAGAGCTGAGAGAAGCTTTTAAGGGGTCAAACAATAATGATGCAATTTCAGTACCATGTAGTATCTTGGTTTTCTTTGCATTAATATTAAGTTTAATATCTCTTAATGCAATAATTAAATCTTTAAGAGCTTTTTTTGCTTCAATCTCTGTCTTGCAAAATATCTTTATATCATCCATATAACGGTAATAATTTTCATATTTTTCCATTTTGCTATCTACAAAGTCTAAGTAAATATCAGCTAAGAAAGAAGAGGCAGGTGGTCCCTGAGGTAAACCATAATCTGATACCCTTTCATCACTCCATGTATGAAGTAATTTGCAAAGTACGCTTATTTTTAAATCTGTTTCCTCATCAACAATTAAATAATTGCTGAGGCGTTTCTTTAGTTCTGAGAGACTTATATTTTCATAATATCCAGTTAAATCTGCAATGACAGCATGTTTAAATCCCATAGAATAGAGTTCTCTACATTTGTCATCGAACTTTATCCAATTGTTTTCTTTAGCAGTAGAAGGAAGATAATTTAGGTAACTAAAACTTCTCTTGCATATATGGTCATCTGGAATAATTTTTGATGCTAAAGAATCAACGATAGCCTCATATAAGAACCAATCTTTATTTTCTGGGCGTGACATTGGTCTGATAGTGAAGTTAGGTTTTGGAACATCAATTTTTAATAAAGGTAAGGGATTTTTTGTATTACTTTTATAGTTAGCAAATAGACTATCTAATATATCGGATAACTTGTCCTCATAAAGAGGTTTTAAATGCTGGAATCCCAAGATGTCGGGGATTGGATTGTTTCCTTTTAGTTCTTCATGAACAACTTTCTTTATTGCTCTCTTATAATCAAAACTCACTTTAAATATGCCTTTATCAATGCCTTAAACATCTTCCCGTGATTAGGATATTTCAGGTGTAGGAGTTCATGCACAATCACTTGTTTAAGAAACTTTTTTGGCTCCTTCATGATGTCCTTATTAAGTGTTACCCTACCTCTGCTTGAGCAGCTTGCCCATTTGTTCTTCATCTGTCGTATATGAACCTGCATAGGCTTTACCTTAATCTTCTCAGCCCATATATGGACTTCCTTCTTAATTTCCTCATGGGTAATCATCGAGTTTTTCCAGTCAATATCTGCATAATTTTCTTTACTATATCTATGAAGTTCTTGATGCCTGTCTTTACCATGATTTTGTATAGCTGGTTTCTAATCTCTCTCTCATGTTTCTCACTCGTCTTCCAATGGGGAAACTTCTCAAAGGTATCCTTCATCTGATTGGCACTTCCTTCAGCGTCTTTTACTCCTTCTTTCTTGAGTAACCACATTACAGCAAAGACCTCAACAGGCATTTTCTTTTCAGCCTGTTCCCTTCTTGCTTCATTCATCTCCTCAACAATTCTTCTCAGTTCTTCAAGGGTCTGCTGAGTAGAGAGCTGCCTCTGCTTGAACAGTTTTGCTATTTCCTCTGCCTTTTCACCTATCGAAATAAGATAAGGAGAAAGCTGGGAATCTCTTGTTACCGTTCCAACTATTCCCTTCAGTAAGTTAAATATCTTTTCCGTATCCGATGCCTTACTTTCTTCAATCTTTCTTAAGGTTTCCTCATTGATTTCATAGATATCCAATGTAGGCTGGATTACACCACTTTTTGTATGTTGCTGAACAAGCTTGGCTGTCTTACGGAGGAAATCCTTATCTATTGGTGTCCCAGGGTCAAAGGCTTCCCTGAGTATCTTGTAGATTCGACTAAGTGTGTCATAGTCCTCTACATAGGGTCTTAAAAATGCATCGGGAGAGAGTATTTCGTAGATACTTGAGAGTTCCTTATAGAAGCTGTAATACTCATGCCTTATTTGCTCATCCATGAAATGGTTAAGTATTGCTTCTACAGCTTTGTCCTGTGATTTACCTGTAATAAGTTTTAAATATCTGCTCTTAGCCTCATCCATTAACTCGGTAAATCTGGTTTTTAATACTTCAAGGTCATGGACAACCCCTTCTATGTCGGATGAATCAAAGGCAAGGGCTTTCTCAAGATTGTCGAAGATACCCACAAAATCCAATACGAATCCCGATGGTTTCTTTCTGCCTTCTGTATCTTCATATGGTCTGTTTACCCTTGCGATAGCCTGAAGAAGCACATGGTCACGCATAGGTTTATCCAAATACATACAATAAAGAATAGGGGCATCAAATCCTGTAAGGAGTTTTTCCGTCACTATAAGTATCTTGGGTTGTTCTTCCGTATTCCTGAATGCTTTTCTTACTCTCTTTTCTTCCTCTTCTGACAGATAATACTTGGACAGTTGCTCTGGGTCATTAAATCCTGGGCTTATGACAACCCTTGAATATTCGGGAGAAAGGTGTTTGTCGAGCATATCTTTATAGATGGTACACGCTTCCCTATCCACAGCAACAAGGAATGCCTTGTATCCCATAGGCTCAATGTAATCCTTAAAATGGTCGGCTACATATTTGGCAACCTTCTCCATCCGTTCTCTGTTCTTGAGCATATTCCTGAGATTGACAGCTCTCTCAAGGACTTTGTTCAGTTCCTCTATGTCGCTGATACCTTCAGCATCGGCAAGCTCAAGGAACTCTTTGTTTAAAACTTCCTTATCAACCTGAAGGTCATTTGGTGCAAGGGTGTAATGAAGGGGAACAGTAGTTTGGTCTGCTATGGATTCTGCTATACCGTATTTATCGAGATAGCCTTTCGGAGGGTCATCCTTCCCAAAGGTTATAAATGTGCCACTCCCGTAGGAAGTCCTGTCAATCGGTGTTCCAGTAAAACCGATATAGGTGGCATTCGGCAATGCTCCCATAAGGTAGTTGCCAAGTTTTCCTCCCGTAGTCCTGTGGGCTTCATCTACGAGAACAAAGATATTGTCTCTTGTATTAATATTCTGTTCGATTCCATCAAATTTGTGAATCATCGAGACAATCAAGCCCCTCTTATCATCTTTTAAGAGCTGTTGGATGTCTTTCTTGCTTTTTACTTCTATCTCATCCTGCAAGAAACCTACAGAAGTAAGATTGCCAAAAAGCTGGGATTCAAGCTCGTTCCTGTCAACGAGCATTAGAACTGTGGGATTATCAAAGTCAGGATTCTCTATAATCTCTTTGGCAGCTACTATCATCGAGTAAGTCTTGCCCGAACCCTGTGTATGCCAGATAAGCCCTCTTTTCTTATCCGAACCTGCACGTGCAACTATTTTCTGTACAACCCTCATCTGGTGGGGTCTCAGGACTACTTTCTTCAGTTCATCATCCTGCCGTGTAAAGAGGATGAAGTCATCAATAATTCTGATTATCCGTTCTTTATCGAAGAAGGATTTTACAAGTGTCTCGTAATCTCCTTCCTGTTCCTCTTTCCAGTTGAAAAGTCCCTTTCTTGAGGTGTTCCATGTAGCCCCATAGTAGTATCGAATAAGGTGGGTAAGGGTATACATCTGGAGGATAGCCATAATCTCAGGGGCTTCATTGTGGTATCTCCTTATCTGGTCAAGGGCTTCTGCAATACCATCTATTTTATTGGCTGATTTAGCTTCTACGATAAATACTGGGAAACCGTTTATAAGGAACACCACATCACATCTGATTGTTTTTGTTCCATTTGTGAAGGTGAACTCATCGGTTACGTGGAAGGTGTTGTTATTGATGTTTTTGGTATCTATTAATCTGGCATTCCTTTCTCTTTTTTCTTTTGGAACAAATACGGTTTTTAATCCCTTGAGGTATTCCCATGCATCGAGATTGCCCTGAATGGTTGGGGGGATTGCCTCTATTTTCCTGATTAAATCTTCTGCAAGGGGCTGTGTTATAAAATCGTTGAGTTTATGAAGCTGTGATATAAAGGTTTCTTTAAGAACAAATCCTGTCTCTCCTCCTCTAAGGGTTAAAGCATCCTCCTGACTGATATAAGTCCATCCTATTTCTGTTGCGTATAGAATTAAAGGATTTTGAACAGATGATTTTTCATTGCCAAGTGTCATTGTTATCTTAAATGGGCAATTTTCTTATTCTGTGTCTTCCTTCTTCTTAACTGACGGCAAAATGGAGTTCCTCTTTTGTTAACCATGAAGCATATTGCAGGGCTTCTTTAATATCTTCAGGTTCAAGGTCAGGATATTCCTTGATTATTTTGTCTGTTGCCATTCCATTTGCAACAAGGTTCACGATAAGAGAAACAGGGATTCTCATCCCTCTTACGCATGCCTGACCGCCCATAATGTTGGAATTAAATGTGATCCTTTTGAATCCTTTCATTTTATACCTCCAGGTCTTTCACCCTTATTTTACCCGTCATTAATAGTTTATCTTATATTTCCCTTCTAATAAGTTGCGATCAACCCATATTATCTCCCCTCTAAAAAGAGGGGATTAAGGGGTGTGTAATCTTATTACAATTTTATCAATAGAATCTTCAATGCTTTTTAAAACACCCTCAATATTATCGATCACATCCCTATCCGTAAATCTTAATACAGTTACTCCTAAATCTGTAAGCCTTTTTTCTTTTATCTCATCCTTAACTAAAACTTCTTCAAAACCATGCGTATATCCATCCAGCTCTATTGCCAGCATCAGGTTATTGCAGAAAAAGTCTACGATAGAGTTCTCAATGGGCTTCTGCCTGTGGAAATCATATCCCCTTAATTTTTTTCTTTTCAAATATTTCCAGAGTATTATTTCTGCTTTCGTGCTGTTATTCCTCAGGTTTCTTGCCAAGTTCTTTAATTTTGGGTTGTATTGTATTTTGTTCACTTTACACACCCCTGCACCCCTCTTGATAGAGGGGATTATATATCAAGGTCTTTGACTCTAATTTTACCTGTCATCAACAATGAAAGCAAAGTTTTGAAAAGGGCGTCTAATGCCTGTTTTTTGTTTTGTTCTGCTTCGATTTTCTCATCTATGGCACGAAGGGTTTCAGCAATCTGCACTTGTTCATTGTAAGGTGGAAACGGCAAAGTTAATCTATTAAGAAGACCCTGATTAATATTTGTAATAGCAACCTGTTCAGACCCTGCTAAAAGTTCTTTCCTTGCAGCTTCACTTCTAAGAAAAGATATAAGAAAGCGATGTTCTATTTTTGAAGCATCCTTTAATCTGCATCTAATGATAAAACCACAAAAAGTGACAGGCTCCTTATATGACTTAAATAAACTTGCCCATCCTACACCTTCTCTCTTTAAGGATGACCTAACAAATAAAACATCACCTTCTTTAAGCAGGTAATCAGATTTATTCTTTAAGTCAATTCTTACTCTATAAAGATTATTTAACTTTGCATAGATATTTTCAGTATACATATTTAGCACATCAAGTGTTAGGATGCCTTCAACACCCTTTTGATTGCTTGAAAAATTAATTCCATTCTTGAATTCAGAGATCTCTCCCAATCTCACCATTCCCCAATGCTCAGGAATCATCCCGATCTCTGTTTCCTTTAGTTTTGGTTGTCTCCCCTCTAATAAGAGGGGTAGGGGGTGTGTTTCTTTCCCTTCTGCTTGACACACCCCTAAATCCCCTCTTGATAGAGGGGACTTAACAGGCACAGGTCCATAGGTGAAAAGATGCTTCATAATAGATTTTTTGAGTTCCTTTGTTGCCCAAATGACATTTTCAGTTTTTTCTTTTGCTTCCTGTATGGTCGAAAGGACAGAGGCGATTTTGTGTTGTTCGGGGAGAGTGGGATAACAAAATTGATAATTTTCTAAATCTGCCTTTTGAAGGCTTGGAAGAGTTGTTTTAGCATGTTCACCCGATAGTTTATTTAAAGACATCCAATAAAATAAAAATTTCAAATCAGGCTTATTATTATCAAAAAGTAAATAAAAAGTGGTGTCAGTTGGATAAGATGGAATTAAGAAAATGTGAATACTTCCTGCTGTGCCTTTCCTTCCTATTATAAGGGTTGGTTCATCGACAAGTGGTTTTTCTACCCGTCCGAAAATGCCACTTGAGCCAACCAATGGGACTTGACCTATAGTATGAGGATTTGCTTTACCATATTTTATTTCAGCAACATCTTTAATAGACATTATGTCCCAATCTTCAGGCAATTGACCTATCTCAGTCATCTTGAAGCCGTTTGAATTATTCATGCTCTCTTCTGAACCCGATTTTCTTCCTCGGTTTTTGAGGAGGGGACATAAGCTCACGGATGGCGTCAAACACAACCTTAAACTGGGAGTCGTATTTCTTTTCCATTTCGTTCAGTTTCCGCGCAAGGTCTTTGTGTGTTGACATCATCTCCCGCAGCTTAACAAAAGCCCTGACGACCTGAATACTTGCCTTAACAGCAACTTCGCTATTCAGGATAGTTGCAAGCATAATAGCGCCGTGTTCGGTAAACACATAAGGCAGGGCATATGAAAACCTGAGTTTCTTAAGGTGGTCGCAATTTGCGACCACCTTGTCTTTCTCATCGCCAGTCAACTGAAACATAAAATCGTCTGGAAAACGGTCACGGTTTCTCTTTACCTGTTCATTCAAACGTTTTGTTGTTACCCCATATAATTCTGCAAGATCAGCATCCAGCATGACCTTATGACCACGGATTAAGAGAATACGTCCTTCGATTTTCTCTAAAGGAATAATATCAGACACTCACACCTCCTATGCCAATCCCATTTTCTCCAAAATACCCTTTAGCTTTTTATCTGCCTCAGTCCTATCTTCTTCTGTTTCTTTCAATAAAACGATAGCCTCTTCAATCGGCAGAACTTCTTCACCACCGTTCTGTGAGACATACCGAGAAGGACTGAGGTTGTAATCATTCTTTACGACTTCCTCATTCTTGATAACCTTGCCGATGCCTTCTTCATCCTTCCACTTTGAATAAATCTTTGTAGACCTTCTGAATGTTTTCATCGGTCAGGTAGTTTTTGGGTCTGCCCTTAGCAAACAACTTTGAGGCATTGATAAGGATGATCTCACCCTTATGCTTCTTTTTCTTGTTGATGACTAAAATGATGCCTGGTGCCGTAGTGTTATAGAAAAGGTTCTCAGGCATCAGGATAACTGCCTCCACCCAATCCTTTTCTACAAAGGCTTTTCGTATATCTCTTTCCCTATTTGCACCCTGATTGCCACTTCCCCTTGAAACTGCTCCTGTGTCTAAGACCACTGCCATTTTGCCTTTGTCAGATAATGAGGCAACCATATGTTGAATCCATCCCCAATCAGCACTTGAGGAAGGGGGATAGCCATAGGAGAATCTGTTGTAAGCATCATTCTCATAGGTAGACTGTGCAAAGTCCTGATTCCACATCGGATTAGCAGTTACCTTGTCGAATTTCTTCAAAGAACCGTCAGGATTCAGGAATTTAGGGTTGTGCATGGTATCACCGAGTGCTATATTAGCCTCCATGTCATGAAGGAAAGCATTCATCCTTGCCATAGCATAGGTAACATGGTTTATTTCCTGTCCGTAAAATCTTAAAGGTTCTACCGAGGCATTCTTATAAAACTTCTGATTGAATCTCAGATAGGACTTAATAAGAAGTCCTCCTGAACCATTTGTAGGGTCATAGAATGATTCCCCATGTTCAGGGTCTAAGATAAAGGACATGAGGATCGCTACTTCTCTTGGAGTATAGAATTCCCCTGCACTTTGTCCTGATCCCTCAGCAAATTTTCTCAAAAGATATTCATATGCCATTCCTATGATGTCAGGTGCAACATCCTTTAATCCGAGCCTGTATTTTCCCAAAATATCAATGAGAGCCTTTAGACGGTCATCAGTTATTATCCTCTGTCCTGCAGCAGTAGCGTTAAAATCAACAATGTCAATGACCCCCTGAAGCTTTGGGTTTTCTTTGGCAACAAGACGGACTGCGTTGGTAAGGTATTCACCGATATTTGCTGTCTGCTTTGCTATATTTCCCCATCTCGACTCAGGAGGAAGGTAGAACCTCATTACTGAATGGTCTTGATGTGCAATATCCTCTGCAATCTTCATATTGCCGTAGTCATCCTGAAGTGCTGTAATTTCATCTTCAAAAACATCTGCAAGGCGTTTCAGGAAGATAAGAGGCAGGATATAGTCTTTATACTTCGGGGCATCTATCGCACCCCTGATTTTACAGGCAGCATCCCATAGCCATGTTTCAAGGGTGTTTATGTCTAAGTTATTTGGCATATAATTCCTTTAAAAAGCTGTATTTAAGGTGAATTATAGCTCAATCAGGATGTAATATAAAGAAGTAGTCTTTGTTTTAAGAATTTTGATTTTGCTGTTCAATGTGATTTTAGCAGGTTCCTCAACGCCTCTATAGGATACTTATACTTCAATGCCCCCATGATGGTTCTGTTTATATGCTTATTGAGTTCCAGAATTCTGATGTTCTCCAACCCCTCCTTTTGCTCAATCAGAACTTCATATTGAAAAGCAAACTCATTCATCGAGCCAAGCACCTGCCGATTAGAAGTCTTTGCAAAACCTATCTCCTGATATTCCTGCATAATCTTATTTATCACCTCAAGCCCGAAGCCCTCATTCTGTAAATTGTAACTGAGATGAATAAGAAACTCCTCCTCTATGTTCTTCAGGTTAGCCTTCAAGACTTTTGGAATAAGGAAGGTATACAGGGATTTCTCATTGGTGAACAGGAGGCACTTTCTCCTGTCTATCCTGAGTAGGTTGGCATACCAGTTCCCAAGCCCTTCAGTAGGTTGGGGAATCTTGTCAGGTTCGACAAGGGAGACATCAAGTTCTTTAAGGAGTTTCTTAGTGCAATGGATTATCCTCATGTACAACGCTCTAACATTTAGAGGAATATCAGTCAAAAAAGGATGGGGGTTCAGGAGATTGGGAGGGGCAGGTGTCTAAAAAGGGTAAAAAGGGTTCTTATTTTTTAGATGGTTTTTTTGCTGAGATGGTTTCTTTTTCTTCTTTTTTCTTAGCTAACTCAATAAAATTTATGGGATTCAGATGAAGAGGTGGAAACCCAGATCTTCTTGTCAAGTCTGCTATTGTTTCTCTTACATAAGGGAATAATATAGCAGGACAATTTATAGTAGCAAATTGTTTTAGTAGTACAAATTCAGGAATTTGCTCAAATCTAAATAACCCAGCACTTACTACTTCAAAATAAAAAGGCATATTTCCAGTCATTTGTCTTATACCCAAAGAAACAACCAATTCTTTTTGCTTTTTTCTAAACTCATGATGAATAGCAATTTCTGGGTTAATTGGAACTTTTTTAGCTTTAATCTTGAATTCTGGATTTAAAGAGAAATCAATTTTAATCAGACGAAAATCAGTAAATTTCATTTTATGCTGCAAGTGCTAATTCTCCTTTTTGTTCAATGGGAATATAATTAATTATTCCTTTTATATATTGTGTAGGTATTGTTGGTTTGATTTTTAGTGCAAAATTTCTGATAGGTAGTTTTGGTTTTTCTATAATAGCTGCTTTAAACATAAAATTAAAAGCTACTTGATACATTTTGGATTCTAATTCGCTTAAACTTTTCTCAATTTTATTAATATCTCTTTTAGACAGTTGGCTTTTACGAATCTGAAAAAGTTGTTTAAAATTATTAAAATCTCTTATGAAAAATAACAGGCTATTATGTGCAACATCCTGTAATGCTCCTGCCTCATAACGTTGAATAGTTATTTCTCCCCAGCCAAGAAATCGAGTAAATGCTCTTTGACTAAAGCCGTATTTTTCTCTGATTTGTTTAATATCTTTTGGTTGTAAAAGGTTCTTACGGTTTCTATATTCCCTATAAGCTTTTTGGAATTTTTCTTCTTCATCATCAATATCATGAAAATAATGTTTTCCAATAGGACAAAAATAAACCTTAGACTCTACCGTAATGTCCTCATCTCTAATCTTTAATCTTTCACTCCGATTGCCAAATTGTAATTCTCTCTCAGCTTCACAGATAGGGCATGCTTTTTTAACAGTTTTTAATACTTTAAACATAAGTAACCTTCCCCGTTATTTAAATTTATAATTTATTGGTCTCTCAGCAATATGGAAAGAAAGACACTTCCCATGTTTACTGCCACCAGTTGTTACAAATATTTTTAGCTTTATATAAATCTCCCTTCCTTTTACCCTCTTGCCAAATTCCCAAACATATCCTGAAGGATTACCATGATCAGGAATCGGTCCTCTAAAATAATTTTTATAACGCAGAGATTTTATCTCTTCCAACCTTTGTTTAGGAAGTATCCCAAGAATTGCTAAGGTTTCATCATTTTTACCGTCTTGGCGTTCATCAATAACATGAATTTGAGAACAACGTTTAAACTCTTTAAGGAATTGCTCAATTTCATTTTTGCTTGCCACGAAGCAATAATAACATAATTTTATCTGGTATTAATATTATTGAGGCTTTTTTAAAAAGTGTTATCATATAATAGCACTTTTTGAAATTATACTTCATAAAGAACAAAAATAATAATTAATAATTTTGATTGATTCATAATGATAATTTATATACTTCTAATTATAAAAAAGCTTCAGAGCCAAGACCACAACATTACGCCATTACAGATGTGGCTTACTTTTTCAAATCTCTGTCATTAAATAATTCTCCTTATTCTCCTTACTTAAGCTACGGGGTCATGGAGTCAGTGCGGTCTTGCCGCAGGGAATCTTCAATTATAGTCAGTATTATTTTGGCACTTCAATATCTTCATATCCCTTACCAGCTTGAGCCATTAATCGGATGCGTTCCGGCTTCATTCGAATAACAACATATTCAGGTGTAGTTGGGTTTTTAATATAGTTTTTGAGAATTGGAACGGCTTCATAGAGTTTCAATTTGTCACCATTATTTGTACTGATTGTGCAGGGACCTGCAATCCTGACGTGCTTTCCTTCTCTATCGCTGAAACAGTATTCTGCATAAGGAACCTTCCTGAGTTGTGTGATTTTCTCTGTGCCGTCTGAAGTCGCAGCCCAAAGTTCATTGCCCATCCATACACAGCTTCCCATAGGTCGAACCCCTACCTTATTACCGTCACTTGTCGCAAGAAATCCCCATCCGACTTCTTTCATAAAACTTTTAACCATTTCTAAACTCATCTTTGTACTCCTTTCATTGTTTAATTCTTATTGTGAATATATCTAAGAATAACCTCAATCACACAAAATTGCCTCACAATACTCCCCCTTGCTTTTATGCTTCTGATAATTTATCTGAGCTATTCTTGGAGAAGTATTTGCATAGCAATAGATGCATCCATTAATGCAGGTATCATACTGCCCTATATCTTTACTTGGTATACATCCACAGTCTTTCCTTTGCCCTAAATCTTTCAGGGCTTTTGTTCTTTTCCCTTTGGATTCTATAAAAGGTAGTAATCCTTCCTTTGGAGGCACATATCCCAAGAAATCCATCAATTCTTTATCGTGACTGAATTGCCGAATCATAAGTTCATCATCAATACATTTGTTGTGCTTTATTCCGTATGCTGATAAGTCCGTAGCTTCAGCACAGGTTGCTATGTTGATATTCCACTCTTTGTTTATTTTCTGCAATCCTTTGGCTATCCCTGTCATATCCTCAAGGGTAAATTCCTTGCAATCCTTGAATCCTGATGCTACTAAATTCTGAAGGACTTTCTTATACAGGTTTATATCAATAAAACTGATAACAAGCTTCTCTGTATAGAAATGTAACTGCTTCCCGATTCCGTAAAGCTTATCAAGCAGGACATCAACTGTTATGGTATTGGTCAGAATTAACGGGTCAAATCTCCATACCACTTTTCCCTTACCTATGGTATCGGATAGCTTTTTGAAAATGTCTACTCTTTTCTGTAACAAGGGAATATTCGGTTCTAATTTTTCCTTCTCGTAGTCATTCAGGGTATAGGTGAAGTAGTAATTGATTCCTCTTTTATCGAGTTCAGGCAGGTACTGCATCATGGGTTCGGCATTCTTTGTCCAAAACACTATTGCTTTTGTCTTCTCAAAGGAGACATAGATCGACTGTCCATTGAACCGATTAAACCACTTCACATATCCTATCCTCAGCCTGTGCATGAACCAATCGGCATAAAAGGCAGGGATGTCCGTAGCCCTGCTTGCCGATACGATGACAGGGGCTGTCCCATCAACCGTACCTGTAGGGGTGTTGATTGTAACTTTTTGCCAACCTCTGAAGGACATGGATTCTCCTGATGTATTCAGTTGTATTGTGACACAGTTTTAGGGGGGATTTGGGGAAGGGGATAGATTCCCCTTTGTCTTGGTCTCTAAAGGGTCTGACAGGGCTTTTAGATTGCTCTATGAAGGAATTTAAAGTAAGGCTTGAACCAAAATACTGCAAATAATCTTGTTGACGGTTTGTTGACGGTGTTCTAAAATGATAAGTATGTAAAATATAAAGAAAGTGATGGCGGAGGGGGTGAGATTCGAACTCACGGTAGAGTTACCCCTACAACGATTTTCAAGACCGTCGCCTTAAACCGCTCGGCAACCCCTCCATTTTTGTTTTCCACAAACATATATGAATGCTTTATTAATTTTATACCCCTACAACGATTTTTCCGACTCGTCGGATTCGCCGAGGCGAACAAGACCGTCGCCTTAAACCGCTCGGCAACCCCTCCAATACGACAGTAAATAGTGAACAGTAAGCAGTTATTAGTAAAAATACGTTAATATTATAACAGAAACTTCATTTGACTTTTTGGTCTGAATTCTTTTAAATAAAGTTTGTTTTGAAATTTATAGACCTTATGAGGTAACCATGAAAGATTCAGCTCTTCAGTTAATCCTGCAGGCAGGATATGTTGTCAAGGGTGTTTTAATCATCCTTTTGTTTTTTTCAATAGTATCGTGGGCAATAATATTTTTCAAACAGAGATATTTTTCAAGGGCAAATAAAGAATCCGAGCAATTCTTGCGGGCATACAGGTCAGGCAGAGACCCTAAGGGGCTTTACCAGGCAACAAGGAATTTAACCTTCAGCCCTATTGCAAACATTTTCAAGGCTGTTTATACGGATGAAATGCACAAGGCAAAGAGTGAGACTAAAAGACTTCTAAGGAGATACGGAGCGCTTGAATCAGCAAAACTCGAGAAATATCTTAATTTTCTTGCAACAACTGGTTCAACGACACCATTTATCGGCCTATTTGGAACTGTCTGGGGGATAATGAATTCCTTCAGGGGTATCGGGGCAGCCGGCGCTGCATCGCTTGCTGTTGTGGCACCCGGCATAGCAGAGTCGCTGATAGCAACTGCTTTCGGTCTCGTTGCTGCCATACCTGCTGTTATAGCGTACAATTATTATCTCAGCATGGCAAGAAGGATGATTATCGAGATGGAGGATTTTTCAGAAGAGATCCTCGATTTCTTTGCGCTGGATAATACATGAAATCAAATAGAGACAGGCACGTTCTTTCAGAAATAAATGTGACACCATTTGTTGATGTCATGCTTGTCCTTCTTGTCATTTTTATGGTAACAGCCCCATTGCTCCAACAGGGGATAGATGTGAATCTCCCAAAGGCTAAGGGCAAAGACCTGCCACCTGAGGAAAGGATAACACTGGTTATAAAAAAAGGAGGCATTATTTATATGAATGATAATCCTGTTTCTCTAACACAGATGGGACGTAAACTCCAGGCGATAAGTAAGCTGAATCCAAATGTATTTTTAAAAGCTGATAAAGATGTGCCCTACGGTTTTATTGTTGAAGTCATGGGTGAGATAAAGGAGGCAGGCATAGAAAAGCTCGGTATGATTACCGAGCCTAAGATAAGCCTGAAATGAGGGAACCCAGCCTCCAAAAAACAACTGCCTTATCATTAGCCTTCCACCTGACAGCATTCTTAATAGCCTTTCTCTTTCTAAAACAATCCAATCATATTATCATTTCACCCACTTATACTGTCAGCCTCATCAGCCCTGATATTTTAACCGGAATTGATAAAGAGAAAAATATAGATGCCCCTGATATGTCGAAAGAATCCGTTACGCAAGCGGATATCCCTAAGAAAAACATAAAAGAAATATCTAAGGGAAAAGAAATGGTAGAGGAAAAAATATCTGCCATTGCAGCCAAGAAAAGGGTAGAAAAAATAGTCAGACTCCGCTCAATCATTTCTCTTAAAGCCAGTGGTAATAACCGGAGGATCAATTCACAAATAACTGGAACTCCCATGGGAAAAGCTACCATGTTCGATGATTATTATTCAAAGATTATAAGGGAGATATGGCAGCAATGGGTCTTCCCTGATACAGGACAAAAGGATCTTGAGGCGATTATCTCCATAAGGATAAAGAGAGATGGGGCAATTACTGCACAGAGGATAGAAAAGAGCTCAGGCAATACACTCTTTGACAGGTCAGCTATTAAGGCGATCGCTAAGGCAAACCCGTTGTCACCGCCTCCTTATGAGATGGAGATAGGTGTGAGGTTTTATCCATGAAAAAAAGCAAAGAGCCAAGCGCAAAGAGCGTAGGACAAAAAGGAAAAAACAAAATTATTAGGTCAATATTATTAGTTCTATGCTCTATGCTCTATGCTCTATGCATAGCTTTGTGTGTTGAGGCTAAGGTTTATATAGACATCTCCTCACCTGCCTTCAAAAAGCTGCCGATTGCTATACAGGAGTTTTCTGGCCCCTCCGGCAAAGAGATATCAAACATTATCAGGGATGACCTTGAATTTACAGGTCTTTTTTTATATATAGATAGAAACGCATATTTAGAAAATCCTTCTCAGCCGTTTAATCCGAAGAACTGGACTCCCATCGGAGTAGAGGCGATTGTAAAAGGCTCTGTTCAAGAGGGTAAAGAGTTATCTGTTACAGTATCTCTTTACGAGGTCTTCGAAGGAAAAGAAATATTTAAAAAAGAATATAAGGCAGAGAAGGAATTTATAAGGCCTCTTTCTCACGCCATTGCAAACGATATTTATTATACGCTTACTGGTGAAACAGGCATCTTCAGGTCAAGGATATCGTTTGTTGCAGAGGATAAAGATAAAATTGGAATTTATATTATGGACTGGGATGGTAACAGGATCACTAATATGGGATTAAAAGGGAACATCATCCTTCCTCCCCGTTGGTCAAGAGATGGCACAAAACTAATTTATTCTGCTGAAAGAAATAGACAATGGGGAATTTATTTGTTATACTTTAAAAACATGAGCGAGAGGAAGGTATTTTCTGCAAAAGGCACAAATATAGTCGGGGATTTTTTGCCTGAAGGGAATGATATTACCTTGTCTTCTTCAAAGGATGGAACACCTGACCTTTATATAATGAATCTAAACAACAATCAGATAATTAAATTGACTTCATCTTATGGTATTGAGGTATCACCTGCTGTATCTCCTGATGGAAAATATATTGCGTTCGTCTCAGACAGGGGTGGGAGTCCTCAGATTTACACAATGCGCAGAGACGGATCAGATAGGAGGAGAATAACCTTTGAAGGCTCTTATAATACCTCTCCATCATGGTCTCCAAAGGGTGACCGGATTGTTTTTGTAGGTAGGCGAGGGACAAACCAGATATTCACAGTCAGACCTGATGGCTCAGGACTTACACAACTTACAACTGTAAGGAATAACGAAGAGCCATCGTTTTCCCCTGACGGAATGTATATCACCTTTTCTTCGGACAGGAATAGGATCAGAGGTATATATATCATGAGGGCAAATGGAGAATCTCAGAAGAGGATTACCCCTAAGAATCTCAGGGCCTCCGGCCCGAGATGGTCGCCGAATTAACCGGGCTCCCCCTCACCCTAACCCTCTCCCCCAAGGGGAGAGGGGAACAAGAGGGAATCTCCTCCGCAATGGGGAGGGAGTTCAGTCTTTTATTTCCCCTCCCTTAACGGGAGGGGATGTAGGGGAGGGTGAATTATGTGAATTTATGTAAGTCGGTTAACTATAAAAAACTACTAAAAAGGAGGAGGGGTTATGAAAAAGTCTTTCAAATTTGTATTACTGGTATTATTAGTATCCGGACTTATTCTTGCTGGTTGTCCATCAAGAAAAGTAGTACAGCCGGAGGTAGAGCAACGACCAACGGTTACTCCAAAGGAGACTACACAGAAGGCTGCTGAGGTCAAACCCGAAGAAAAGATAACAGAACCGCGGTTCGCAAAAATAGAAACAAAAGAGGAGGCATCAAAGTATACCGAAGAAAGAGGTCTCTTTGAAGACATCCACTTTGATTTTGATAAGTATGATATACGACCGGATGCAAAGCCCATTTTGCAGAATGTTGCTTCCTGGCTACTCAAGAATACCTCTGCAAAGATTTTGGTTGAAGGTCATTGTGATGAAAGAGGAACGAATGAATATAATCTCGCACTTGGAGATAGAAGGGCAAAGGCAGCGAGGGACTATCTTATTGCCCTCGGCATAGCATCAAACAGGATTGAGATGTTAAGCTACGGTGAAGAGAAACCACTTTGTAAGGAAAGCACAGAAGAATGCTGGACAAAAAACAGAAGAGGACACTTTGTTATCTTAAAGGAGGCAGGTAAATAGTGTTCTGTAGATTCAAGATTAAAGACTCAAGATTAAAAATTATTATTTGCTGCTTACTGCTTACTATTTACTGTTTACTGTTTTCTTGTGCGACTACCGAAAATCTTGATTTACTCAGGCAGGAGACAGCTCAGCTCCGGAAAGAATCCCTGACAATGAAGAATGAGTTAACCATTTTAAAAGAAAAGACCACAGGAGTTGCGAGGGAAGACTCATTTAATGTTGTAAGACAGAGTCAGGCGGAAATACAATCCACCTTATCGAATATATCGAGAGATATCCAGGTTCTGAATGGCAGGTTTGATGAAAACAAATACTTCACAGAAAAGGCGTTAAAAGATTCAGCAGCAGAAATGGACATCATAAAGGTACAGATAACAAGTCTTGAAGGCCAGATAAAAAATATCAAGGAAAGGCTGAATGCCTTGGAAAGCCATACGGAACAACAGAAAGAACCTCCTCCCCAAAAACAGCTAACGGAAACAGAAAAAAAGATTGAAGAACCTGAGTATGAGGCAGCATATAATGCATTTAAGGACAAAAAATATAAAGAGGCAAGGAAGAAGTTTGAGGTATTTATAAAAAAGTTCCCAAAGGACGAACTTGCTGACAATGCACAATTCTGGATAGCAGAAACATATTACGGTGAGAAAGACTTCGAGGGTGCGATTCTTGCTTATGAGACATTATTAAAGAAATATCCTAGCAGCAAGAAGGCACCGGCTGCTCTTTTAAAACAAGGGCTCTCATTTATTAAGATGGGAGATAAAAAAACCGGGAAGGTAATCCTTGAGCAGCTGATAGAACGCTACCCTGATTCTAAAGAGGCGGGTATTGCAAAGAAAAATATAGAGGATACCAAAAAGAAGAACGGAAAAAAGAAAAAATGAGCAGGCTTACGGATAGTTTTCATCGCACTATAGATTACATGCGGATATCTATCACTGACAGGTGTAATCTGCGCTGCATCTATTGTATGCCCCCTGAGGGTCTAGTTCCGATAGAACATAAAGACATCCTCAGTTATGAAGAGATAGTGAGGATTCTACGGGTTGCAGTTGACATTGGTATTAGAAAAATACGCATAACAGGCGGTGAACCACTCGTAAGAAGAAACGTTTCCTATCTTATTGGATCAATAAAAAACATTGAAGGCATAGAAGACCTTAGCCTGACAACAAATGGTATCCATCTTGAGCAATATGCAGAAGAACTGGTAGATGCAGGCTTAGATAGGGTCAATATAAGTCTCGATTCTTTACGGCCGGATAGATACAGGGAGATAACAAGAGGCGGAGATATTGATATGGTACTCAATGGCATTGAAGCCGCTGAAAAGGCAGGTCTCAGACCCATAAAGATAAATATGGTTCCTATCTGCGGGCTCAACAATGATGAGATAGGGGAATTTGCAAAACTTACTCTGAAGTCTCCATATCAGGTAAGATTTATAGAATTCATGCCCTTTGACACAAATATGTGGAGCAGGGAAAAATTTATTGCCGCAGATGAAATAAAATCCATTGTTGAAGGTATAGGTTCTCTCACACCTGCTAATATAAGAAAATCAGGACCTGCAAGATATTTTAGATTTAATGGTGCCCGTGGTGTAATTGGCTTCATAAGCCCTCTCAGCAACCGTTTCTGTGGGGAATGCAGCCGTCTCCGCTTAACTGCTGACGGAAAATTAAGACCGTGCCTTTTCTCAGAGACAGAGATAGATCTAAAACCCGCCCTTCGGGGTGGTGCACCAGATGATGAAATTGAACGCCTCATTAAGCTCTCCATTGAAGCAAAGCCGGAAGGCCACAATTTACAGATACAGAATACTGAACTCAGAACACTTATTAATGCAAATAAAGATTACAAAAGGCCGATGTCAAGAATCGGCGGGTAAGCACTCTACCCATCTCTATTTCTGTTACTAAGAAGTTCATTAGTAAAAATCAAGCGGGCTTTTCACCTCTTTCACTGTCCTGCTCGGTACGCAGTGCGTATAAATCATCGTAGTCCTTACATCGCTATGCCCAAGAAGAGTCTGGATAGTGCGGATATCATAGTTGGCCTGCAGGAGGTGCGTTGCGAAACTGTGGCGGAAGGTGTGGGATGACACCCGCTTGGTGAGTTTCGCCCGCTGCACGGCTTCTTTCAACGCATCCTGAACGTGCGTCTCATGAAGATGATATCGCCTCAGTTCCTGCTTGCCCGGAATCGGCGTCAGTGTTTTTTGCGGCAAGAACCACTGCCAGATGAAATTCTTCGCAGCTGAGGGATATTTCTTTTCGAGCTGATCGTCGAGAAATACGCCCGTGTATCCCGCCGCGAGGTTCGCGTCATGGAGCTTTTTCACAATCTCAAGCTGGGCCGTCAACTCCGGTATGATTGCCTGTGGAAGAGGCACGGTCCGGTCTTTCTTGCCCTTTCCGTGAATCGTGAGAATACCTTCGTCGAGATTGAAACTCTGCACCCGCAGTTGCAGGCATTCGAATAAGCGCAGCCCGCAGCCATACAATAGTTTGACCACAAGATTGTAGGGATAATAGAGATGCTCCAAAACGGCCTCAATCTCACGCCTGGAAAGGACCACGGGGATATATTTCGACTTCTTCGCACGAGGAATGTCCTTGTGATCGCCGAAATCTTTTTTCAGAATGTGCCGGAACAGAAACAACAAGGCGTTGAAGGCCTGGTTCTGCGTTGATGCGGCAACCTTGCAGTTTACCGCAAGATAGGTGAGATATGCCTTCACATCAGCCGCTGTCAGCGCATCGGGTGTCTTATTTCGCAGGTAGCTCTGAAACTTGCAGCTCCAATCCGCATAGGTCTTGAGCGTTTTTCGGGAATAGTGCCGTGTCTTGATCTCTGCGGCAAGACTCTCGATGATTTTGTCCCAAGCCGGAGAAGCAGATTTTCTCAGGCAACGCCATTCATTATAATGGCTTTCACTCCTTTGACCCTTCCCCTCACTTTTTCCTTCGCTCTGAACGGGAGGGGCTGTGGCGGTGCCGTGTTTATCATTAAGGACGGGGCTATCAACCTTATCACCCTTCAAATGGGAGACAGAGATGGGCGGAGGTGAAGGCTGTATATTTGCAAACTCTGGCTTACCGTTTTCCCTTTTAACCGGGGCGGGCTTCATCTGAGGCTGAGACTCAAAGAAGAGCGACAGCGCATGCGCTGTCTGTTTCTGCTGTTCCGGGCTTTGTTTCTTTTCCTGCAATTTCCGGATGAATAAACGCACTTGCTCCGACCTGGGCTCCGGCAGCGGATACTTGCTGCGAAAGTCGAGAAAATATCGCAGCCACTTCCGGTAATCCGCATGGAAGGGCGCGGGGACAGAGCGTTCTCTTAAAATCGCGTCAAATTTTGCCAAGACATCTTGTGGAATAGGCAGCATCGTCACTTATTTTAGTCTTTTTCGACACTTAGTCAATATATTTTTTGTTTGCATTTTTCCCTTGACCGCACTATAACCCTCCTGATAGACTTAATAAATTTTGACATGGCAAATAAGTATGGCATTGTTTTTGCGGAACTTACTAACAACACTTTTTGCGGGGTTATAGGGACAAATTCCAGCCGTATAATTACGCGGGGCACAGAGTGAATGATCAACTGAAAATATGCCCGCCTTTGTACTTGACCGGGAAAATAATTCGATGCTGGCGATGCTCTTCTAAAATGTCGGCCGTCGCACTTCTTGCCCCTTACGTTGAAGGAACTGATAATGAAATATGCGTGTTGTCGAATATTCAAGAACTTCCCGAGGATGTTCTTTCGTATATCCAGAAAAGGGTGCCGACATTCAAGGTGAAATTTTCAAAAACAGTCAGAGAAAAATATTTTGCCAACACTTGTCCTGCGTGCGGTGTTTTATCAGGAGATTTTTTCCTACACTCCGAGCCGGGTGCGCCATTTTTCCCAACGACTGAAGATGAAGCAAAAAATCTTTTCATAACCGAGATCCCGTTGTCGAATGAAATAAAAGTTGAACTAAGCCGCTAAGGCGGCAGCTTTAACAGCCTCAAGCAATAAGCCTTCAAGTCGTAATTCTGCGTTTAATAACCCTGACAGGTCTCGCTACAATATCTCCAAAACCCATTAACAAGGAGGT